>MDTC01244983.1_pt1 | contig 12378 bp, 10 predicted proteins | sample 811181 | NCBI WGS metagenome assembly MDTC01 (sample SAMN05326644, study PRJNA326480) | marine metagenome | isolation source: seawater | place: Pacific Ocean: North | collected 2011
ATCGATAAGCTATCATTGTACTTGATGATTAAACCTTACGGTAATAATAATGTGCCTTGATTATAGAAATTTGATCTTGCTCCACTTACAATGTCCGAAGAATTAATAAGAATAAAAAGAAGGTGATAAAATTATGACGGAAATAAGAAAATCTTTGAAAGGAAATGTCTGTATGGTAACTGGTGCTACCTCAGGTATTGGGGTAGTGACTGCCAAAGCATTAGCTCAAGAAGGTGCCACCGTTATTGTAGTTGGCCGCAACAAAGAAAAGAGTTTTTCTGTAGTTGATCAAATCAAAAAGAAGACGGGGAATCCTAATGTTCAATACATGCTAGCTGATTTGTCAGTTCAGAAAGAAGTTCGCCAGCTAACTGAAGATTTTACGGGTAAATTTAAGCGATTAGACATCTTGGTGAATAATGCTGGAGCAGTTTTTAACAAACGTATTGAAACCGTGGATGGACTCGAAATGACTTTTGCGTTGAATCATCTAGGCTATTTTCTTCTAACAAACTTATTGCTAGGGACAATTAAAGCAAGTGCCCCTTCTAGGATCATAAATGTATCTTCAGATGCGCATAAAGGAGCAAAAATAAATTTTGATGACATACAAGGGACAAAGAAATATGGTGTAATGCGTGCCTATGGGCAGTCTAAACTTGCCAACATCTTATTCACATATGAATTGGCGCGTAAATTGGAAGGATCTGGAGTTACATCAAATGCTTTGCATCCCGGATTTGTTGCTTCAAGTTTCGGATCCAATATGAGTGGTGCTTTTCGTTTAATTTTGCGTTTTCTTCAATTATTTGCAATGAGTTCAGAAAATGGTGCAGAGACAAGTATCTATCTTGCAACTTCACCAAATGTGGCGAATATTAATGGTAAATATTTCGTAAAGAAGAAAGAAGTTCGAACTTCAGTTAAATCATATGACAAAAATATTGGAGAAAAACTTTGGAAAGTAAGTGAAGAGCTCACAAATTTTTCTGTATCTTCTTGAAAATCCATTTTCTACTCAGAATGTAAGCCGCTGATAAATTATCTCTAGATAATATTTATGAAATATTTGCTGGTAGTTTTCAATGCATTATTTAGTGCGATAAACATTAATCTAAGGCTTTACCTAATTTCAAGATATGCCCGAATATATTGTAATTTCAAATCTGGACGTTGAACGCGAGAAGACTTCCCCCCATAGAAATGACCACTTGGAATATATTAGTAAACTGAAAAAAATGGGAAATCTTAGGATAGCTGGAAAATTCTCTGATGGTTCTGGAGGAATATATATTCTTGAAGCAGAATCCTATAATCAGGCAATAGATCTAGCTAAGGCTGATCCATATCACTCTCATAGTCTTCGCAAGTACACAATTAAAGAATGGGAACGTAAGTTCTAGAGCAGAATTGATTTCCTTGCAGCCTTACTGAAATTCAGATCATTGCGGATTCTTTTCTTCCCTTAATTGATTGAATAATTTGTATGCTTCGTCTGCAGTCGCATTTTCATGTACGATTGAACGGACAGCTTTGATCATAGGTATAGGCGAATCAGATTGAAAAATATTCCTACCCATATCCACACCTACAGCTCCAGCATGAATTGCATTAAAAGTCAGATGTAATGCTTCTTTTTCAGGTATTTTCTTCCCACCTGCCATAACCATTGGCACAGGACAGCCTTCAACAACCTTTTCAAATCCTTCACAGAAATACGTTTTGACAATATGTGCTCCCAATTCAGCAGCGATACGACATGCCAAACCTAGGTAACGCGCATCTCTAGCCATTTCCCGTCCAACAGCGGTTACCGCTAATACAGGGATACCATATCGTTCCCCTTCATCCACTAATTTTGATAAACTTAGCAAAGTCTGCTTCTCATATTCGCCTCCAACAAAAATCGATAACGCTACCGCAGACACATTAAGGCGAATAGCTTCCTCCATTGAAGTTGTTATACCTTCATTAGACAGTTCCTTAAGTATACTTGTTCCTCCTGAAACTCTAAGAACCACTGGTGTTTCTATGTTAGCATCTATTGAGGTCCGCAATATTCCGCGTGTTAGCATAAGTGCATCTGCATATGGAGCAAGTGGCTGTATTGTTTTTCTAGGTATTTTCAAGCCTGTAGTTGGACCTTGAAAATACCCATGATCTACAGCAAGCATTACTGTATGGCCTGTATTGGGTTTAATTATTTTCGAAAGTCGATTTTTTAGTCCCCAATTCATTTCTTAATAAGTCTCCTTTTTACTGCATCGATGGGATGTGTCTCCCTCTATAAAGATAACTGTATAAGTTTGTTGGATATTGATTGCTAGGGAGTAATTATTATCTTCATACCTTCGCCTTTTACAGCTTTGTTAACCGCCTTATCAAACTCTTCCAGTGTAAATCTATCAGTGATTAGTGATGTTGGATCCACTTTATGTTTTTCTATCATTTCCAGAGCTTTCTTTGTATCAATTTCTGTTGCACCATAACTAGATATTATTGATATTTCTGAGTTGAAAATGTCACTGAAATCATAATTCAATATTGAACCTATAACAGGAACTCCGAATAGACAAACTGTTCCTCCTTTTCTAACCGCTTTTAACGCTTGGATAATCCCTTTAGGGCTCCCTGTGGCTACCAAAGCAACATCAGCTCCAAAGCCATCAGTATCTTCTCTAATTCTAGTGGGAATATCACATTCTCCAACATCATAGATTTTTGAAGCACCCTGCGTTTTAGCTATCGCGAGCCTTTTCTTGTTGACATCGCTTATCAATATATTCGATCCAATATGTTTCAGTAATTGGAGATGGATAAGCCCTACTGGTCCTGCCCCAATAATTAGGACTGTATCATCTGAAGAAATCTTGGATCTAGATAATCCCCTTATGCAGCAGGCGATGGGTTCAATAAAACTTGCCTCTTCGTAGCTGACTTTTTCTGGAAGTTGAAGTACCCCTCCTTGCTTAATATTCCACGATGGTACTTTGAAGTATTCTGAGAAACCAGAAGGATCAAGATTGCTAGATCTGTATTGTGTACACATCGTCTCATTCCCTTTCATGCAGAATCTACAATTATTACAAGGAGTGTGATGATGCGGAAAGACTCTGTCCCCAACTGTAAATTGGTTTACATCTTCACTTGTCTCTACAACTATCCCAGCAGCCTCATGCCCCAAAACGGATTTTGCTGCAGTATACTGACCCTGCATCTTTTCCAAATCGGTTCCACAGAGACCACATGCTTTCATTTCCACCAAGATATCTCCAATTCCCACATTGGGTTTCGTCACCTCATTCATAGCTGCCCCACTGGCATCATTCAATAATATAGCCTTCAATCAGCTGCCCCTTAATTCATTTTTTAATGAATAATTTAAACACTTCATCAATGAAAACATTTTTCATACACTTGATCCTTTTTTAATAGTTATATGCCGTTCCATCATTAAGAATTGATGGAGATCCATTGAAAACCTTTTTATTCTTTTTATCAGCCGCTTTCGCGAAGGAGTGATTTCAATGAATCAAAAAGAGGGTTCCAAAACCGGAAGTGGTTGGAAGTATTCTTGTAACTGTGGTTATGAGACATTAAAAATTTCAAGTGCCGTAGGACACGTAAACTCCAATAAGGATCACCAGCTACAAAGGGTAGAACTTTAGACATTATTCAAGAGCATATCAAACAATCTACTGTAAAATGTTTTTCTAATCCTACTTTGGAGGAGGCTTTTTAGATTCCTCAATTTCAAAATCTGGATCATCTAAGGGGGCTAGCTTAAATGCCAGGTTCAAACCAAAAAGCATTTTCTTATACTCTTGATTAGTCAACCAACCCTCATTCTTCAGAATATCCATTCCATTACCGAATAATTTACCACGTCCATATTCTTTAAAGAGATTTATTTTAGAAGATGATTCAAGTATCGCGTCTTCAAATTTCCTGTTGTTAGTAATAAGGTCCCCAAAGCCCTTTGTTAAAAATGCTTCAAATTGTGGTCCAACAGGTGTTAGCAGATGTGACAATTTTGATTCCAGACTTGTAAACGCCCTTCTAGCTTTTTTAAAACTTGCATAGCTTTTCACTATTGCAGGAGCAAATACTTCATACCGTGTTTTGTCCCCATTTTCATACTTCGCAAGATATAGAGGAATAAGGATCACACAATTTTTTTCTGGACTCCAAGATGTTGACATTTCAATAAATTTAGCTTTATCTTTTTGTTTTGATTCACATAGTTTAGAAATCTGAGATGATATTAACGAATTTCGATGCTCTAATTCATTGATGATCATATCTTTCATATCCGATTCCGCATCACGTTTGGTTTCTAAGTTAATCATTCGTGCCTCTTCATTCCTAATCTCTTTTTCAAACTTCTCATTAAGCCGTTTGAGACTTGCATTAAACCTAAATTGAATCTTTTCTATTTTTTCTAAGGATGTCTTAATTGCTTTCATAAGATCTGCAGCGAGATCTTTGTTTTTGTTTGATTGCTTGCTCCAATACTCTTCACCTATACCATCACCACGTTGACTTAATGCCTTCTTCTCTGCATTTGATTCATCTTCTAAACGATTCGTTTTCTTAACTTCTTTTTCATATCTAGTCTTCTTTTCAAATATTGCATCAGTGTCTTTTTTCATTGCTTCTGTGATATTCTGAATATCTTCTTTCTGTTTTTTTTGTATTTCATCTATCTTATTCTTAACAATCGGTTTTAGATTTTCCAATTCCTGATTGAGTTTTTCAAAATCTTTCTGCTTGTCATCAAGTACTTTCTGTATTGCACGATCGGTACTAGATCTAAGACTCTTACTTATTTTTTCTAAAGATTCTAACCCAGCATCCACTTGCTCCATAAGATCACAAATATCTGAGAATATCTGATCTATCATTTGTTTATCTACCCTAAAGATTACTGCAGTATTCTTATCTGGAGTTCTAAAGGATGATTTTTGAATGAACCCAGTCATCTCAGATAAAAGCAACTGTTTTGAGATAATGTTATTAATTCTCATATTTCTGGTTCCCTTAAAATCACTGAATGTCTTAGTATGTTTTGTTAGAAATGCTCTCAAAGGACCAACTTTTGAAATGGTGGAAAGCTCTTTTTCAAATTGCTTCAGATCAATAATATCTCGGTAAAGAACGTTTTCCGATATTAATCCTAATCCATCAAAAAGAATGCTGCGGTCAAGCCACTGCATTACATATATTGGATAATTTGCTTTCCAAAGAACAACTAATTTTTCTTCTTTACTGCTTAAGAAACTCTTCTTCTTTCTCCTTCCTTCAGCTAAACAAAATATTGCCGCTACTTCAGCATTTAACGCAAAGGCTCCTTTATCAATAGGGCCTAACGAGAAAAGTGACTGAAGGTATTTGTGCTCCATTGAACTGTCTAGTAGTTGATAGGTTACATATGTATGTTATCTATTAGATAGCTTAGGCTTTCAATCTTGTTTCAAGATTAGTTAGTTCTTTCAAGAGATCATTGGGTAATTTCTTCCCTAAGGAAGTGAAAAACGTCCTTATCTCTTTCATCTCTTCTAACCAAGCATTATTATCCACTCTTAGAAGCTCAGCTAACTCACTTGAAGAAATGTTAAGACCATTGATATCCAACGCATCAGGTGTGGGTATGTAGCCTATTGGGGTTTTGATGGCTTTCCCTCTTCCTTTTACTCTATCTACAATCCACTTGAGGACACGAATGTTGTCTCCAAAACCAGGCCAAATGAATTTACCATTTTCATCAAGCCTAAACCAGTTCACATGAAATATTCTGGGTGGATTAACCATTGAAGAACCTATTTTTATCCAGTGGCTGAAGTAGTCAGCCATATGATATCCACAGAAAGGTCTCATCGCCATAGGGTCTCGACGGATCACTCCAACCTTTCCAACTGCTGCCGCAGTAGTTTCAGCACCCATTGTGGCCCCAATAAAGACTCCATGAACCCAGTTGAAAGATTCATAAACAAGAGGAGTCAACTTGGCTCTTCTTCCTCCGAACAGCATAGCTGAGACAGGAACACCTTGTGGATCATCTAACTTAGGAGATACTGATGGTGTCTGATAAATTGCAGTTGTAAAACGGGAATTTGGATGAGCTGCTTTGCCATTATCTTGCTTCCATAATTTACCATGCCAATCTGTTAAATTGTTTGGAGGATCAACCGTTAAACCCTCCCACCAAGGATTTCCATCTGCAGTCACTGCTACATTTGTGAATATTGCATTTTTCTTTAAGGATGCAATCGCATTAGGATTGCTCTTCATATTTGTCCCTGGTGCAACACCGAAGAAACCCGCTTCCGGATTTATCGCCCATAACCGATCATCTTTACCAATATGGAACCAAGCAATATCATCTCCTAGTGTCCAAGCCTTCCAATCTTTGTAACCTTCTGGAGGCTTCATTAATGCAAGATTTGTTTTTCCACTAGCGCTTGGAAAGGCACCAGAAATATATGTCAATTCACCGTCTGGACTCTCAATTCCAAGAATAAGCATATGTTCAGCCAACCAGTTTTTTTCTCGGGCAATTACACTTGCGATTCTAAGTGAATGACATTTCTTACTTAGAAGTGCATTTCCTCCATATCCTGAGCCTATACTCATAATAAGACGTTCTTCTGGGAAGTGACCTATATATCGTCGATCTGGACTGAGGTCACCAGTTGAGTGTATCCCTTTAACAAAGTTATCTGATTCTCCTAGGTAATCTAAAGCTCTTTTTCCCATACGAGTCATTATACGCAAATTTGCTACGACATAGGGACTATCTGTTATTTGAACCCCTACTTGAGAGTAAGGTGATCCTTCAGGTCCCATTAAGTAAGGCACAATGTACATAGTTCTTCCTTCCATAGCGCTATCAAAGAGACCATTGAGTTTTACCTTAAACTGATCAGGTTGCGACCAATTATTTGTTGGACCTGTATCTTCCTCTTTTTTACTACAAATAAAAGTGAGATGTTCTGTTCGTGCAACATCATTTGGATCACTTCTATGGAGATAACTTTTAGGGTTTTTCTCTTGATTCAATTCGATAAAAATGCCTTCTTTCAACATTTTACTAATGAGTGTTTCATTCTCTTTCTCTGAACCATCGCACCAAATAATATCGTCTGGTTTAGTTAGCTCAGCAACATCTGAGACAAATTTTTCTATAGACAGATTCTTCATATCAGTAACCTAAAAGCGGATTTCTAGTATTAATATACTCATCGTTAACCCTCTAATTAGGAAGGGAGAATCATTAATATTGTTTTATTATCAAGAATTAGTCAGGATCTAGAGTACATCGAATTGTGCTTGCTTTAAACCAAGTTCTTTCTGAAGAGTTTGTATTCTAGTTGCATATTCTTTCATCCTTGCATTATCATTCTGAACTTTGGCAATCTTATATGCTTTCCAAGCCTTCTTCAATGCTCCCCAAGTTTGACCTTTAGTATAAGACATGAATAATATCCACCAAAATTGCGTTTATCCTAAGAAGCTATTTAAGCGTAACCCTAAGAACAGCTTTGATTAAAAAGTGCCCTTTGTTTAAAAAGACAATTGCTAAATCTGCCTTCTTTAACAAAGCCCCTAAGAACCATTAACAAAAAAACATATTCACCAATGCTCTTATGTATCATCGATGTTATTCGTTGTCAGCAGGCGGTTCTGTATGTACAAAGACTTTGGTAACATTCTTATCTGAAGAGATTATTTTTTCTTCTATCTTCTCTGATACCTTGTGCGCATCTTTCACCTTCAAATCTTTCTTAAGGGTGCATGATATTGACACATGAAGTTCATTATTGAAGCGCTTCACATTAATTACCCCAAATTTTTTTACTTCATCAATATTTACCAAAATATTTTCTATCGCTTTCATTAATCCAGGTATCCGAATATTTTCAGGCTTTCGGTAAATTACTCGATCAACCTCTGTATCTATATGAATGGTTATTGTTGAATCTTCAATGAACTCTTTCTTTAATCTATTTTCAAGCTGGGATGCTGCGATATGTGCTTTACTTAAAGCAGCTTCCGAGTCAACCTCTATGTGTGCATCAATCTCAATCAAGTTTTCAACCTGTCTAACCCACAAATCATGAATTCCTTTTATTCCTGGTATTTCAGTTGCAATTAGCCGAATCTTGTCTACCATCTTCTCATTTCCTTCCTCAGCCTCTACATGAACTAAGACATCCACATCCGGAATCGCATTCCTCACTCTTCCTTCAACTTCAGAGGCTATGTTGTGTGCCTTTTCTAGAGAAAAGATTCGAGGAACATGGATCCGTATATCTGCAAAGGTTTGAGGTCCTGAAGTCCTGACACGCAGATTCTCATATTTTACCACACCTTCCACACCTTCCACTGCATTCTCTATTTTTTTTACGAGATTGATAGGTACCCTGTCTAGAAGAACATCTATAGATTTTACTCCAATCTTGAGGCCAAGATAGGTTATATATATCGATACAATAATGGCGATAATAGAGTCCGCGGTACTATACCCAATGTCGACTAAGATTAATCCGATTACTACGAGGCTTTGGGTCCATATATCCATCTTAAATTGAAGAGAATTGGCTTCTAACACTTGGCTATTATACCTAATAGCAATGCGTTTCAATTTCCAAGCAACCACAATTTCAATAATTATGCTGAACAAAATCCCAACTATGCCAAAAAGATTAAGTGAGATGGTTGTACTAGCGAATAGAAGTCTATTTATCGACTCATAAGCAAGAAAACATACTGTCACTATTAGGATGCCTGTTATCAGAAGTCCACCAAAGTTCTCAATCTTGCCATGTCCATATCGATGCTCCAAATCCGGAGGTTTTCCAGATATCCTCAGAGATAAGTAAGCAGTACCCGAACCAGCTATATCTAGAATGGAATCAACTGCCAAAGCAAAGATAGCAAGGCTGTTGGTAACAAGTGCTAATGCGATCTTTATAGAAGTAAGCAAGACAGCAGCCGCAATTGAAAGTGTGGCTGCTTTTTTCTTGGCCTTTTGTGCCTCAATATCAGGCATAGATCAACATCTTGATAATAATATTTTTATTGGATTCTTTGAAGAGTTTGTAATCGCTTAACCATATTGGGATGAGTTGAGAATAACTCCATGAATCGATCTAACCCGGTAACTGGTTTTGCGAGCATCTTATTTACTAAATCTCTATCGTTAAGTCGCCCACTATACTTCGAGAGAGTTGATGCGTCACCTTTGGCAGTGTCCGGATCATTTATGAATAAACTCTTGAAGGAACTGGATCCACCACGTCGTCCTTTCAGCATTGTTTTGGTTTCAGAGGTTGCTATCTTAGCAAGAGCTTCTGATAGCTTACGTGCACCATCATCCACCGTCTTCACTGCATGACGATCAGCATAATATTCACGAATTCTACTCAGACTTAACACGAAGATGCTTAAAATAAAATAAAGTGCCATTGCAGCTATTCCAATAATGATAGCACCCCCATTATCTCTTCGTCCACCACTATACCAGCTCGAAAGCATGAAAGTAAAACCAATGTAATAAAAAATTGCAGGAAGAACTGAGGCGAACATCATAACCTGAACGTCTCTATTTTTCAGGTGCCCTACTTCGTGTGCTAAAACAGCTTCAACCTCCTCGGATTCAAGACTATTCAGCAAACCTGTAGTAACCGCAATTCTATTGCCGTAGCGTGGTGATCCATAAGCGAATGCATTTGGCAGTGGAATGTTCGCCAACATTACCTTTGGTTTCTTTAGTGCTGATTTATGGCATATGCTGTCAAGCATTCGGTGGAGTTTCGGTTGTTCATCATACGTGACTTCTTTTACCTTATATAATGAATCTATCAATTTAGGCGAAAAGATCCATTGAAGAAGATTAATTAATCCAACAAAAATGATTATAAAATAAATATTGAATGTCCCAGTCAGAGTTAATAAAATTGTGAATGCAAGTGTAGATAAACCAATAATAAATGCTAGTGTCCCAAAGATTGAGAGGCGTAGTTTCAATAGACTCATTTCTTATCCTTGTTAACAGCTAGAAATACAGATTTAAGTATTAAGTGCAATCTTTCTAAGAACATTCTAATAAATTAACCTTCTTATTAATTATCTATCCAGATGATTTACGACTCTGTTCAATCAATTTAGCTTTCTCAACTTTGAAGAAGGGTTCTCTAATAGATACCGCATTCTTGAATAATTCAATAATCTTGGTATCATCAGCCCCTGATCTCATAAATGATAGAAAATCGATATGATTATTGTTTCGAAGCAGACAAGGCTTAAATTTGCCGTCATAAGTTATTCTCATTCGATTGCATCCCATACAGAATTTAGTATTATGCATGGGTCTAACTATCTCAACTATTACTCCGTTTGCAAGCTCATATTTGGGTCTCCTATGTGAGATACGTTCGGTTGAAGCAACACACTTATTTTTCAAGTCGTTTTCAATTGAATCCAAAGGGAAATGATACTTCTCGTAGAATAATGATTCATTGGGTACTAGTTCAATAAGTTGCAGTACATTAGTTTCAGAACCCCCTATGCTTCTGGAAAATTCTACTAGATCATCCAACTTGTCATCATTTATTCCTCTCATAACAGTTGTATTCATCTTGACTGGAAGTAACCCAGCCTCAATAGATGCTTTAATTGCTTCAATTGTTTCGGTTAATTTGTCAGCTCCAGTTAAGAGTTTGAACATTTCACGATTGAGAGTGTGGAGACTAACATTCACTCTTTTTAATCCATTATCCTTAAGTTTAGAAGCCAGTCCAGAAAGATGGGTTCCATTTGTGCTGAGAGAAATCTCTCTCACACCTAACTTATTGATACGCCCAACTATTTCTACAATATCTCTTCTGAGGAGAGGTTCTCCACCTGTTAGCTTAATCATAGATATGCCAAAACTAGCCAAAATACGTGTAATTCTTTCTACTTCTTCTGCCCTAATAATATTGTTACTAATTTCTTTGATGCCTTCCCTATGACAAAATTCGCAACTAAAATTACACTCCATCGAGCTATTGAGCGATATACGTGCCTGAGTTACTGGTCTACCATAAGGGTCTAGAATAGTCAACATCAAATATCGCGTATTTAGTTGGCTATATACCTGACTATCTACCAGAAAATCCTATTTAAGATTTATATGTTATACTTAACTCTGCCATTGAATAGAAGCTAGATCATTATGGATTTTGAAGAATCTGAGACACCGCCCGAACCACAAGAGATACCTCGTAAGTTTATCTGGTTAATAGGTATTACAATTAGCTTATTTCTTGTTTGGGTTGCCGGTACTCAACTAATATGGTTCTGGTTGAATCTTATAGAATTTGGAGAATTATTCATACGACCTTTCTACTTTGAGATTCTTGGAGGTTCAATCTTAGCCTTTTTAGCATTATTCAGAGTAGATTTCAAGAGTAGACGTTCAATTACTTGGTGGTTAACCAGATTAGTTTTGCGAGTCTTAAAAAGTTCCAGGGCGGAAATATTAACAATTCCTCCAGAATATTTGGAGTTTACATATTTCAAACTCTCAAAAGTGAAGTTTCTTCTTTGGCAAGTCACAAAGGTTCTTATTGGAATGACTATCTTCTCAAACATAATATTTGGTATGAGCATTCAAGCAATGTTTAATGGTTGGAATCCAAACATCTTGAGTATTCCTAATCTATTGGTACTTCCTTTCGTAACGCCCACTCTCTCTATGACTTTTGCTGAGCAGAGTGTTATACCATTAACCCCTGCACTAACTCTTCTTCTAACTCCAATTTTAACCGTGCTAGGTGTTCGGATGATAATTCTAATTGGCTTAACCCAAATAGTTAAAGTGGGGACCTCTATATTCCTTCAATCAACAGAACCTGGACAACCTGTAAATATTCCAGTAGCAACGATTGAAGCCCTAATATCATTAGCCCTTTTATGGACCGGTGTAAACATGTTCTTTCCCTCTTACATTGACTATAACACCAAATTCATTATTGGTGGAGTATTTGGAGCTGGGCTATTATTTGCAGTATTCTCTTTCTTAGATCGTTCAAGACGAAGACGTGTTACACCTAGAACTGGGCGTAGTATGCTCTTTCGGGTCGTCACCATCTTGATTATTGCAATAATAGCAGGCTCAGCCGTAGCTGTACAGAATAGTATAGCTGATGCTAGAAAAGTTGAGTGGTTGGGTCCATATACTACTCAAGAGATATCCGTAAATCGATATCTTGCCCAAATTGACGAAATAAATGAAGTCCGTTATAACTTTAGTATCTCTCCAGTTGCACCCAATCAAATAGGTCGATATGTAGAGAATCAGAGTAGTCTCCTCAGTAAAATTCGACTCTGGGA
>MDTC01254468.1_pt1 | contig 12377 bp, 10 predicted proteins | sample 811181 | NCBI WGS metagenome assembly MDTC01 (sample SAMN05326644, study PRJNA326480) | marine metagenome | isolation source: seawater | place: Pacific Ocean: North | collected 2011
AATTTATTTAATAATTTTTTTTTTCTATCATTTAATAGAATTGCTTTTATAATATCATATTCAAAAGAAATAGGAGATATATCCCCAGGGGTTTTGTAATCAATTATTTTTATAAAATAATGAAATTCATCATCTTGATTCTCTAAAAACTTATTATTTAATAAATAAGAAAACTCTTGATTTAATTCAATAAATGGCGTATTAATAATTAAATCTTCAAAATCTATCCAAATTGAATCATCAAGAAAATACTGTTCAGCAAATTGGAATGAGTATGATTTTATATCATTAATATTTGATTCCGGGTATCTTTTTACTAATGTTTTAAACTTAATAAGATCAGGAGCATCTAAAGGAATTTTTGCATATAAACATCTTACTATTTTTGATCCCAAAATAAAATCTTTTATGTTCTCATTATAATATTTAATAATTGCTGAATCAGAAATTAAAAAGTTAACATTATTTGATAATAATTCATTTTCATATTGATATAAAATCAAATCATCTTGATATTTTTTGAGCTTTTTGTCAATTAAATTTAAATCGTTGACATTATTATATGCGTGAAGCAAAATAATTTCTTTTTTTATCCAATCATTTATTTGTTTCGTCATAAACTGTATACTATCAGGATTGTTTTCAAATTTAATAAGATCGTCCATGTACAAAAACTTATTTTCGACTTTTGCAATTGGATTAGATTTTATTTCTTTTTCTTTTTTATAATCTATTGTACAAGAAATAAATACCAAAAAAATTAAAAATAAATTAAGTTTCATTTTAAGATGTGCTTATTGTTAATATTGTTATATCATCATTATAAGACCTACTCCCTTTAAAATCATTTAGATCTTCTAATATTTTTTTTGTTTATATTTTCGTCATTTATTTTAGAAGATAAAACAAAGCTTTCTAACCTTTCTTCTCCATAATAATCTTCAAAATCATTTTGAGTTTCTAATAACCCGTCAGTATAACACAATAAAAAACAATTATTTTTATAATTAATTCTGTGAGAATTAAATTTAGGCAATTCATTAAAAACTCCAATTAAAGTTGTCCCCTTATCCAATTTGATTAATTTATCTTGTAATTTCAAAATTGGTGGAGGATGACCGCAATTAACATAGTTGATGGTTTTTTGCTTAATATCAAATTCTGCTATAAAAAAACTAACAAACCTATCGCCTGATTCTTTACTATTAATCTGAAAATTTAATTCCCTGACTATGCTATTTAAATTCTTGGTGTATCTTAATAAAGTTCTCAAAGAAGCTTGGAAATTTGACATTAATAATGCTGCTGGCATTCCTTTACCAGAAACATCTGCAATACATACAATAAACTGATTTTTATTAAGAGAAATATAATCAAAATAATCACCACCTAAATCTGAATGAGGGTTATAGGTAGAAAAAATTTTTAATTTTTTTGTATTAGGTAATGATTTTGGAATCAGAGCTTCTTGAACTTTTCTTGCAATAAGTTGTTCTTTTTGAAACTTCTCAAAAACTGTAGAAGTAGGTAAATTAAATACATTTACTAAAATTGAAATTAAAGAATATAATAAAATAAAAATACTAACAACCATAAAATATAAAGATTTAGTAAGATCAAAAATTACTATTCCAGTGACATTAATTTGAACGAAAATTCTAAAATAAAAAAATAGAGATATAATTATAATAAATATATAAACAATACTTTTCCATTTTTTATCGAAGCTTATATATGCAATCCACTTCAAATTAAATGATAAAATAAATCCGTATATAATTACAACAACTCCTATGATATAATAAAAGGATGAAAGAAAAAAGATAGATACAAAATCAAATAAAAAAGTAAATAAAATTAAGTATTCAAAGATTTTCCATAAGGATTTTGTTAAAGAATCTTCATTATCAAATAAAATAAACCTTTTGTAAACTGTAAAAATAATAGACAAATAAGTCAATGAAATTCCAATGGTTACATGATTTACAATATTTAATACAGAAATATTTCTTGTAATATAATTTCCAGATAAAACCTGGAATAAAATGATCCAGATTATTCCAACTGGAATGATAGATAATAAAGAAAATTTAAAAGTTTTGTTTAGATAAATCAATACATTTTTTGGATTTACAAATTTAAGTTTCTGATCATAATAATTGTATGTAAATAAAATAGATAAACCAAGAAATAAATGATAGGTCAAATAATAAGAATATATATTTAATGTTTTTTCTACAACAATCAATGTCATTTGAAATAGTAAAAGAAAAAACCAACAGGATAATCCTAATATTAAACTTATTCTAGGTTTAAATTTATATAATATCATATTCAAAATTACAATTTAATAATTCTGTTAAAGATCAAAAAAAAAGAAATGTTAATGATTGCTAAGATTAGTTCTTAGAATAATTTGGAGCTTCTCTAGTTATATTGATATTGTGAGGATGGCCTTCAATAGAAGCAGCATTTGTGATTTTAACAAATTTAGTATTAGCCTTTAAATTATTTATATTTTTTGATCCAGTATATCCCATTCCTGATTTAAGCCCCCCTACTAGTTGATATAAAACCTCAGATGCGTCACCTTTAAATGGTACTCGACCAACAATTCCTTCTGGAACTAATTTATTTGTTTCTTTCTCATTTTCTTGAAAATATCTGTCCCTCGCTCCTTTTTCCATAGCTTCAACAGATCCCATTCCTCGGTAGTTTTTATATTTTCTTCCTTCATGCAGTATAATTTCACCAGGGGTTTCTTTTGTTCCTGCAAGTAAAGATCCAATCATTACAACATTAGCTCCAGCTGATATGGCTTTGACAATATCACCAGAAAACCTAATACCTCCATCTGCTATTAATGGTATTTTAGATTCTTTTAAACCTTTTGAGCACTCAATAATTGCAGATAATTGAGGCACTCCAACACCTGCAATTATTCTAGTTGTGCAAATACTTCCAGGCCCTATCCCAACTTTTATTGCATCAGCACCAGCAGATACTAAATCTTTTACTGCACTAGCAGTTGCAACATTTCCAACAATTAAATCAATATCATAGTTTTTTTTAATTTTTTTGCATAAAGAAATTACCGATTTAGAATGTGCATGAGCAGTATCAATCACAACTACATCTACTCCTTGTCCTATAAGATTTTCTAATCTTTTTTCATAATTTAATTCATTTCCAATTGCCGCACCAGTCCTCAATCTTCCAAACCTATCTTTACAAGCATCTGGCATTGATTTATTTTTTAATATATCTTTATAAGTTACCAAACCAACTAAAATATTTTTTGTATTTACTATAGGTAATTTTTCTATTTTATGTTTTTTTAATAATTGTTCGGCCTTAAATAAATCTGTATCATTCTGAGCTGTAATTAAATTTCCTGAAGTCATAATTTTAGAAAGTTGAACTTTTCCATCCTTATGAAATCTAATATCTCTATTAGTTACAATTCCATGCAAATAGTTATTTTCATCAACAATAGGAATCCCTCCAATTTTATTTTTTTTCATTATTTGTAAAGCATCTTTTACAGTTGATTTTTTAGTCAAAGTAATCGGATCTTTTATAATTGTACTTTGAGATCTTTTAACTTTTTTAACCTCCTCAACTTGTTCATCAATTGTCATGTTTTTATGAATAATTCCCATCCCTCCCTTCAATGCAATTGCAATTGCCAAAGATGATTCCGTAACGGTATCCATAGGCGATGAAATCAAAGGAATATTTAATTTAATATTTCTAGTTAAATATGATGAAACATTAACTTGTCTAGGCAATACTTCAGAATAAGCAGGTTGAAGCAAAACATCATCGAAAGTAAATGCTTCTGAAAGAATTTTATTATTTTTTTGCATGGCAAATATTAACTAGCTCTATTTGCCAAACAAATCTAATGCATATTTATTAGAACTAAAATTAAATTTATTATATAAAATGTTCGAGTTTATCGCAGTATTATTTGGACTATTGAGTGTCTGGTATGCAAAAAATAACAACATAAGGGTTTTCCCCACTGGAATAATTAGTGTAAGTGTTTATATTTTTATTAACTATTCTGCAAAGTTATATGCAAATACTGGAATTAATATATATTATTTTATCATGAGTATATATGGCTGGATTCTTTGGGGTTCAAAAAATAAAAAAATAAAAACAGAGATTAGTCGGTGTAATAAAAATGAATTATTGTTTTCAATTCTTTTATCAATATTTTTCTTCTTAATAATATATTATTTCGTAAAACTATCAGATAGTATTGTACCAATGGTTGATAGCGTAACAACTTCTTTATCTCTTGTCGCTATGTTTCTAATGGCAAGAAGGAAAATTGAAAATTGGATATATTGGATAATTGCAGACTTAATCTATATTCCACTATACTTTTATAAAGAATTACCATTGACTAGTTTTCAATTTCTAGTATTTTTAATACTTGCAATTTTAGGACACATATCTTGGTCAAATAAACTAAATGAAAAAAATAGCAATAGTAGGTCCAGAATCATCCGGTAAAACAACTCTAGCAAACAGTTTATCAAAATTATTAAAAGAAACTTTTGTTCATGAGTATGCTAGAAAGTATGTTAGTCAAAATAAAAACTATAAGATTTCATCACTTGAAACAATTGCTAAAAAACAATTACAAAGCATAGAAAAACAAAAAACAAAAGTTAAAAAATTTCTTATTAGTGATACATCTATTATTGATATATTAATTTGGAGTGAATTTAAATACAAACAATGCAGTAAAAAAATTAGACAAATGACAAAACATGAAGTGTTTGATTGCTATCTATTATGTAAACCTGATTTTCCCTGGGTAAAAGATCCTCTGAGAGAAAACCCCACAGGAAGATTTACAATATTTGATTTATTTAAATATAATTTAGATCAAAAAAAAGCAAACTATAAAATTATTGAAGGACATCATTCAAATAGACTATTAACATCTTTAAAGTTTATAAAAAAATAATTATAATTGCTGAATCTTGGGGTGCCTGAAATATAAGGGCTGAGACTAAACTCAAAAAACTGATCCAGATAATGCTGGCGTAGTAAATATGTATAAAATATTATTTTTAATTTTAATTACATTTTCAAGTTTTGCACAAAAAACACTTAAAGGTTTAGTGTATAATAACAAAGGAGGGGTAATTGCAGGGGCTAATATTCTAATACCTTCTTTAAATAAAATATTATATAGTGATCAAAAAGGAATATTTTATTTCAGCACAAATAAAGACAGTATAAATCTAAAAATATCCCATGTGGGTTATATCACAAAAGAATTTTTTATTAGTACTGATAGTATCAGTAGTTTTAAATTTATTTTGAATGATGGAATCATACTGAATGATGAAATTAAAGTTACTTCAACCAGAGTAAAAAAAGATAGTCCATATGCTTACACAAATATTTCTAAAAACTTTATTGAAAAGAGTAATATTGGAAGAGATATTCCATTTATAATTCAGGATACACCTTCTGCTTATGCTACGTCAGATGCTGGCAATGGTGTAGGGTATACAAGCGTTAGGATAAGAGGAAGTGATGCAACCAGAGTTAATGTTACTATAAATGGAATCCCATACAATGATTCAGAATCTCATGGGGTTTTTTGGGTAAATATGCCCGATCTTGCTTCTTCATCCAGCAGCATTCAGATTCAAAGAGGTGTAGGGTCATCAACAAATGGAGGGGGCGCATTTGGTGGTACTATTAATATAAAAACTGGAAATATTAGCGAAGATTTTAAATTAAATTATTCATCATCTGCAGGGTCATTCAAAACATTTAAAAACTCTCTTGAAATTAACTCCGGTCTTATTAAAAATAAAATAAACCTTAATCTAAGATTATCCAAAATTAATTCAGATGGCTATATCGATAGGGCCTCATCAGATTTAAAATCATATTACGCATCAGCAAGTTATTACGGAAAGAGAAGTGTTGTAGATTTTATAAACTTTTCTGGAAAAGAAAAAACATATCAGTCTTGGTGGGGCACGCCACAATCAAGAATTGAAAACGATTTAGATGGAATGAATAATGTCATATCTAACAACAGTTATACCAATCAACAAGCTAATAATTTATTAACGTCTGGAAGAACTTTCAATTATTATTTATATGAGAATGAAACTGACAATTATCAACAAGATCATTACCAAGTTCATTTCAATCATAATATATCTAATAACACAAATATTCATTTAGCTCTACATTATACACATGGAAGAGGATATTATGAACAGTTTAGAGAATCTGATAACTTAAATAACTATTATGAAGACTTAGAAAACACACCTATTGATTTAGTAAGAAGAAGATGGCTGAATAATTATTTTTATGGAATTACATACTCTTATAGTAAAAAAATGAAAAAAGGTGAATTAAATATTGGAGGAGCAATCAACGAATATGACGGTGATCACTTTGGTCGAATAATAAACCCAAGTATTCCAAATAAAGATCCTTACTATTTTTCTAATTCACTTAAAAGAGATGGTAACGTATTTATAAAATATGATCATAAAATATCTAATTCATCTAATTTATTTTTAGATCTACAGACTCGAAGTTATTCACACAAAAGTAATGGAACAGATAATGATAAGTCTGCTATTAATATAAACTCCAAAAATACATTTCTAAATCCTAAATTAGGATTTACAAAAATGATAAATGATAAGATTAATTTTTATAGCTCCGTATCAATTGCAAATAGAGAACCAATAAGAAGTGATTTTATTGATTCTAATATTGAACCAAAGCATGAAAAGCTTTATGATTTTGAAATAGGAAAAAATTTTAATTATGATAAAGGAATTTTAAATACTAATCTATTTTTAATGGAATATGACAATCAATTAGTGACTACAGGCGAGGTAAATGACGTTGGGGCTTATGTTCGTACTAATGTAAAAAAAAGTAGAAGATTTGGGGTTGAAATATACAATTCATTTAACAGTAAGCTTCTTATGATTAATACCTCTTTATCGTTATCTAGAAACTTAGTTTATAATTTTAAAGAATATATCTATGATTATGGTAGTGATTTTTCGGAATATAATACTATCATAAATAATTACAACATAACTGATATAGCTTTTTCTCCTAACATGATTATAAATAATCGAATCGAATGGAAAGTAATAAACAATTTAAACATAGTTTGGAAAACTAAATATGTCAGCAAACAATACTTGGATAATACTTCAAATATAAACAGAATGATAAAATCATTTTTAATTAATGATTTTGAGATAAATACAAGTTTCATTAATAATATTTTTGATAATTTATATTTCAAAATATACGTTAATAATGTTTTTAACAGCATGTTTTCTAGTAATGGATATACGTTTGGATATTATGCAGGATTAGAGAATGAAATTAGAGAAAATTATTTTTACCCACAGGCTGGAAGAAATTTTATGATTTCATTAAACTTAAAAATTTAAGAATAAAAACCTATATTTATTTTGCATGTCCTTCACAAATTCATATTTAATATTTGAATAAAATAGATCTAAATATTTTTTCATATCATCTTTATAAATATCATTTATTTCAAAGTAAATCCTCCCATTTTTATTTAAATAATTTGTTGAAAAGTTTAAAATTTTTTTATAGAAAATTAAAGGATCCTTTTCAACAAAAAGAGCTTTATGTGGTTCATTTTTAGACACCACACTATCTACAAACTTTTTATCTTTCAATGGAATATATGGTGGGTTAGAAACTATAACATCAAATTTTTCTTTTGTAGAAAACCGAAAAATGTCTTTACAAACAAAATTAATATCTATTTTTAATAGGCTGGCATTTTCTTTAGCGATTTCAATTGCTTTTTTTGAAATATCTATTGATGTAACTGAGGGTGTAATTAAATTTTTTTTAAGAGTTATGGCAATACAACCTGAACCTGTACCTATTTCTAAAATTTTTAATTTTTTATTTATTTTTTCAATATTTATAATATTAGAAACTAATTCTTCTGTTTCTGGCCTAGGAATCAACACATCTTCAGTTACTTTTAATATATAATTATAAAAAAATTCTTTTTTTATAACATATTGAATTGGTTCTCCCTTATTTATTTTAATCAAATGGTCTCTTAATTTAGCTTTATCCTTATCTGACCATGGAATAGACTTATTTAATAGTATGTCGGTATTTGATATATTCAAATACAATGACAAATATTTTTTAAGTATATTTTCTTTTTTTCTTTTTGAAAAAATATCTATCAGATTTATATTAATAAAATTGGATAATTCGCTAATTTGTATTTCAGTCATAATTCAAATCTAGTATGAAAAGTTACTATAAAAAGTACATTGAAAGAACATTTTATCTAGCCAAGAAAGGAGAAGGGAAAGTTTCTCCAAATCCACTAGTCGGATGTGTTATTGTAAAAAACAATAAAATTATTGGAGAAGGATACCATGAGAAATACGGCTCAAATCACGCAGAAATAAATGCAATAAATTCAGTTAAAGACATTAGAACTATAAACCAAAGTAGTATTTTTATTAATCTTGAACCATGTTCTCATCATGGGAAAACCCCACCATGTGTTAATGAGTTAATTAAATTAAAACCAAAAGAGGTTGTTATTTCTAATAAAGATCCTAACCCAAAAGTAAATGGAAAAGGAATAAAAAAAATAAAAGAAGCTGGCATTAAGGTTATTTTGAATGTTTTAAAAGAAAAAGGCGAAAAATTAAATAGAAAATTTTTCTGTTTGATAAAAAATAAAAGACCATATATTATTTTAAAATGGGCTCAAACAAAAAATAATTTTATTGCAAATAAAAAAAATGAATCGAAATGGATAAGTAATAACTTATCTAGACAGCTAGTTCATAAATGGAGAGCTCATGAAGATTCAATTCTAGTAGGGGCATCAACTGTCGAGTTTGATAATCCAAGATTAACTGTTAGAAAATGGATAGGTAAAAACCCAACAAGATTGGTTATAAATCCAAAAAATAGACTTGATAATAAAAAACATATATTTAATAAATCAATAAAAACAATAAACATTCAAAATATAAATGGAAGAAATCTTAGAAAAGTAATTAGTGCTTTAATTAAAAAACAAATCGCATCTATTATTATAGAAGGAGGATCTTTTACAATTAATAAATTCATAGATAATAACTTTTGGGATGAGATGAGAATATTTTGTTCAAGAACAACATTTGAAGGTGGGGTTTCTGCACCAAAGTTTGATATTAAAAAAACAAATTATAAAAAAATACTTGACGATAAGCTTTTTATATTATATAATGAGTAAAGATGAGCCCAAAAGAAAAAAAATATACCCTTTTATATAAAGAAATTAAATCATTAGTAAGTTCTGAAACTAATTTTATTGCAAATCTTGCCAATGTATGTGCTGCAATCAAAACAAAATTTAATTTTTTTTGGGTGGGTTTTTATTTAGTTGAAAGAAATGAGTTGATTCTTGGACCATTTCAAGGAACTATTGCTTGTACAAGAATTAAAAAAGGAAAAGGTGTTTGTGGTACAGCTTGGGAAAAAAACAAATCTATTATTGTTGATGATGTAGATAAATTTGAAGGACATATTGCATGCAGTAGTTTATCAAAATCTGAAATAGTTATTCCTCTCAGAAATAAAGAAAAAGTAATAGGTGTTTTAGATGTTGATCATGATAAATACAGGTTTTTTGACTCAACAGATAAAAAATATTTAAAAAAAATAATTAATAAGCTTGAGAAAACATTAGATTAAAACTTTCCAATTTTAGTAATGCCAGCATAGGTCTTATCACCAAGTTTAATATTCAACTTAAAATCTAGAGGTAAAAACAGATCTACTCTCGATCCAAATTTTATAAAACCAAATTCTTCACATTGATTAACCTTATCTCCTTTTTTTATGTAACATTTAATTCTTCTGGCAACTGTTCCCGCAATTTGTCTCATTAAAATTTTTATATTTTTTGTCGATTTGATAACTATAGTATTTCTTTCATTTAGTTTACTTGATTTTGGGTGCCACGCTAATAAATATTTTCCAGAATGATATTTATAATAATCAATCTCACCCGAAATTGGATTTCGATTAACATGCACATTCAAAGGAGACATAAAAATTGATACTTGTAACTTATTTGCTTTAAAATACTCATCCTCAAAAACCTTATCTATAATAACAATTTTTCCTTCAGCAGGTGAATAAAGAATATCTTCGTTTCGACTTATTTTTATATTAGGACTTCTAAAAAACTGAACCAAAAATAAAAAAAGAAATAACGATAAGGCTAATATGGTATAAAATATGGAAAATGATAGGCTTAAATAAAAAGTAAAAAAATTTATAAAAGTTAAAATTAGAAAAGATACTAAAATAGTTTTCCTTCCTTCTTTATGAATTGTCATTAAGATTTTTGAAAAGTAAAAGATCCATCTCTAAATTTATAAGTTTTTGCAACTTTATCAATAGCGGATATATAAGCAGCTATCCTTAAAGAAACTTTATATTCTTTAGAAATTTTATAAACATTATTAAATCCTAATTTTATTATAGAATCGCATCTCCTATTTACTCTACTTTCAGACCACTTAAATCCTAATCTATTTTGAACCCATTCAAAATAAGAAACAATAACTCCTCCAGCATTTGCCAAAATATCTGGCACAGCCACAATACCTTTCTTTAATAGAATATCATCTGCTTTATGTGATGTCGGGCCATTTGCTCCCTCTACAATAAGTTTTGCTTTTATATTTTCAGCATTTTTTTCATTAATTACATTTTCCAGAGCTGCTGGTATAATTACATCTACATCTAATTTGAAAAAATCCTCAACAGGAATGATTTCACCACCATCAAATCCTTTTAGGCTGCCTTTATTTTCATTTCTATAAGTCATAGCTTTTCCAATATTGATTCCCTTTTTATTATAGTAAGAACCAGAAATATCAGAAATTGCAACAATTTTACAACCTCTTTCTTTTAAGAGATGAGCTGCCCAAGACCCAACATTACCAAAACCTTGTACTGCGACCGTAGCTTTATATGGATTAATTTTTAATTTTGCCATAGCAGAAAGAGCCGTAGTCATTACACCTCTTCCTGTAGCCTGAACCCTACCTAATGACCCGCCTAATACAATAGGTTTTCCCGTAACCACTGCGCTAACGGTACCTCCATGAGCCCTTGAATATTCGTCCATTAACCATGCCATTTGATTTGGGCCTGTTCCAACATCGGGAGCTGGAATATCTTTATCAGGACCAAAAACACTATACATAGATTGCGTATATGATCTGGTTAATCTTTCTAATTCACCCGTTGACATATTCCTTGGATCACAACATATACCTCCTTTAGCACCACCGTATGGAATATCAACTACAGCACATTTCCAAGTCATCCAAGATGCAAGAGCGGTAACTTCATCTAAGTTTACTGAAGGGTCATATCTTAGACCTCCTTTCGATGGTCCTAAAATAGTTGAATGAATAACTCTATATCCTTTAAATACTTTTATGTCACCATTATCCATTGAAATTGGAAGTGAAACAATCACTTGTCTGGCTGGTGCTTTAAGAACATTATATATATCATCATCTAAACCTAGGTGTTCAGCTGCTTTATGAAAACGTTCCATCATGGAATCTAAGGGATTAGCATGATCTAAAATTGGGGCTGGTTCAATATATGACATTTTTGAATTATTGTTCTGTAAATCTAATATTTATATGAAATGTTTAATAAATAATAAGTAAAAATATATAAAAGGAATGATAAATAATAAACTATCAAATCTATCTAAATATCCACCATGACCAGGTAGTTTATTACTACTATCTTTTAAACTGAACCCCCTCTTTATTAATGATTCAAATAAATCACCAAAAATGCCAATTATCAGAACTATCAAACCAAAAATGAAATAAAAAATGAAAGAATTGTTAAAGTAAAAAGTTAAGAATAATGACACTATAATATTTCCTAAAAAACCAAAAAAAACTCCTTCCCATGTTTTGCCTGGTGAAATATATGATAATTTTTTTTTACCAAACCTTTTGCCTCCAATATAAGCAAATGATTCTGAAACCCAGGTGTAAATTAAGATAAGCAATAAATCATTGTAACTATAGGATCCAGATTTAAATGTAATCAAATTTAAAATTGAAAAAGGAATTGCTATATAAATTATTCCAGCAAAACTTAATGATAAATTAATCAAAGAATTTGAAAGATTTTTAATATATAAAAAAACTATGCAAACTATAGGAAATATTGTTAGCAAACTGATATAGTAAGTGCTTGGAACTAGTTTAGCGGAAACTAAAAATGAAAGTGTAAACAAATAAGAG
>MDTC01038492.1_pt1 | contig 12373 bp, 7 predicted proteins | sample 811181 | NCBI WGS metagenome assembly MDTC01 (sample SAMN05326644, study PRJNA326480) | marine metagenome | isolation source: seawater | place: Pacific Ocean: North | collected 2011
ATTTGCAAGCGAATCATAATTACATGCAAGTGGATCTGTACAACCTAAACTTGTACAACTAGATGAACCAAGAGCAAATGTTAAAGTATCGCTACAACCGCTTGGACCATAACTTGTCCACAAAGTTTGATAAGGATTAATAGTATATGCAATTAAACCAGTGAACCACCATCCATTACAATTTGAATCATCTACTACTACACTGTAGCAATCATCTGGCAAGCATATCATTTGTGTTTGAAAACTACCACCTCCGCCACTATGAACTAGAGTACCTGAAGAATTATAAATAGAAAAGGATTGCTGACTTGAATATGCTCCTTGAGGATCATAATCAAATCTAACATATGTTCCAGAACAGTAACAAGAACCATCGTCAAAGCATGCAGAAGGGTCATAATTTGTAGCTGTTGAATCAGTACATCCACTTATATAACAACATGAATTATCATCTACATTAGCAGAAGAATTATAGTTTATTGCTGAAGGATCTGTACAACCATAAACATCACAAGAAACTGACCCAACTGTAAATGAATCAGTTTGGACAGTTGTACCATTGTAAACAGGACATGAGCTTAACCAACACATTTGCGCACTTTTAATTAATGAGCCATTACTACTATTGGTAATAGTTATATTAGAGTTTGGATGCCAACCATCTCCATAACCATCATTCATTGTAATTGAATAACAATCATCTAATAAACAAATTAAAGTATCAACTGTTGTATTATTTGCTTGCCCAGAAACTGACCATATTATATTTCCGTTGGAATTAGTAATTACAAACGATTGTTCTTGACCATACGTAACAGTAGTATATTGAAGATGTGCTAAAACTCCTGAACAATTATTATAAACACATGAACTATCATCATAACATGCTGTTGAATCATAATTACTTGCTGTTATATCAGTGCATCCACTGGTGTAACAACATGAACTATCGTTAACTGTAGCTAGAGCATCATAATTCAGAGCTAAAGAATCAATACAACCTGGAATTGGAATTGAGGAACAAGTTACAGTAACAGTTATTGGTCCTGTTGGTGTGGAAGAATTATATCCAGTAGCAGCTATCTTATAATTAGCACCTGCAATAGAACTAAATGTAATTGTTGAAGTAGCTGAATAAATACCTGAAATACAATTAAAATCATCATTATATGCAATATAGGCACTTGTTCCACAAGAGTCATATACCATTAATCTTGTATCAAATAGTGTTCCGCAAGTAGAAATAGTAATATCTCCACCCGTACCAATTACTTCATACCATATTGCTGGGCCACCTACAAATGTTGCATTGGCATTAGCACTTGCACCTGTATTATTTCCAACTACACTACTGTTACAATTAATCATAACCGCATTTATACAATCATCATTTAAAGGTGGATAAATACAACTACTATCACTAATAGTAGCATTTAAATTATAATTAGTTGCAGAAGGATCTGTACATCCAGGTACTGTTAACACTATATATTCATCAACTTCAACATTATCAAAAGCCATATCTCCACAAAAAGAGCCTCCGTATGTTCCAGAAAATTTAATTACAATACTGTCAGAATTTGCAAAAGTAGCTAAGTCTACTTGTGCTAGATTCCAGTTAGTTCCTTGATCTCCAGAAATAGACCATACTGATGTTCCATTAATAGAAACATCCAATGTTCCCATTGATGAACCTGACATGTGGTAATGAAATCTTAGTGCTGGTGAATTCAATGAAGATATATTTAAACACTCAGAAATCATTACAGGTGCTGGGTGATAGCCAGAAGAAGTTTCATAATACATATAGTTACCCCCTCCTGTAATATCATCAGTCGGACCGGTACACGAAGAAGTTGTTCCATTTGCATCTAAAGTCCACCCTACATTTGTCCAAGATCCTAAACCAGAATCAAAATTTTCAAAATATGGTGCTTGAGTACATGTAAATAAACAAGAACCATCATTTATGTTAGCTAAAGAATCATAATTTGTAGCAACTGGGTTCGTACAACCTCTGTTAATTGTAATTTGATAGTGAGTATAAGTTATAGGTTGACCTATTAATACCAATGGGCTTGACCATTGAAAAGCAGCATCATTATTATATTCATTGGATTCAGATTGACTATAGTTGATATCAACATATGCTCCAATATAATAAACCCCATCAGGAATATTGTTATAAGAGGAATCAGAAAGATCAAAAGTTGCAGTTTCATTTGAGATACCACCAGGCATCAAATTGAGTGTTGTAAAACCACAAGATGGAGGACAATTAGGAGAAGGAATAAATCCACCATCTATTTGATCAGTACCTAATAAATAATCATATGTTTGATTATTTGAAAAAATAGTGTTAGCAGATAAATAATAACCTAATGTATGTGGTGAAGCTGAAGCACTTCCAATATTTGTAACCACAACATTAAAATCAATTACTGTGCCATTTACACTAACTGGAGCAGTAGTTGAACAAGGTATTAAAAGACAAGATGAATAATACTCATTTGTAATCTCAAGATCTGGGTAAGTACAAGAACCATCATTAATGTTTGCACTAACATTATAATTACTCGCTAAAGAATCTGTACAACCTCTATTAATTGTAATTTGATAGTACTGATAAGAAGGTGACTGCCCTATAATAACCATTCCATTTGCCCATTCAAAAGCAGCATCATTATTATTTTCATCTATTTCATTTTCAGTATTATTCATGTCAGTATATGCTCCTATATAGTATGTACCACTAGGGATAGAATCAAAAATACTTGAAGATAAATCAAATGTTGCCGTCTCAGTAGAAGATGCACCTGCTGACAAACTACTAACATAATCTGTTCCTAACAAATGGTCATATGTTTGGTTATTTGAAAAAATAGTATTATCAGAAAGATAATATCCTAAAACTGTTGATGAAGATGGTCCATAAGCACTATTGCTATTAGTTACTTCTACATTAAAACTTATTGTAGTTCCGGAAATAGTAACTGGAGGTGTAGGGCAAGGTAAAGGCATACATAATGTTACAAAATGACTTTCATTTGATATATATAAATCTGCTGGAAATGAACAGCTTCCATCATCAATAGTAGCCGAAGCATTATAATTATATGCTAATGGGTCTGAACAGCCTTCTACTCCAGTAAACATCACTTGAGAATTCATGTAATAAATATTTGCTTCATCTGTTTCCCATACATCATTATTAGCATCAATCTTATAGATGATATAATGATTACCAGCAGGAGCATCGTTTAAATCTATGTTTTTATTAAATAAATCAGTAATACCATTTCCAGGAAGACCATTTCCATCAGACTTTTGTCCCAAGTAGTAGTCATTACCATCTAAGGTTGTATTAGTAGAAGCCCAATATTTTACTATATATGGATTACATCGAGCATCACTACTTTCAAATACTCCATTACCAAAATCATTTTCTACTCTGTGTGTAAAAACTCCAGAAGAAAAACTTGAAGCACCATGAGCAATTAGATTTGTTCCTGGCTCTATTGCTCTAACCACTCCATTTTGAAGATTATATGTTTGACCATTAGTAGCAGCTTGAGACATAGGTATGGTATACCATCCTTCCACGTCTGACCATCCCCAGTTCATATGAAACGTCTCTGAAGAACCAATAATTTCATAACCATCACATACCCACGCATGCCCACAAGTGCTTGTCCCACAAGTTCTTCTTCCTCTATATACTAAAGGTCTTCCTAAATCAAGCTCTCCTTGAATCATTGTCTCAAATGCATCTTGTCCACCTCCAAATAAACCGGTATAATTAGAATAATCATCAAACCAAGCATCATTATCATAGCCAAAATGGTCTTCTAAAATATTATCAACATCTGAAGTCTGACTTCCAGAATTTCCAGGGGAATAATTCATATTCAATGCAACTCCTAATTCAAATAATAATTGCGCCACATCATCTCCATTAGTACATATTTGACCAGCTTCAGCATTAGTAGATGTTCCTTGTGACATATTATCCCAATCAAATGAAGAATTAGTATGATCTACTGTTAAAGTACCATAGCTGGCAGTAGTTAATACACCATTATTATCAAAATCAGCAGGTTCAGTATATGAAGAAGACCCTTCACCACGGTAAGGATGTTGATAATAATTCATAATCTGACCAGCAGCAGTAGCAACACAACCAACAGGAACACCTGCTGCGGTATTAGCAACTACAACACTATTTTCACAATTTCTAGATTGTGACCAATCAGTACTTAATAATGGACCTACAGTTATTGTAGCTACATTATAATTAGTTGTTGGATTTGTGAAAAAATCCCAATCATTAATTTTTCTTTCTGTTTGTTCAAATGAGATAATAGAATCAATAAAGAATTTTTCATGCCAATACACCCAAACTGCAAGCCCAGGGTTGTCTGAATTAAAAATATAATCAGAATTTGGAACATATGCTCTAACAGGTGCCATTCTATCATCAGCAGAGATGATAATGTGTCCACTTGCTGAAATATCAAATACATAGAACATGGCAGTGTTTGTATTTGTAACATACTCAGTATGTACAAGTGTAATTGTAGTTGGTTCACCTTTTAGTGATAGATACTTGATTGCAGCAGATTCAGCAGTATTTACACTAACAAAATCTGCTTTAATATTTGTTGTAAACAACAATAAAAAAAGAAAAAATATATTTTTTTTCATAACTATGTTAATTTATTAAGAAGCAATAAATATAAACTATTTTTAGAAAGAGTGTTATTTTTTTCTAATTAAAAATAAACCGAAAAAGGTAATTAAACCATTTATAATTAAAAGTTCAAAACCAAATGGAATGAATAGTTGTAATACATAGCAAATTATTGGAGAAGAAATAGCTACAAAGGGAGCTAATTTATCTTTAATTTTATACTTTGTAAACAAACCAAAGGAAAACATTCCTAGTAATGGCCCATAAGTATATCCTGCTACAGTAAATAATGATTTAATTACACTGTCATCATTAATTAAATTAAAAATCATTATAACTATAAATAAGACAAAAGACATTAATAGATGAACATATTTTCTAGTTTTAATTTGTTTATTTGGATCTTGTTTGTGAAATTCAATTATATCAACACAAAATGACGTAGTTAAAGAAGTAAGAGCAGAATCTGCACTTGAATATGCAGCAGCAATTATGCCTATAATAAAAAGAATTCCAACAAAAACAGGTAGTCCAGTATTAAGAGCAATATTAGGAAATAACATATCTGGATTATTTGGAACTGTAAAGCCAAATTGATTAGAATAAATAAATAACAAAGCTCCAAGTGATAAAAATAATAAGTCTACAATAATCAAAATTGTACTAAAAGTAAACATGTTTTTTTGAGCATCTTTTAAGTTTCTACAACTTAAATTTTTTTGCATCTGATCCTGATCTAAACCAGTCATTACAATTGCCATAAATACACCTGAAAAAAACTGTTTAAAAAAGTATTTTTTATCTTTCCAGTCCTCAAAAAACAAAGCTTGTGAATAATCTGATGCTTTAATCGTATTTATTAGAGATATGAAATTTAAATCTAATTTTTTCATTAGAACAAAACCTATAATAAATACAGTTGATAACATAAATGTAGTTTGTAAAGCATCAGTCCAAATTATTGTTTTGATACCACTTCTATAAGTATATACCCAAATTAATGATATAGTTATTAATACTGTTGTAAAAAAAGGCACGTTCCAAGCATCAAAAACTGAAAACTGTAAAACAGTTGCTATTAAATATAATCTGAAAGATGCTCCAATTGTTCTAGACAATAAAAAAAATGAGGATCCAGTTTTATAACTATTATATCCAAATCGATCTCCTAAATATGTATATATTGAAGTTAATTCTAATTTATAATATAATGGCAGTAATATTCTTGATATCACTAAATAACCAACAAAAAAACCAAATACCATTTGCAAATAAGAAAATTGACTTGAAGCAACCCATCCAGGAACAGAAATAAAAGTAATGCCAGACAATGTAGTTCCAATCATTCCATAGGCAATTACAAACCAGGGAGAGTTTCTGTTTCCTAGAAAAAAAGTATCATTACTATCATTTTTACCAGTAATATATGATATGTAAAACAAAAGTGTAAAATAAAAAGCAATACAAATAATTATTATTGTTGGAGTCATGAAATTATTTTTAATAAGTAACAAAACTAAATAATTATTTTATAAAAAATATATCACATCATTTCATTAAATTTGCATTAATGAAAATTCCATCCCAACTAATAGAAGATGCTGTAAATCACTTATCAAGCCTTCCAGGTATTGGAAAAAGAACAGCATTAAGATTAGTTTTACATATGCTCAAACGAAAAAAGGAAAATGTAATTAATTTTGGAAATTCATTCATAAATCTTATTAGTAATATTAACTATTGTTCTGAATGCTTCAATATAAGTGAAGCAAATATTTGCTCTGTATGTGCAGATCAAAAACGAGATACTTCTACAATATGTGTCGTTGAAGATATTCGAGTAATGTTAGCAATAGAAAACACATTACAATACAAAGGAGTTTATCATATTTTAGGTGGACTAATTTCTCCAATTAATGGTATTGGCCCAGATAAACTAAAAATAAGTGAATTGATAAATCGAATTGAAAAAAACAATGTGAAAGAAATTATCCTTTCCCTTAGTACAACTATGGAAGGTGATACCACAAACTATTACCTTTTTAAAAAAGTTGAAAAATACAATATTAAAATATCTTCAATAGCTAGAGGAATTTCAATTGGTGATGAATTAGAATATACTGATCAAATTACTTTAGCTGCAGCAATTTCTAGTAGAACACCATATGAAAACTCTGTTTCAACATATAAAGATTAATATACTTTTCTTAATTTTGCAAAAAAAAATATATGGGTAAGATAGAATTAATACTTCCAAAAATGGGAGAAAGCGTATCAGAAGCAACTATTATTACATGGACAAAAGAAGTAGGTGATACAGTTGAAATGGATGAAACAATTATTGAAGTTGCCACTGATAAGGTTGACTCAGAAGTACCTTCTACTCATGATGGCAAACTCGTAGAAAAATTGTTTGACACTGATGATGTAATTGAAGTAGGAAAACCTTTTGCAATTTTAGAAGTTGATGGTGAAGAAGATGATGTAGTTGAAAAGCAAATAGTCAAAGATTTGGAAGAACCAATTTCAAATTTGTCCACAAATAGTGAAGAAAAAAATATAAAATCAGAAATCTCAAATGATATATCAACTAAAACTGATCAGTCTACAGATAATAGATTTTATTCTCCCCTAGTCAAAAACATTGCAAAAAAAGAAGGAATTAATTCAGCTGAACTAGCCCAAATTCATGGTACTGGAAAAGATAGTAGAGTTACAAAATCTGACATACTTGATTACATTAATACCAGAGAAAAAAATATTCAAATTTCTCATCAAACCACAAAAGAAACAAAAGTTTCAAGTAAAGAAATTAAAATCGAACAAGATCAGTCAATTGATGTAAAACAAACAAATCAATTTATTGAAAATAAAGATGTAGAAATAGTTGAAATGGATAGAATGAGAAAGCTAATTTCTGCTCATATGACAATGTCTAAAAAAACATCTGCACATATTACATCATTTGTTGAAGCTGACATGACAAATATTGTTAACTGGAGAAATAGTGTGAAAGAAGATTTTAAGATAAGAGAAAAACAAAATATAACATTTACTCCAATCATTATAGAAGCTATGGCTAAGGCGATTAAAGATTTTCCAATGATTAATGTATCTGTAGATGGAAACAATATAGTTAAACATAAGAATTATAACATTGGAATGGCAACCGCTCTTCCAGATGGAAATTTAATTGTTCCTGTTATAAAAGAATGTCAAAATAAAAATTTAATTGGTATTACTAAAAATGTAAATGACCTTGCATCTAGAGCAAGAAATAGTAAACTAAACCCAGATGATATACAAGGTGGCACAATTACAATGACTAATGTTGGAACATTTGGCAATTTAATGGGCACACCTATTATTAATCAACCACAAGTTGCAATTCTAGCATGCGGTGTTATAAAAAAGAAACCTGTCGTATTAGAAACTAATCAGGGAGATGTTATTGCAATTAGACATATGATGTATCTTTCATTAACATACGATCATAGAGTTGTTGACGGATCATTAGGAGGTCAATTTGTAAAAAAAGTAGCTGATTATCTTGAAAATTTTGACACTTCTTTATCTATTTAATATTTTGGAATAAATATGAATATTAAATTAGAAAGACCATTAGCTTTCTTTGACTTAGAAACTACAGGTTTAGATATTTCTAGTGACAGAATTATAGAAATTTCCATTTTAAAATTATTTCCAAACGGAAACAAAATAAGCAAAACCTGGCTTATTAACCCTGAAATAACAATTCCAAAGGAATCAACTCTTATTCATGGGATAACTAATGAACAAGTTAAAAATAGTCCTAAATTCAATGATATATCTATTGAAGTAAAAAATATGTTAGTTGATGCCGATTTAGCTGGATATAATTCAAATAAATTTGATATACCTTTACTAATGGAAGAGTTTATTAGATGTAAAGTTGACTTTAATTTAAAAGAAAAGAAAAAAATAGATATTCAAAATATATTTCATAAAATGGAAAAAAGAGATTTAACAACTGCTTATAACTTTTACTGTAGTAAAAAGTTAACTAATGCTCACAGTGCTGAATCAGATACTAAAGCGACTTATGAAATATTAATATCACAAATAGATAAATACAAAAATTTAGAAAACAATGTAAATTTCCTTGATAATTTCTCAAATATTGGAGAAAAGTTTATTGACGCAGCTGGCTTTGTTAGAATGAATGATAACAATGAAGAAATATTTAGTTTTGGGAAATATAAGAATAGATCATTAAAAGAAGTTTTTAACAAAAATCCAGGATATTTCTCATGGATTAAAAATGCAAATTTTCCAATCTACACCAAAAATATAGTAAATGATATTATCAATAAAATTAAATTAGAAAAAAAATTTAAATCAGAAAGATGAAAATTATTTGTATCGGAAGAAATTACTTACAACATATAAATGAGTTAAATAATAAAAAACCTGAAAATCCACTTTTTTTTCTTAAACCTGAAACTGCAATTCAACCAAAGGGACACCCTTTTTTTATTCCTGATTACTCTAATGATATACATTATGAAATAGAACTTGTATTAAAAATCAATAAGGTTGGAAAACATATTGAAGAACAGTTTGCTCATAAATATTTTTCAGAAATAGGAATAGGAATAGATTTTACTGCAAGAGATATCCAAGAAAAATGTAAAAAGGAAGGCTTACCATGGGAACCTGCAAAAGGTTTTGACGGTTCCGCACAAATTAGCACTAAATTTATTGATAAAAAAAACTTAAAATTAAATAACATTAACTTTAAGTTAAAAAAAAATAATGTTACAGTCCAAGATGGTAATTCAAAGGATATGATTTTTTCTTTTAATAAAATTATTTCATTTATTTCTAAATATTACACTCTAAAAATAGGTGATTTAATATATACAGGAACGCCATCAGGAGTTGGCAAAGTAAATAAAAATGATAAACTAACTGGCTATTTAAACAATGAAGAGATATTAAGTGTAGATATAAAATAATTCTATTTAAATAATCTCATTTTGTATGATGTGTTAAATTTTCCTTTAGTAATATCTTTTAATTTTCTATTAATCATTCTTTTCTTTAAGACAGATATTTTATCTATAAACAAGACACCATTTAAATGATCATACTCATGTTGTATTACTCGAGCATTAATACCAGTATATTTCTTAGACTTAAGCTTAAAATTCTCGTCATAAAAATCTATGTGAATTACTGATTTTCTCTTAACGTGTTCTCTGATATCAGGAATTGATAAACAACCTTCATTAAATTCCCATCTTTCCCCTTCCTCTTTTTTGATTATAGGATTAATAAAAACTTCTTTTAATGGAATATGGTTAGGAAAGTCATTATCACCTTGAAATGAACTAGTATCAATAATAAACAATCTTAAATCTTTGTTAACCTGTGGTGCAGCTAAACCTACTCCATTGGCATTATACATAGTTTCCCACATATTATGAATTAAATCTTTAGTACTTTGATCAAAAGAAACATTTTTTGTCTTAGCTCTTAAAATGGGTGATCCAAAACATGAAATAGGTAAAATCATTTATAAAATTTCTTCTATAATATTATCAATACTAATTCCTTCTGCTTCTGCTTTATAATTCCTTACAACTCTATGACGTAAAATAGGCTTAGCAACCTTTTTAACATCTTCAATATCTGGAGCATATTTCCCATTAATTGCAGCATGACACTTGGAGGCCATAATAATATATTGCGATGCTCTTGGTCCAGCCCCCCATTCAATGTAATTATTTATTATTTCTGGAGCTAATTTGGTATTTGGTCTTGTTTTTGCAACTAACTTAACAGAGTACTCTAATAAGTTATCAGTAACAGGTAATCTGGTAATTAAATCTTGATACTTTATAACTTCATCAGCAGACATTATAGTATTTAGACTAATATTTGTACTAACAGTCGTTCTCTTGACAATTTCAATCTCATCATTATAATTAGGATAATCAAGAATAACATTAAACATAAATCTATCTAGTTGAGCTTCAGGCAGTGGATATGTACCTTCTTGTTCTATCGGATTTTGTGTTGCTAAAACAAAAAATGGCTTATCTAAAATATAATTTTTTCCTGAATTAGTAATAGATCTTTCCTGCATTGCCTCAAGTAATGCAGATTGAGTTTTTGGTGGGGTACGGTTAATCTCATCTGCAAGAATAATATTTGAAAATAATGGTCCCTTTAAAAATTCAAATGATCGATTCTCATTTAAAATCTCAGCACCAATTATATCTGATGGCATCAAATCAGGAGTAAATTGAATTCTATTAAAAGATAAACTTAATGAATCAGAAATAGTCTTAACAAGTAATGTTTTTGCTAATCCTGGAACTCCAACTAACAGACAATGACCATTACAAAAAATACACATTAAAACCTGTTCAACAATTTCTTCCTGACCAACTATTACTTTAGAAATTTCTTTTTTAAAAATTTGATATTTCTTAACAAAGTTATTTATGTCTTCAACGGTATTATTCTTCATAATTATTTTTTCCAATTATTTCTAAAATTACATTCTAAAAGATTTTCATTTAGATTTATATATGTTTTATTAATTTTATTGTTGATCCATTCTAATGTTATCTTTTCTTTTTTGTTATTAATTGTTAATTCTTTAACATAGTTAAAGTCATCTACAATATTTGCAATATGGGATTCTATTCTTTTATTTATTTTAATAATTCTAAATAGATCTTTATTTTCAGAAAAATTAATTACTACAGGTTTTGATATTTCTCCCACTTGCATATCATTAACTACTATTTTAAAATCGCTAGAAATATTATCAAAATTTATTAAAGAAGACATTGAATTTGGATCAAGAATTAATCCAGAGTTGTTTTTACTTTCATCATCTGAGTATTCAATTACTGCCTGTTCAAAAGATATTTCTTTAGAAATCAACTTATTATATAATTCTGTAGCTCTTTTATTTGCATCTTGAATTGCTTTTGAATTAGGCTTGACTGTTTTAAGTATATGTCTAACATTAATTTGATCTCCTCTTCTAGAAATAAGTTGAATAATATGTAAGCCAAATTGAGACTCAACAATTTCAGAAACTTCTCCTTCTTTTAATCTAAAAGCAGCTCGTTCAAATTCTGGAACTAAATCTCCTCTGTTTACAAATCCTAATTCACCTCCTTTTACAGCTGAACCTTGATCATCAGAATATAATGTAGCTAAAACATTAAAATTTTCACCTTTATTTACTCTATCTCTAAAACCGTTTAATTGCATTCTTATTTCATTTTTTTGGCTATCAGAAATTACAGGTTTTATTACAATTTGAGAAACTTCAATTTGAGTAGGAATAAGAGGCTTAAGAGAATTATCCAGCGAAGTATAGAACGTTTTAGCCTCTTGAGGAGTAACTTTAACATCTTCAACAATTTTAGCTTGCATTTTTTGAGCATACAATTGTTCTTTAACTATATTCTTAATTTCAGATTCAATCTCATTTAATGACTTATTAAAGTATTCTTCTAATTTTTCAACTGAACCTAATTGATTTTCAAAATATTTAATTCTATTGTTAACTTCACTCATTACTTGATCACTAGTAACTTCCAAACTATCTAGTTTTGCTTGGTTAATCAATAATTTTTGAAATAATAAATCCTCAACAACATTACATCTAAGTTCACA
>MDTC01077704.1_pt1 | contig 12373 bp, 11 predicted proteins | sample 811181 | NCBI WGS metagenome assembly MDTC01 (sample SAMN05326644, study PRJNA326480) | marine metagenome | isolation source: seawater | place: Pacific Ocean: North | collected 2011
GATAAGTTGAGCAAGCTATATTTTATACAAGTATTATAAATTAATGAAAGATTAATCTTTATAATTTTTTTGAAATAAAACTAATTTCATCATGTATGCCATGCGAATTAATTTGTTTATATTGGAGACTACAAAAAATAAGGGATTTGCTATGAACCCTGGTGATATTATAAGAAATTTAAAAAAAGAAGCGGTCTTTGAGCCTGAATTCTCATTTTTATTAATTGAATCTATATATGCTGCCATTGCTTCATTTTTTAAAGCTGTATTTTTTGGCAGAAAAACAAGCTGATTAGATTTCATGATACTTCTATAAAAGAAATCAACATAATTGAGTTTTCCTATTAAAAAAGAAACAGGGCTAATTTCAGATTTCAATTTGTTAAGAAGATTTTCACGGTAATAAAATTGTCTAGCTCTTGCCTTAGGACCATAAACTGATGGATTTAAGTCTATATTTTTGTCATCAGTTGGATTTTTAGGAGAATTCTTTAATTTATGAGAATGTCCATCACCTCCAAATTCAAGATCTGCTCCCTTTTCAACAAATCTTTCATTAAAATATTTTAGATTACCGTTACGAAGCATATGAAGAGTAATATCTAAATGTCCATAAGAATTGCCAATGCTAGTATTTGTAAGATTAGCAATATCTATACATTTTAAAGAGTCAACACGGTATATTAGCCCTGACATATATGTTGATAGAGGGCTAAGAGCTACGTAATTATGTATGTTGGATTCTGATATTCTTGGACTAGGTTTCCAATAATAATCATTCTTGATTTGATCAAATATTGAACATGCAATGACTTGAGTATTTTTATCTGTATTTTCAAGAAAATTTAATATTTTTTCATAATTTTCATTATTAACCCTATCCTCATCAGACAAAAGCATGCAAAACTTTGTATTTGTCTCATTAAAAAGTTTTATGCTATTTGCTTGGGGTCCTCTATTAGATTCAAAACAGTCATACTTAACTCTTGAATCAAAATTTCTGAATTTTTCTAAATTTGGTTCGTACCCATTAGAGTTACATCTGACAGTCAATCTGTGATCATTGCAATCTAAAACACTTTCAATTGCCGCCTGAGCACTTTCAACCCTATTGAAAGTAGGTATAAGAATTTCCAGAACGGGCTTCATATTTCTTTATTTTTGCAGACAAATACAATCATCGATTTAGATTATATTATATATGTTATTGAATAATTATATTTCACTGAATAGGTAGCCGAGATATAGAATCATATATAATATCTAAAATAATGATTAAGACATCAAGGTAAATTAAAAAATAATTATCTACAAATGGTTTAATAAAAAGTAGCTAGAGATATTTTGCAACAATTCTATAAAAATAAAAAAATACTTATCACAGGATCGTCTGGCTTTGTTGGTTCCTGGCTTGCTATTACCTTACATCAGATGGGTGCATCTATTTACGGCATAAGTCTTGAACCTAACACTTCCCCAAGTATTTTTAAATTATTAAAACTTGAAGAAAAAATAAAACAAAAGTACATAGATATATGTGATTTTAAGAATTTATCTTCAGCCATTCATGAGATATCACCAGACATTGTATTTCATTTGGCAGCTCAACCCCTTGTTAGAGAAAGTTATATAAAAACTATAGAGACGTTTAACACGAATGTCATGGGTACTTTAAATGTTCTTGAGTCTTGTAAAGCTTTAGATGCGAATATAAACCTTATTTGTATTACAACTGATAAATGTTATGAAAATAATGAATACGGAAACAGATTTATTGAATCAGACCCTATGGGAGGTAAGGATCCATATAGCGCATCAAAAGCATGCACAGAAATAGTAACAAAATCACATGCTCTATCATTTAATAATCTTCGAGTTTGTACTGCAAGAGCAGGAAATATAATAGGTGGCGGTGATTGGGCAAAAGATAGAATAATCACTGATATTATTGAGTCTATTCAAAAGAAAAAAGATATAGTTATTAGAAGTCCAAAAGCTATTAGGCCTTGGCAACATGTAATAGATGTAGTGAATGGATATTTAAAATTAGGGATATATAATCAAGAAAAGTGTGAGATATTCGATTCATTTAATTTTGGTCCCCTTGAAAAAAATGAAATTACTGTAGAAATACTAACCCAGAAATTTATATCTAACTGGAATTCATGTAATTCTAAAGTAATTATTGATGAAAATAAAAATTTACCTGAATCAAAAATATTGAGATTAGACTCAACTAAAGCAAAACAAATTTTAAAATGGGAGCCTTTGATGGATATTGACACTGCTATTAAAGAAACAGCTCTTTGGTATGAAAACTTCTATTTAGAAAAAGATATTAATGATTTTACTATCAAGCAAATAAATAAATATCTACAGTAACTCTCTTATATCTTTTAGGTGTAAGTCTGCGCGTTCTACATAATCGCCATATCCCCAACCAGCATAAATAAATTTGATGTCGTTGTTATTTGAGGCTATAAAATCACCCTCTGTATCTCCTATGTATGCTGAATTGTCAGGATTAATATTTAAATCTTGAATTGTATTTGCAATTAAAATACTTTTATCTTTCTTTAATATATCGCTTGGATTAACTGAAAAATAATTATCAAAAAACTCTATAATTCTTGAATTTTCTAACATTTTTTTTGTTGGAGAAATTCTTTTGTTAGTAATTAATATTAATTTCTTTTTTTTTTCTAAAATCTGTAATGTCTCTCTAACGCCATCATATAATTTTGTTTCGTAGCAATATTTAGAATCATATAGTTCTATAAAATCTTCAATAATTTTGTCAATCATTTTTAGATCTTGTTTTTGAACTAAACTTTTAAGCGTTTCTCTAAGAGGAGGTCCAATTATAGATTCATCAAAATCATTCTTACTCTCTAACTTGTTAGCAAGAAAAACTTTCTTAAGGCATTTTAAAATCTCTGGAGCTGAATCAAAAAGAGTGCCGTCCAAATCAAAAATTAAATTATCTTCTTTGATAGACATTTATTAACAAATCATTTGTATTGTTCAATAAACAAATCAATGCTTTGATATAAATGATTAATCATTTCATCATTAAGGCCATGATGGCAAGCTAATAAAATACCTTGTTTCATAACTCTGTCTGCATTTACAAAATCATCAGCCTCACCAACATATTTTACATTTTTCATCATTGGCTGACGTAGAACATTTCCGGTAAATACTACTCTTGTTTGAATATTTCTTTTTTCAAGAAAAATCTGCATATCTGTTCTACTGAAAGGAGCATCTTCTTTAACGATCATAGGAAATGCAAGCCAACATGTATACGCTTTTGGATTTTGTTTTGGAAGAGAAAAAAAGTGAGCATATTTAGATAAGAATTGTAAATGTGAATCAAAATGTTTATTTCTAAGTTCCATATTCTTCTCTAATTTACTGAATTGAACTAACGCAAAAGCTGCACTTATTTCAGAAGGCTCGAGCTGATATCCAAGTTCTTCAAAAACAAATTTTGCATCATATTGAATACCCTCTAACCTCACATTAAATCTATTTTCAATAGCTTCGCTTTCTACAAACAGAGATGAGCTTCGTCCCCATGACCTTAACAGGCTGCATTTATCAGCTATTGATTTGTCTGAGGTAACAATCATTCCTCCATTTCCTGCTCCATTAATAATGTGAGACCCATAAAAACTAGTTATTGCAATATCAGCAAAGCTTCCGGTTGAGATGCCATCATAGGTTGCCCCTATCGTATCCGCTGAATCTACAAGTATTTTTAAATTATTTTTGTCAGCTAACTCTCTAATTACAGGCCATTCACATATATTTCCCATTAAATCAGGTGCAACAATAGCTGACGTATTATCATTAATTTTTTCTTCTATTTTTGTTTCATCAATACAATAGGTATCTTCTTTTACATCAACAAATACTGGTATTAGTCCACTATTAACAATACAAGCAACAGTTGTTCCAAAGGTTAAAGCTGGAGTTATAACTTCAGATCCTTTGGGTAAATTTAGGGCTTCCATAGATAAATAAAGAGCTGAAGAACCTGAATTTACCATTATTCCATAGTCATGTTCATATTTCTGGGCTACCTTAGCTTCAAATTCACGAACGTTCTTTGACATTTGAGTGGTTGTTTGAAGAACTTTAACTACAGCGTTTATCTCTTCCTCTCCATGAACAGTTGAGCCATATGGAACTCTTATAAAATCATTCATTATATTACCTCGTTAGAAAAAAGATTGAGTAAGTATTATAAGTCATTAAACATATGATGTATTTGATTTCATCATTTTTGAAATTGATTCTGATAGAGAAACTTTTTGAGTCAAATCAAATTTCTCTTTAATTTTTTTGCAATTTGGGACATAGACTGTTCTTTTCAAGCTATCACTGTTCTCATAAAGTACTTTCACATCAATTGATTTTCTTGAAAGTTTTTTTATAAGCACAGCTAAATCTTTTATTGAAATGCTTTCTTCTGAACCAACGTTATACACAGTTTTATTAAAAGAATCATTTTCTAAGATTTTTATAATCCATTCTGTTAAATCATCCTGATCAAGATATGATCTAACAGATTTACCATCGCCTTTAATAACAATATCGTTATTAGCAGATGCATCTTTAACAAAGTTTCCAATTGCAAAATGGACGTTTAAGGGTAAATGTGTTCCAGAAAAACAGAAACATCTAGCAATTGAAATATTTAAATCATATTTATCATAATATGAAGAACATAAATTCTCAGCGGCTCTTTTTGCAATTGAATACACATTCGACGAGTTTAAATTCTCTGATTTAGTAATTTCTGATGGGCTTATATCTGACTCTTCAAAACTAACTTTGTCTGATGGCATATTGCCATAAACTCCTCCGGAGCTTATAAATAAAAACTTTGATTCTGGTAATTTATCTTTAACGAATTCTAAAACATTTCGTGTGCCTTCTACAATCTGCTCATATCTTGCCATATAAGATAAGTCAGTTACATTTGTTGAGTCAGCAGCAGCATGAATTACATGGCTGTAGTTAATATCATTAAGGGTTGAAAGGTCTTCTAAAATATTACCATATTTATATTTTACATTTTTTACATCAAGGAATTCTATATTTGTCTCTAAGAAGGTATTAGCTGATCTGCCAACTATGGTAATCGAATTAATACTATTAATTCTATTTGATTTAAGATAATTTAAGAATGCTTTACCGAAGAAACCAGTACCGCCTATAAATAATATATCCATTAATTACAGTTTCTATAATCCTCTTTCTGCTATTTTTTTTCTAAGTGCTTTATTTTCAGCAAAAGGTCCATCGACATTATCAATTGTTAATTGTTCATTTTTAGATAATTTAGTCTTTAGAGTTTCTCCATTGAATACCTCTCTACATGAAAGTTGGCCTTTGTTTAATGGAATAGCTAGATAAAAATATTTACTAAAGTTATCACTATTTATTTCTAGGCCTTTATCTAGATCTTCTTTTGCATAAACTCCCCTTACTAGAGCATCAAGATATTTTGTTTCATTTTTGGGAATTGGTCTTCGTTGCGTTGATATGCCTCCAGCCATCTCAACTGATTTATGAAAAGCTTTAAACCAATCATCACATTGATCAGGTAAGGAACAATATTTTTGCACTTTATGATCAGGCCATTCAATATCAATATGTCTTTCCCAGCTTCTTGCGCCTTTTGCATAAGACATTAACATCGAAGACGACCAATCATGATATTCATGAGATGAAAAACCAATTACATTATCAGGATATCTATTTTTAAGATAATCGATTTGGTCTAAGTGCAATTGATCATCCTCAGAAGGATAAAGAGATACACAATGATTAATACACAATGGTATATCTCTTTTTGCAAAAAATGCTACAACATCATCTAAATCTTTTTCAGAAGCACCGCCTGAAGATACAATCACAGGTCTTCTGGTAGATGCTATTTTTTCAATTAAAGGCCAATCATTCATATCAGAACTTGCTATCTTTATTATTGGTAAATCAAACTCTACACAAAGATCTACTGAGTCCTCATCAAAAGGGGTTGACATAGGAATACAACCCATATTCTTAATTTCATCAATAAGAATCTGATATTCTTTCTTTGTTAAAGCTTTTGCCTCTGTTTTTTGTATGTAATACAAAGATTTATCTTCAGATGATACAGTACCCTTGAAGTCTGGATGAACAAATGTATCCATTTTTCTGAATTGAAGTTTTACTGCTGCTCTTACGTTATTTTGTCTTGCTACTACAGCATGATCACGTATTAATTTTAATCCTCTTTCAAGGTCACCACAGTGGTTATTTGCTGCTTCCAAAACAAATAAATTTCCAAATATCTTAATATCATTCTGACTAATGCTCATTGGGATTCCTATTAATTAAATTATCTTATCTACTTTACAAAGGCCGTATTTTATCAAGAGAATATGCTTTCTGCTACCAATCTACCACTTTTTCCATGGTGCTGTATTGTCTTGCCATAATTTTTCTAACAATTCTTTATCTCTAAGTGTGTCCATTGGCTGCCAAAAACCATCATGTTCGTATGCCATCAACTCATTATTTTTAGCAAGTTCTTTTAGTGGTTCTTGCTCCCAAATACAATCTGAGCCGTCAATAAGTTCTATTACATCAGTTGATAAAATAAAAAAGCCTCCATTAATCAAGCCACCGTCTCCTTTTGGTTTTTCAACAAAATCTGCAACCAATTTATTTTCTATATTCAACGCTCCAAAACGTGCTGGAGGTATTACAGCAGAAATTGTTGCTTTTTTACCATGACTCTTATGAAAAGATATTGAATCTGCAATATTTATATCACTAACTCCATCTCCATAAGTTAAACAAAAGATATCTTCATTGATTAAATAATCTTTAACTGCAAGGATCCTTCCTCCAGTCATGGCATTTTCCCCTGTATCTACAAGAGTTATTCGCCATGGTTCTGACCTATCACTATGTACAGTAACTTTATTATTTTCCAGCTCAAACGTAACATCAGATTGATGGAGTGAATAATTAGCAAAATATTCTTTAATTAAATACCCTTTATAACCACAGCAAATTACAAAATCATTGATCCCGTGGTACGAATAAATTTTCATTATGTGCCATAAAATTGGTTTATTGCCAATTTCAATCATTGGTTTCGGTTTAAGATGAGTTTCTTCACTTATTCTCGTTCCAAGTCCACCCGCTAGAATTATTGCTTTCATATTTTTATACTCTTCATTAAAAAAAATAAGTCCCTAATTATATATTTTTGTTAACATATTTAAACCAATTAATGTTTCGTCTAATTTCAATTCATGTTTATCAGCTTTTACAAAGTAATCTTTTATATCACCAAAGAAATCTTTAACATATTCGGTATCCTTTAATTTACCTCCTGATAATATTAGATTTTTATAATTTTTGTTTGGATCTATTTTCTTTAATGCAATTAGGTATTCATTACAAAATGATTTTAGAAGAATCTCATAAAAGAGATGATTTTTTCTATATGATTCTGCTATTTTTTTTTGATTTTCACTATCATATCTCCAATTTGATTTAAAAATATTTAAGCTGAATTTTGAGATATAATCTTCCGGTAGTGTTTTTTGAGCTTCACTTAAACTTTGCCAAAAATTTTTGTCATTACAAATCTCATTTTTAATAAAATTAAAACTTCTACCTGCAGGTATGTGTGATATTGCTTTTATAAATTTTCCAAAAAAAGGCTTTATATCATAGTTTCCAGAATATTCTAATTTAGAATCACAGATTGCAACAATTTGACTTCCGGTGCCAATATTTATACAGATATCATCCTTAGAAATTTGCGTTCCAAATACAGCTGTTTGAAGATCTCCGAAACCTCCAAATACATTTATTTTATTACTTTTGATCTTTATCTCTCCAATTAATGGTATTTCATCATTGCCGAAAACCTTAGGCAAAATTAAATTTACATTGGGATATATATAATTCAGATCATTGGTTAGCCAAGTTTTATTTTTTATATCCAAACATCCCAAAGATGCAGCCATTGAATCATGAGTAGCATTAAAACTCTTTCCATGCTTGTGAACGATTAGTTCTGGAAGACTAAGTACTTTTTGAGATGAATTTTTATTGCATGATTCAAAAAAATTTATAAATGGGATGCCTTGGAACAAGGTTTGTCCAGAAATTTCATGATGCTTAAAATTATAATCTAACGCTTTAGATTTAATTGAATCAGATTTGCTTGAAACATATCTCCAGCTGTAAAAATCAGAATACTCCATAGATTTTGTATCAAATAAAGTAAAGTTATGCATCTCGCTACAAATCCATATTTCTTTAAAAGAAAGGAATTTATATTGCCTTTCAACATGAGTAATAAACTCCTTAATAATTATTTCTGAATTAAACTTATCGCCATGCTTTGTAGAAAATGATTCTGAGACATATTTTGTTTTAATATCTAGAACATTATTTTTTTGAATTACAGACTTTATAGATGACGCACCAACATCTATTAATAATCTATTCAATGCTTAACTCATTGATAACGGAATCTTTTGCTTCAAGAATAAGTTGGTAAGTTTCATTTATATCATTATACGCAAACTGCATATTTCCAATATTCTGTAAATATGTAAAGTTTGCCTTGTTGCCAACAGTTTTTTTGTCTTTTCGTAAGTGTTCTGAAATATCTTTAAAAGAGCTTTTTGACAGTAAATCGATGTATTGATGATCAATAATTGATTTTGCAGATTGTATAATATCTCTACATAATGTTTCATCCATCATATCAAGACGTCGCGATAAATCATTTTCAATAAGTATGCCTATGGCAACACCTATACCGTGAGGTATTTTAAAGTCAGTTATTGCCTCAACCGCATGTCCAATGGTGTGGCCATAATTCATTGATTTCCGAATATTAATTTCATACTCATCTTCTTCAATTACTGCTTTTTTAACTAATAATGATGAAATTATTAAATTCTTCATTGCAGACTTATCACCAGCAATTGAATTTTGTATATTGTTTTTAAATATCTCAAAAGACTTCTCTCCTCCAGTTAGAGAAAGCCTAAATATTTCTCCATAACCACATGCCAGATCTTGAAAAGTAAGGGATTCAATAAAATCAGAACAAAGTATTACTTCGCGAGGAGCTGAAAATAAGCCCAATAAATTTTTATAAGTTTTAAAATTTACTGCTGTTTTTCCTCCAAGACAACTATCAGATATTCCTAATAATGTTGATGGAAGATAAGACCATGGAACTCCTCGTTTAAATAAATAAGACGCTGAACCGCCAAGGTCTTGGAGAATACCTCCTCCTATTACATAAATATCAGATCCTTTATTAATATTATGCTTTGCATAAAATTCACAAATACTAAGAACAGTATCAATGTTTTTTATAGACTCTGATGCATCTACAAGATAAATTCTTTTCTTATCTATTTTGATATCATTTTTTAAATGGATATCGAATACCTTCTTATCAACAATCAAACATCCTTGATTTGATAATTTCTTATTTACTAAGCTACAAATAGTTTCTAAATCTTGGAATCCTTTTAACTTGTAATTTTTTGGAGTCGATGCAATCTCAAATTCTAGTTCATCTAACTCGGATGTATCAGGATAAAACAGGTCAGTATCGTCAATTATAAATTTATTCATCTATATATCCTTGAAAACCTCCACATGAAAAGCCTCCATCAATAACTAAATTAATACCATTTATATATAGAGATTCTTTTTTTGTTAAGAATACAACTGCATTTGCTATGTCTTCTGGCTTGCCAAGTTTTTTTTGAGGAATCATTGAGGAGATTTTTTTTAATTTAGGCTTTGAATTATTTTTTTGAGTAAGTTTTGTATTTATAAAACCCGGCGAAATCATATTTACATTGCATTTAGGAGAAAGTTCTATAGCAAGTGATCTTACAAGACCCAGTAAGCCATGTTTTGAAATTGTATAACTTGCGCGTTTTGATCTTGCAAGCGATGCGTAAAGAGATCCTATCACTACAACAGATTTTAACTTAGACAAACATTTGTAGTTATTACTAAGAATATAATGCAATGAGGAACAATTGATTTTTAAAGTTTCTTCAAATTCTTTGTCATTAGTATTTTTTATTAATGAGGGATTGTTCACACCAGATACAAAAACAAGACTCTCATATAAAAATTTATTATCTCCAAAAAATTCATTCATACTATTGTTGCATCTTAAATCAAGATCTTTTGAGCCTAATGAGTGAATATCTTTACTAGCAAATTTCTTTGAGATAGCTTTACCAATATCTCCTGTACCTCCAATAATAAGAATCTTTTTAGTCATTTCTATAATTTGAATTTTTTGCAATAGGAATTATCATTCTTTTCAAGAAATCTTTTTTTGCTAATAGAGGTGACATTTCCTCAAGAGGTGATGATGTCATTTTGCCATTTGGTAATTTTGTTGCAGAAACTCTTGGCTCAAACACTTGTTCTTTATCTATCATGACCTCAATTATTTTAATAGTATTATCATTTTTTGTTAATGCTTTATGGAGTGAGCTTTCAGTATTTACTTTAAGATATTTATAGCCAAAGGCTTTTGCAATTTTCCTAAAGTTAGGCATGCATAGACCTGAATCTTCTCCACACCCAACCTCAAATCCATCAAAATAATTAAATTGACTTTGGCGTATAGAGTGATAGCCTTCATTGTTAAGAATAAATATTTTTATATTCCTGTCTTTAAATTTCCTTAGAGAGCTGAGTTCTTGTAAATTCATCATTATGCTGCCATCTCCGGTAATAAGTATGTGCTCTTTTTTATTTTTTGTATCAGAATATAGAGATCCTATTAAGGCTGGAAGATCATACCCCATAGAGGCACAACCTTTATTAGTGTATAGCCTTTGATTATTTAAAAGTTTTGCAGCCTTGAATGTAACAACTGCTGCAGTTCCATCTCCTGTGATAATATTTGCACTTTTAGGTAAGTTATCAAAAAGGACTGACACAAAATGATAGGGATTAATAACACCTTTCTTTGATTTGAGATGTTTTTCTTCAACGACCTCTAATTCGTTTACATTCTTCTTACACCAATCTAAAAAGACTTTATGAGAAGAATTATTTGCATATAATGATCCTTGATATTCTTCAAATTCTTTAAAAAAAGTATCTAAATGCATTTTAATTTTATAATCAATTCTTAGGTTTGGCTTATCTAGCTCAGCCTGATCAATATCAATCATTACTTTTTTTGCTTTTCTAGCAAAACTTAGATCATCAAATCCAATTTGCCTAACATGCATCCTAGCACCAATGATTATTAACAAATCTGAGTTTTGCATGTTAAAATTACCTGCTCTTTCTCCATCTGCACCAGGTCTGCCTGCATAAAATGGACTATCATTTGTTAATATGTCGTGTGAATTCCATACAGTACATATAGGAATCTTCATCTTTTTTACAAACGAATTAAATCTGCTTAGATTGTCTGAAAATCTTATTCCATTTCCAGCAATAATTAATGGTCTTTTGGATTTATTTATAAGTTTTATAAGATTTTTAATTTCATTTTTCTGTTTTCTTGTAGATTCAACTTTTTTAAAAGCAATATTATTGATATATTTTTTTGTTATTTTTCTAATCTCTGATGATGTAACATTTATGTCAGCAGCTTGTATGTCTAAAGGAACATCTATCCAAACTGGGCCTTTTCTTCCAGAACTTGCTAAATGGATACATTTATTAATTTTGTTTATTAGGCCTTTTTTTGTCTCTATTAAAATAGCATCCTTAGATATAAACTTAACCATATCAGTAATTTTTGCTTCCTGATCTCCAAATTGCCTTAAATCATTATTAATATTTTTTACAAGATGTTCAGTTTTTATTTGACCAGAGATAACTACCATTGGTATTGAATCAACAAATGCGCCATAAACACCGTTCAAAGCATTTATACCACCAGGTCCAGTTGTAACGTTAACTAAAGCTGGTTTATTTTTTGATCTAAAATATGCATCTGCTGCCATAGTGCAAGATTGTTCGTGATGCAATGGAACGGTTCTGATTTTCTTTGATCTTCCAAATGAGTCATTTAAATGCATTGAGCCTCCTCCAGTTACCATAAAAACATCCTCAAAGGACCATTGCTCACAAATTTTTACAATAACATCGGAGATCTTCATAAAATGACTATAAATATGGTACCCGAGGCCGGACTTGAACCGGCACGATATTTCTATCGAGGGATTTTAAGTCCCTTGTGTCTACCAATTCCACCACTCGGGCAAGCTAATTGATACCTTTTATTAGTCATTATATTATTAATCATTATACTTTTTTAAAAATAAATGTCTTTATA
>MDTC01228234.1_pt1 | contig 12373 bp, 10 predicted proteins | sample 811181 | NCBI WGS metagenome assembly MDTC01 (sample SAMN05326644, study PRJNA326480) | marine metagenome | isolation source: seawater | place: Pacific Ocean: North | collected 2011
CTCCTACTCCAACACCCACTCCTACTCCAACACCCACTCCTACTCCAACACCCACTCCAAGTCCAACACCAACGCCTAGTCCAACACCAACTCCTACGCCTAGTCCATCACCAACACCTTCTCCCACCCCAACACCGTCTCCCACTCCAACTCCCACCCCAAGTCCATCTCCGACACCAACACCAAGTCCATCTCCATCTCCATCACCAACACCTTCTCCAACTCCAACTCCTACACCAACACCAACTCCTAGTCCATCTCCATCACCAACACCTTCTCCAACTCCTAGTCCATCTCCATCACCAACACCTTCTCCCACCCCAACACCGTCTCCAACTCCCACCCCAAGTCCATCTCCGACACCAACACCAAGTCCATCACCAAATAAAATTCGTTCTAAACCAAAAGACGATGACAATGTAATCTCAACACCTATGTACGACACAGATGACTTAGAGATGAGAGGTCCTTACTATGTTCCTTGGAAAAAAACAAGCATGGATTTATATAACAAAATTCAAAAAGATGAGATTGACAAATCAATGTATGCAAATACTAGATACAAATCTCACAATGGATATATAGAGGGTAGTACAATTGGAAATGTACCACTTAAAAAAGACGAAGATGAGTCAAAAGACACAAAATCAAATAAAAAAACTGACTAAAAAAACAATTTACTTGACAATAATAAATTAATCTGCGATATTTTATCGGATGATTAATATTCTAAGTCCCTTTATATTAAGTTGTAGTGCAATTGCATTACTTTTTTTTGGGATACTCGTATATATAATATATAATTTGTATAGAAAAAATACTATATACGAAAACTGGACCGAAGAATTTTTTGTGAAAATCAACAAACTACAAGATGACATCAAAAAAATTGATGATAAAAATATATTTGAGAAGGATGACGAGGTTGGTGTAGTGTTTGATGATTTGGTGGATATCATAAAAAATTTTGATCATAATATAAAATCAAACAAAAAGGAACTATGAAGTGGACACAGGTAACAAACGAAAACGAAAGAAAAAGTCAAAAATATATTTTGGCAAGGATACAGAAAATGCAATTATTGAATACAATAACACAGAAGATATAGTAGAACGTAACAAAATATATAATGAGAGAATATCATATGCATTTGATAAATTAGCAGAAAATATATTAAACACATTTAAGTTTTCGTATTTTCAATGTAGTCACCTAGAGGTACAACAAGAAGTAGTCAGTAATCTAGTTAGCAATATCCACAAATACAAACCTGATAACGGTAAGGCATTTTCTTATTTTAGCATAATTGCGAAAAACTTCCTAATTTTGTATAACAATGGAAATTACAGAAAATTTAAAAAGCACGTTAGTGTAGACGATGAAGAGACAACTAATATTGACCTTGAATTAAGTTCTATACCAACAAATCCAACAAATAAAAAAGAAATATCAGAGTTTTTTAAACTTATGATAGATTATTGGGATGTTAATATTGAAAAAATATTTAAGAAACAAAATGAATTACAAATAGCTTATGCAGTTCTTGAAATTTTTAGAAACTCAGATAGAATTGAAAATTTTAATAAAAAAGCATTATATCTTTACATACGTGAAATGACAAATTGCAAGACTCAGAATATTACTAAGGTTGTGAATAAAATGAAAGATATGCAAAAAAGAATACAAATAGAGTATAAAGAGACCGGTGATGTAAAAAACGACTATTAGTAATTAATATAAAAAAATATGTATATTCATATTTATATTTATGGATACTGATAAAGAAATTTTTGATGGAAAAACATTTGCATCACTTGCCAAGGATATTTATTTTAATTCTACACGTAAATCAGCTCAAATTGATCAGTTGATAAAAGATTTACGCACTATGATAAAAGATGCAGGTAGTGCGACAGTCATAGCACCGATGATAAAAGATTACATAGATGTATCTGTAAAAAATGATGATCAACTTGTAAAATTATCAGCTGTATTACAGAGGTTTTTGGGAGGGTCTTCTTCATCTGATGATGAAGGAGTAGCATCTGGATTAACTGAATCTGAAAAAGAAGAACTTTTAAAAAGTGTTAAAAAAGAAGTTGGTGAAATAGGAAAAGTAGAAAATATAATTGATAAGGACATTGATAAGATTAAAAAAGAATCGGAGTCTATGTAATGGCACATACCCAAACGCAAAACAAGTCAAAAACTCAAAATCTTGAAAAAAAGCAAGTTTTGACAGTACGCAGTGCTGAATTGTCTAATAGTGATTCATCCTTTTTTTATGAACTTGAAGCAGCTATTGTTATAGATGTTATTCGTGATGAAACACATCCTATATTTTCTGACTCAAATCCTGAAGTTCCAACTGTAGAAGGATCAACTTGGCCAGCAAGTAAACCAGATGCAGGTGGAAAACCATATAATGATTCCACAATACGAGATTATAGTTGGATTGGAAGAGTAAGAGTAAGGTTGATAAATAGTCAACAAACAACACCAGTTGATAAACTTGATTGGGTCACACCATTAGAAACGGGAGTATTTGAGTATCCACTTGTAAACGAGATTGTTATTGTATCAACATATATGGGTAGAATGTATTACACACGAAGACTTAATACAAGAAATTTTATCAATAATTGTGCAGACTTTTCATATGAACACAGATATGGAGGTCCTGGTGGAATAAATGCAACCAAAAGTCCAGGATCACTTGAGGGAGCAAGAAATAAATCAGACTTGTGGCCTGCATCGAATAGATATGCTGACCCACCGGGTAAAACATTTCTTGGAAAATATTTTAAGGTAAACAATAAAATAAGACCACTTAAACATTTTGAAGGAGATACAATTATACAAAGCAGAATGGGTAGCAGTATTAGATTTGGTGGATATGAAAACAATCCATCGGTTGATATTGGTACTTCCAATGGATACGGTGAGTCGTATGCTGATAATTTAGGCAATCCAAGTATTTTGATAAGAAATCGTCAAAAGAAAACAAAAAGACCTGAAGATTTATTTCAATTTAATATTTTAGAAGATGTAAACGAAGATGGAAGTTCAATACACATCACATCGGGTAGAACAGTTTCAAAATTTGTTCCAACACTTACACACAAATACGATAATGTTCCTTATCGCAAGAGAGGTTGTGTCCACAAAACATATAATGGACTCGATGGAATCTCAAATAGTAACATTGGTAAACGAAAAGATATAATCGACACGACCTTTAGAAATTAAAATGGCAAAGAAAGACTCAAATTGTAAAGCGTGTGATGAAAAGAATTCAAATGCACTACCTAAATCTCAGATAGCATCATTTGCTTCTAACAATAATATGACGGGTGCATTGACTGCATCATTTGGAACAGCCGTAGATTCCGGAACAGCATCAAAACTAGGAACACGGTTTGGATCAAAGTCTTCAACTGACTTAATGAAATTTATAGAAACACCTGGTAGTAATAAGCAAAAAAGAAACATGACCTCTGACCAAAAAAGTAAACACCTAATTAATTCAGTTGGTCTTGGAAATTTTGGTTTAAACTCTACTTTGGAGTCGGGTATAATTGGTTCGGTTACTTCTGCCAGAGGAGACTCGTCTTCATTTCTAAAAGGTGACAAAACAGGAAATTCACTTATAGCTGCATCTGCACTTGGTATTGATGTACCAAATGGAGATATGCTAGGAATTGGTCCAAATGATTCCCCAATGTTTAAATTATTCAAACTAGCAGGTTTCGGATTAAAAATGTTGTGTGCAAGTTTAAAAGGCAAACAAAGAGGTGGTCCCGGAGGATTTACATCAGATACCGAACAAGCACTTGGATTAATTTTATCTATCGGAATAAACCTTGATCTTCTTGCAAGGCTTAAATCAATATTTGACAAATTATTAAATTTAAAAGCAAATTTTTCTTCATTTGGTGTACAAGACTTAAACATAGCAAATAGTTTATTCAACTTGTGTGATTGGGTTGAGAATATGGAGTATGGTTCGGACACAATAGATTCATTTAGAAAAACATTTGCAAATACACTAACTAACAAAGGACTTACCGAAGCAGTTGGAAAAAATTTAATATCGAATGGAACTTATGATACATATGCTAAAAATGATTTTGGATTTGATCAACAATTTAAATCAATAGCAGGTGATATTGATATGCTTAAATGTGATGCTTGCAAATTTGGCCAAACTGATATTAGACTAGGACAAGGAAACGAAACAATTGCACAACTTGAGTTCGATCCAAGAACAGGCCTAAATAGAGAACTTGGATATGATGACACATCATCCGAAATACTCAATAACGTAGAAGGAAATGAAGATTTAATAAATGACCCAAAAACATTTTCCGAAAAAATAAAAGAAACAAACAATTTAGGTGGTGTTGATTACAATACAAATAATAAGTCAGTTGAATTTGTAAGTGATAAGATTGAACCAAACAATGCAAATAAAGACAACCTTGATATTGATAAACCAGAAAATGAAATTAAAAAAAATTTAAATGTAGAAGAAACAAAGTTTACACAAAAGTCAATATCAGCACAGGTCGAGGAATCAAAAGAAAAGGTAAAAACACCTGATTTAGAATCACCTAAATCTGAAAAGAAATCAATAAAACAACAACTTGGTATAAAAGATGATGAAGAAGAAATAAACTCAGACAAAGAGATTACGACAAAAATAGACGAGAAAAAAATCGATGAATCACTTAGTCAGAAAAATAATCAACCAAGTAAAGTAAAAGCAAAAAATACAGAGGAACTTGAATCAGAAATAAAAAAAGATGCAAAAAGTTCACACCAAATTAGAGAAGAAGAGAAGTCTGGTATTGAATACGAATCTAAAGATAAAACTGTCGTATACGATACATATACAGACGAAAATGGTGATATAAAAGAAGATAAATACGAAAAAGAGGGAGATGAACCTTTCAAAAAAACAAAATCAACTACAAAGGTAAGTAAACCAGTAGGTGGTCCTCCGGCAGAACAAGATGCCGATGAAGTGAAATCATTCCACACAGGAGAAACAATTAAAAGAGAAGAATTAAAAGGAACTGTTTTAGAAGATGCCGATATGAATGCAGTAGGACTTTTACATCCAAATGATTTAAAGAACTTGAAAGATACAGAACAGGTTACAAAAACACTAGAAGATGCAGAAAAGATATACGATAAAACATTTGCTGAAGAAATAGAGAAGACTGAAAATTTAGTGCTATCAGAGCAAACCGATGGAATTATATTTGGAGCACAATTACCTACACTCAACGGAAATCAAATTGTAATTAACTCAGAAAGGATTTTGATTTCAGCGAAAACACAAGAGTGTGGTATCTTTTCCAAAAGAAAGTTTTTTGTTTCAACTGACGATGAAATTACGATGAATGCAAAGCAACGGATTGTTTTAAAAACGGATATGCATACATCAATAGAATCTCCGACAATTCACCTTGGGGTTTACACAACAAGAAACCACCCATCACTAAAAGGAGATTGCACGGTTTGGTGGTTGCAAGATTTATGTGATTGGTTGTCAGGACATACACACAGTGACCCTTGGGTAACGACTGGTACACCAACACAACAAGGTTCATTGGCAGCTTTAAGAGCAAGAGCTCCAACATTATTAAGTGAACGAATATTTATATCTGGATAGAAAGGTTATACAATGAAAAAAAGTGAATTAGTAAAATTAATAAGAGAAGCAGTTAAAGCAGAACTCAATGAGTCATTGCCAAGATTGATTTCTGAGAATATAAAGCAAATAGGACAACCACCGGCGTCAAGTGATCCGGTTGAACTAACAAAAAATATACTTGAAAAAAACTTGGTTAAAGAAGAAACAAAATCAACGCCGACCAAGAGGTTTAGCAAAAATGAAGTATTAAACAAGATACTCAACGAAACAGTTGGTGGAATACCATCTGAAGCTCCAAAAGTAGGAGACTCACAAACGGTAACCGATTTACAAGGTAATTCTGTTGATGTAGACGAACTACCCGATCATTTATCAAGAGCTCTTACCAGAAACTATTCTGACGTGGTTAAGTTGGTTGACAAGAAAAGAGGTAAAATTTCATGAGTAAAGACGTTCCACTTGGTATAAAGATTCCATACTCTAGAGGCAATCAAGGTTTCTTTGATCAAACATTTTCTGATATCGAGAGGTGTCATACAAATTTAAAAATGTTATTAATGACCGCCAAGGGAGAACGTCCTATGATGCCAACCTATGGAAGTGATTTACGAAGTTTACTTTTTAATCCAGGTGAAGACGGGTATGACGAACTATTGAAAGAAGCTGTACATGATGCAACAGAAAAGTGGATGCCAGAAGTAGTTATATTAGGGGTTGATGTGATAAGAGACTTTTCCACGGCTCCAAATTCAGCAATACTTAAAATAAATTTTTCAATAAACTCAATACCAGACTCATACGAAAACATAGAAATAGAGGTTTCATAAAATGGCAAATGACATATATCAATCAGCATCTGCAAGTAAAAAAGACATAAATTATACTGGTAAAGATTTCAATTCATTCAAGAAAAACTTAGTAGAATATGCAAAGTCATATTTTTCATCTACTTATCGTGACTTTAGTGAAAACTCATCTGGTATGATGTTTATAGAACTTGCTAGTTATGTTGGTGATGTATTGTCTTATTATATTGATCATCAATTTAAAGAGGGATTTTTGCAATATTCTTCCGAAAGAAAAAACATAATAAATTTAGCAAACTATTTAGGATATAAAATCAGAACATCAGTATCTGCAACAACAGAGTTAGAGGTTTTCCAGCTAGTTCCTTCAAAGGTTGGGTTAAATGGAAAAATGGAACCAGATTACAAGTATGCTCTTAACATTCAAGAGGGAATGGAAATTGCATCAAGTGACGGTAACTCACCATCATTTAGAACACTAAGTCAAATAAATTTTAATGAGGACAAGGTTGATTCAAAACGAGAAGTAAGTGTATACGAAAGAGATACAATAGGCCAACCTACATTTTATCTTCTTAAAAAAAGATGCCTAGCAAGTGCAGGTACTTTGACATCCAAAAGTGTAACAGTTGGAGATGCAAGTGAGTTCTATGAAGTTACTTTACCTGAAACTAATGTGATAGAAATATTATCAGTAGAAGATTCCGATGGGAACTCATATTATGAAGTTCCATATTTGGCACAAGATACTATCGCAATTGAGGAAACAAACGATTATGAAAATAATCCAATTTACTCAAAGTTCGCTGACTCTGTTCCTTATATTTTAAAATTTATTAGAACTTCTAGAAGATTTACAACTTTAGTAAATCCAGATAATACAACTACTCTTGAATTTGGTGCAGGAAGTGATAAGTTTGACGATGAAATAATAATTCCAAACCTTGATAATCTTGGAAAGACATTGAATACATCTAAGAGTTTAGATACAAGTATTGACCCAAGTAACTTTTTAAAATCTAATAGTTACGGAAGTGCTCCTGCGAACACAACATTAACAATTAAATATTATGTTGGTGGTGGTGTAAGTTCAAATGTAGCGGCAAACACACTTAACAAAATTCAAAGTATTAAATTCCAAGAAACAACAGATTACTTAGAACCTTCTGAACAAGCATCAGTTGATACAATAAAATCAAGTGTACAGGTTAATAATCCTCTTCCTGCCACTGGTGGTAAATCGGCAGAAACGGATGAAGAAATAAGACAAAACGGATTAGCATCTTTTTCTGCACAACACAGAGCAGTTACACGTGAAGACTATGTAATCCGTGCATTGTCAATGCCACCAAAATTTGGTAGTATTGCAAAAGCATATGTATCCAAAGATGGAATATTAGATACGAGGTCACAAACAAACATTTTTAAAGAAGCATTTACCGATGAAGCAAAAGTAACCCCAAATGGAATGAATATAGTTTATGGTGAATTAAACAACCCACTTGCAATAAATTTATATGTACTTTCATACGATGATAATAATTGCTTGATAAGACCCAACGATTTGGTTTTGAAAAATTTAAAAACATATTTAGAAAAATATCGTGTTTTGACAGATGGTGTAAATATAACAAACGCATTTGTAATAAATTTTGGAATCAACTTTGAAATTTCTATATTTGAAAATTTTAACAAAAAAGAAATTTTGATAAATTGTATTAACGAATTATCAGATATGTATTCAACGGATAAAATGTCTATTATGCAACCTATTGAGATTGGAGAAATTGAACTCAAACTTTCAAAGGTATCGGGTGTTCGTTCTGTTATTGAAGTAGAAATAGTAAATCTTACAACTGAAAACGGTAATTATTCTGAAAATGAATATGACATCAAAGCTGCTACGGTAGGCAAAACAATTTATCCATCTATGGACCCATCTATTTTTGAATTGAAATTTCCTAACAAGGATATAGTAGGGAGGATAGTTTAATGATTAATTTTATATACCCAACGGAATCGTGTACACTTTATAGTCACTTTGATGTGCTAAACACAGGTGCAGATGAAATACTTGAAATTGCATCTGAGTTTACACCGAAATCTGGACCAATGATTTCTCGTTCTTTGTTATTGTTTTCAAACGAAGATGTATTTTCAAACTATACACCGTCAAACAAATATTACTTAAATCTAAGAACAGTGCAAAGTATAGAGTTATCAGAAGAGGTCAGTATAGAAGTGTTTCCAGTAAGTGAATCGTGGGAATCGGGACGAGGAAGATTTGCTGATAAAGAAGTTTTGTATCCTGGAGCATCTTGGTCATTTAAAAATCAATCCCGTGAACACTGGCAATCAAATACAAATTCAGAATATGATTCGGGTGGAGGTTCTTGGTTTCATAAGTATAAAGACAGAGATTCAAATACAGAAACAGACATTGATATATCGCAACTATTAAATAAAAATACATCAGATATAAGAGTAGATATAACAAATATTGTGGGTTTTTGGAACGCATCGACAATACAAAACAATGGTCTAATAGTAAAGTTTAGAAATGATGAAAAGCAACGATGTGGTAATATTAAATTCTTTTCTTCAAATACAAATACAATATATAGACCTTTTATAGAAATTGGAACAAATGATTTTATATTTGATCCGTTTAAATCAGAAGCACATGATAGAATTGAACTTGAAAGTGGTTCACTAGATAGTGGTTCACTAGATAGTGGTTCACTAGATAGTGGTTCAATTGACGATCACTATTCCGACACAAATAAAAAACTTTCGGAAAACTTAAAAGAGATAGAAAATAAGGATATAATATTATTCGTTAAAGATGTGAATGAGAATTATTCAAAAGCAAATACTGAGAAAATAAGGGTCGGATTACGTGAAAAGTTTCCTGTAAAGAAATTTGAGAATCGCATGAGGTATTCAAGTGAAAATATTACAAATGAAGATATTTACTTTTCGGTCATAGATGCAGAGACTGAGGAAACAATAGTAAACTTTTCTGAGTTCACAAAAATATCTTGCGACTCTGAAGGACATTATTTTATGTTCAATTTTAATTGCTTGTCACGTGGTCGTTTGTATAAATTTATTTTAAAACTAGAGTCGGGGTCTATAAGTAAAAAATTTGACGATAACAGAACATTTATGATTGTAAGTTAAAATGAGTGATACAAAAAACATTCCAGATTATCTAAACACAGATGACTTAGACCAAGTTGAAATTAGTAACATACTAAACGGTGTAAGTGTAGAGGAAAATATTGATGATAACGGAAATCAAATTATTGATATGAATACTGATGATACTAAAAACAATATTACCGTATTGAAACAAAATATCACAAAATATTCATCAGATAAGATTGAACAAAACTACGAGACATCATTTACTGAACTTTTAAATGAAGATGAGATAAAAGAAAATATTATGGTTGAAGAAGACATTAAGCAACTTAGTGAAGATCAGTTGAAAAGAGAATCTGTATTAGAAAATCAACTAGATGAGCTTTCTAAAGTTTTAGAACGTGAGTCACAAAGAAATATAAAGATACAAGAAGACGCAGAAAGCAACTACAAGGCTATGAAGTCTGTAATCATTGAGCAGAGAATAAGTGCGGGTGAAGGAAAAGAAGAATCAGATTTTCAAGATTCATTTCCATTCCTGCCAAAAAATTCTACACAAAACTCGGAAACAACATTTAATCCATCTCCGTATGTTATTGATCCAAACTAACTGAAAATACTATCCAAAGGTTATGACAAAAATTCTAAAGCACACATTCGCATCAAAAGTTGATGTTGATTCTAATGTAATAAGAAGCATTAGCATGAACTCAACTGATTTTAATAAAATCAAAGATGAAGAGTCTACCGGTGATGTTTTTGGAATTAACTCAAAGGATGTAATTGAATTTTCCGCATTTACACAACAAAATGAATTAGTTGGGTGGAAGACAATTCAACAAACACCAAATTATACTACAAGAAATGTATCTTATTTTGATACTGAGGGTGAAATACAAAATAAGACAATATCTTATTTACAATCACTATACCCAAAAACAAATGATGGTAATATTTTAATTTCACCAAAATACGAACTTAGTTTACTTGGAATTGAACAAGGTGAATACAAAGTAAGAATTGCCTACCGAAATGATATTGTTGGATCATTTGAGAATCCGTATAAGTTTCAAATAAGTGAAATATCAGGATCCAGAACTGAGATTAAAGCAGTCACACAATCTTTTAAAAATTCAAGAAACCCAAATCAAGTTTCTTTTAATTTTGAATACAATAACTTTATCAATAAACAAGTCGTGGTTGCCCATGTAATTGATAAGTTATCCAACATATTATTAGAAAAAACATTTGTATCGGAACTTGAAACGAAAGAATTTTCTGCAATAACTTCTGATTACTCTTTTTACATTGAAAAAGCAAAAAAATCATTTTCTTTGAGTGAAATGGAGGTTCTTAAGGAACTAGATTCGATATACAAAGACTTAAAAGATACATATATGAATTTTTTATATGGAAACTACAATGAAGTTTTTTCAAGAGATAGATTCTATACAGATTATATAAAATTGTTAGATTACAAATTAGATACATTTTCAAGATTTGTTCAGGAAGATAATCCAGATATAAAGTTATTCTATAAGTTTATGCTTATACAAATGTTTAACGAGGATGAATTGAGTGATATTTTTACAAAAAGGTTTGATAATTATCTTTCCAGTGGAATGAACTTTGGAAACGGTTTGTATATTCCATTTTTAAAATATACAAGCTATAAAGATTCTTCGTTGTCCGAAAACTCTAATGATGTGCTTTTAATAAAATTATTAGAACCACTTGACGATTCAATAGAAGAAGGTGTAAATTTTTACATATCACAAAGTCCTTATTCAGATGATATAGTAAAAAGTATAATTTTAAGATCGATTGTTGAAAGTGAATCAAACACCTTTAAACTCAGAGGACCAAATTTAACAACAAAACTTACATCAAATGCAACAAAAAAATATTCTTTGAGTGATGATGAAAAAGACGGATTGGTACAAGAAGATGAAACTAACGCAGAAAATTATTTTAAAACCACGAATACGGAAATAGAAAATTTAAACATTGATTATTCTGATTTTAAAAACTTTGTAAAATTTTCATCAGCAAGAGCAAGGTTAGATAATTTTGTTTTAAAACTTACAAACATATCAAAGATAAAATTTAAAATAAATGAAGCAATAAGAAAAATCAATAAACTAAAGGAGGATTTAGCATTTGGTAAATTGACAACAGTTGAGGCCAATCGTTCAATTGATGTTTTGAAAAACGAAGATATTAAAAAATTTAACGAATCTATAACAGAAATTTTTAAAACATTTACACCTTACGATAAGTTTTTATATTTTAATAATGATGAAACATCTTGGCCAAGAGAAACATCGTTTTATATAGACGGGTTTGAGGGTGAAGTTCAAAATGCAAATGGTTTGTATAAATTACACGCATCACGCAAGTATGACCTTGATAAAGTTTTTTTGAATGAAGAAAATTACGAGTGGAAAATAATATGGGATTACTCAGTATCAAAGTGGAAACTATTCCAAGAAGATACTGATTTTTTTATATATTCTGTTGGAACAAATCTTAATTCAGGATTTGTAGCAAATGATGTAAATAATACTGGATTTAAAAACCAAGCATCTTTGTTTAGACTAAATTCACTTGAAAATGAATCTATTGATAATAAGCCAATTTTTCCACCCGAACTAATACCAACTAGTATAATTGAATTTCAAAAAACAGATGGATATGCTTGGTATAAAAAATTTGCAAGGGAAGCAGACCTATATGACAAATATAATGATGATTCTC
>MDTC01110588.1_pt1 | contig 12372 bp, 7 predicted proteins | sample 811181 | NCBI WGS metagenome assembly MDTC01 (sample SAMN05326644, study PRJNA326480) | marine metagenome | isolation source: seawater | place: Pacific Ocean: North | collected 2011
ATCGACGGAGAGTAACACGAAGTCGTTCGCGTACGTGTTGAGGCAAAAAGCGCCGTCGAGTTCGTACAGAAAGTTTATATTGAAGAAACTCATCCCGAAAGTCGCAAAAGTTGGGCACACTGGATATAGAAAGACGAAAGAAACGAAACGATGCGACTATCTCCGAGAGAAGTGGACAAACTCGCCTTGGCGCAAGCCGCTCACTTGGCGCAAAAAAGATTGGCGTCAGGTATTCGTCTCAACCATCCCGAAGCGACGGCGCTACTCGCGAATCAAATTCTCGAGCTCATTCGAGAAGGTCCAGAAAACGGAAACGAACAATCTGTCGCGCAGATCGTTGAGAAAGCGAGGACGATTTTGGGGACGAGGCAAGTCTTACCCGGCGTCGCGACGTTGTGTGGAGAAGTCCAAGTCGAAGGGACGTTCAAGGACGGAACGAAATTAGTCTCGGTGCACGGACCGATTTGCCGCGAAGACGGAGATTTGTCGTTGGCGTTGAAAGGGTCATTTTTACCGGTGCCGTCTTCGGATGCGTTCCCAAAAGTAACAACGCCGGATGTTATTCCGGGCGAGTTAAAAACTGCTAAAGGCTCTTTGACGCTTTTGGAAGGGAGAAAAGTGAAAAGTTTGCTCGTCACAAACACGTGCGATCGACCGATTCAAGTCGGCAGTCACTTTCATTTGGTGGAAACGAACAAGTCATTGCGCATTGATCGAGTGAAAGCGTGCGGGTACAAGCTCGCCATCCCAGCGGGTACCGCCGTTCGATTCGAACCAGGGGAGACGAAAAAAGTACAAATTTGCCCAATCGCTGGTAATTGCATCGTCAAGGGTGGGAATAACGTCTGCGATGGCATGAAAATCACGTATCCTCTCAGCGAGAACGATAAGAAGAAAGTTTTGGATTCGGTAACGAAAATCATGGGCGCCGACGCGCATCAAAACGAAGACGACGATGAAGAGTCCAGCGAACCGATTACCTTGCCTAGATCTAAGTACGCAGACATGTACGGTCCGTCAACTGGCGACCGCATTCGATTAGGTGATACGGATTTATACATCACTGTAGAGAAAGACTACGCCACTTTAGGGGACGAGTGTAAATTTGGCGGCGGTAAAACGCTTCGCGAAGGCATGGGACAAAACGCCGGTTTAGGCGCGAAAAAAACTTTAGATTGCGTCGTCACGAACGCATTGGTTGTCGATTACACCGGAATATTCAAATGTGATATTGGTATCAACGACGGTATGATTGTTGGCATCGGCAAAGCCGGTAACCCGGACGTCATGGCAAACGTAACGCCAGGGATGGTTGTAGGCGTGAACACGGAAGTCATCTCTGCCGAGGGCTTGATTGTCACTGCGGGTGGTTTGGACACGCACGTGCACTTCATTTGTCCGCAAATTTTAACCGAAGCTATTGCGAGCGGTTTGACGACTTTGTTAGGTGGCGGTACTGGGCCAGCCACGGGCACGTGCGCGACGACGTGTACACCAGCTCCAGAACAGATGAAGATGATGCTACAAAGCACGGATACGTTTCCCATGAACTTCGGGTTCACGGGTAAAGGTAACACGTCCGACCATAAAGGGTGTGGCTTGAACGAAATCGTCGAAGCCGGGGCCGTTGGGTTAAAACTTCACGAAGATTGGGGAACAACTCCAGCAGCTATCGACGCGTGCTTGACCGTCGCCGAGAAGGAAGACATCGCAGTGACTATCCACACCGATACTCTCAACGAATCGTGCTGCGTGGAGACGTCGATTGAAGCATTCAAAGGGCGGACGATTCACACGTACCACAGCGAAGGGGCTGGCGGTGGCCACGCCCCGGATATTATCAAAGTTGCTGGTGAGTTGGCCGTTTTACCCTCATCGACGAACCCGACAAGGCCATTCACAAAGAATACCATCGACGAGCACTTGGACATGCTCATGCATTGTCACCATTTGGACAAAAACATCGCCGAAGATGTCGCCTTTGCAGAGTCGAGAATTCGTGCAGAAACTATCGCCGCGGAAGATGTTTTACACGATATGGGTTCCTTATCCATCATGTCTTCTGATTCTCAAGCGATGGGTCGCGTCGGTGAAGTCATCACGCGTACGTGGCAAACGGCGCATAAGAACAAGCAGCAGCGAGGTCCTTTGCCAGAAGACGAAGGGACAAACAGCGATAACTTCCGAGTGAAGCGATACATTGCGAAATATACGATCAATCCATCTTTAGCTCACGGGATGTCGCACTTGATTGGTTCTGTCGAGGTTGGTAAACTCGCCGATTTGTGCTTGTGGAAACCAAGCTTCTTTGGCGCCAAGCCAGAACTCATCGTCAAAGGTGGTTTCGTCGCTTGGGCGCAAATGGGCGACGCAAACGCATCTATTCCATCGCCAGAGCCTGTTATTTCTCGTCCAATGTTTGCAGCCGCAAACGTGGGTAAAAATTCCATCGCATTCGTGAGTAAAATCGCGGCGAAAAAATCCGTCGGAAAGACGTACGGTTTGCAAAAACGCGTCGAGCCGGTGTGCAACATTCGCGGCGTCACGAAGAAAGATATGAAACTGAACGACGTCATGCCAAAGATTGAAGTCGACCCGGAAACATACAAAGTTACTGCGGACGGCGTTGAATTGAAGTGCGAACCAGCCAAAGAATTGCCGTTGGCACAAAGTTACTTCTTGTTCTAGAAGAGATTGAATAATCCGAAAGGAATTTTGAGAGGAAGAAAACAATTATTACATTATTATTTTATTATTATTATTGGATTTATTAATGAGATTAGGATCCTAAAAAACAGTGGTATTACGGACACAAGAATATAGATTACAGAAGGGAAGCGTATGAGATAGAGAATAAAGATCACATCAACGATGAACGACGATAACAATAGCAACAACAACGATTTTTGGACGGCTTGGCAGCTGCTTGATCCCTTGCTCCCTACGGGCGGGTTCGCGCACTCGAACGGCCTCGAAGCGGCAACGCAATTCGGATTTATAGATAACGGTACCGGTACTGGAATAGACGTTTTAACGTTTGTTTTGGATATCGCTCGAAACACATGTTCGACGCTCGCACCTTTTGTATTAGCCGCGAGAAACAGTTTTGATTCATATTCGTCTGAAAGAGAAGAAGATGACATATCGGCGTGGTCAAAAGAAAACGCAATTCTTCACGCCATGCTCATTGGTAACGCACCAGCCCTGCGAGCGTCTTTATCCACGGGTACCGCGCTCTGTCGAGCAGCTGTCGCCGCGTTTTCAGGAGACTCTTCGAGAATTTCGAAAAGGTTAAAGGCTCTGAAACAAGCCTCGAGACCAAACTCACGTGTTGGTCATCTCGCCTGCGTCTTTGGCGCCGTGTGCGGCATTTTAGGTATTTCTGAAAAAATAACGATTCGTATGTTTGTCTATGTGACTGTACGAGACGCGTGCTCGGCAGCAACGCGATTGAATGTCGTCGGACCTCTCGAAGTAGCAGCGATTTTGCGAAAATCGACTAAAACGATGGAGGATATGTGCGAGGAAGCGATCAAAAGAGGAAGCGATGTTCACATTGCCGCCGTATCGGCACCGTTGGCAGAAATGTTCGTGGCCTCACACGATCAGCTAAACGGACGGCTATTCAACAGCTGAAAGAAAAGAGGCGAAAATGACTGAACAAGAACGAGATATTGCGATGGTGGAAGTCGAGAAAAAACCCCTCGCGGGTCTCATCGAGGTTTCCTTACAGTCATCGATATCTTCCGCGACAAAGTTGTTTTCGACGTATCCTCTGCGCATTTTACACCCAAAAAAGGTTCAGTTTGATGCATCAGTCGATTGCGCTTGGTTTTATACAGTTTCATACGGCGGAGGTTTGGTTTCCGGCGACTTGGTGCCGATGTCGGTGGACGTGCAGAAAAATTGCACCGCGAGCGTGTGCACGCAAGGCACGACGAAAGTGTATAAATCCATCAAACCCCCATCGACGAATGGTACCGAGGAAAGCGGACAACAACAAAGAAATGGAATCAAGACGACTAAGCAAACGCTCGAGGCAAAAGTTGGAACGAACGCGCTTCTCTGTTGGTTACCGGACCCGGCACAGTGTTTCAAAGACGCAAAGTTTGAGCAAGTGCACGAGATTTCATTGCAGGATGATTCTTCTAGCTTATGTTTCGTGGATTGGATCACCGCTGGGAGAGTCGCACACGACAATGCGAGATGGGCATTTCGTATGTTTTCCACGAGAACGACCGTGACAACTGGAGATGATAACGTGAATGTCATCGAATCACAACGACTGGAAAACTCTTCATCGAACGAAGAAGAGAGTCTCGCGAAACGCATGGCAAACGTGCACGTCATCGCGAGCGTGATTTTAATCGGGCCGAGAACAGAGGGCACGCGTAGAAAGTGCGCGATGTACGCAAAAGATTCGTCCAAAAGAACTAAGAACGCCGCGAGTTGGTTGACTGCAAAATCGCCGCTTCCCGCGGGCGTTTCGTACTCGCTCGCGACGGCTTCTGAATCCAAAACGCAAAGAATGGATGAGGAAGGAGACAAAAAAGATTGCTTAGTACTGAGAGTCTTAGCGAGCGACATAGAATCCGCGTATGTCGTTTTGCGCGAGTGTTTGCAGCCTCTCGAAGTGGAAATCGGGTGCCCGCCATACAACGAACGAGGCGGAAGTTGAGATTGTTTTTCGCTGTCTAATACGTTTTACTTCTGTATTATTCTAGAGTTTGTTCAATTCTTAGAGTTCTATTCTAATTCACTGATTATTATTACTCTTCTCCACTTTTCAAAGACTCATATGCTCGGCGTAACTGGACCTCCGCTTCATGCGCACTTCTGGATGCAGCGGTTCTTGAACCCACGCGACGCCCTTCTCGTCTTCATTCGTGTTGTTATTGTTCGTTATGCCGTTCACGGATGACTCATCCATCGAGTTGTCGTTTGAAACGTTGTTCTTCGCGTATAACATGGCGTACAACATCTCCCCATGAACAGTGCTTTGAACGATGTCTCTATTTTCACGCATTTGTGTGAATTCCAAAACTTTTGCTTCACTGGATGAAGAAGATTTGATGGCTTTGAATACGTGGTCGTGTCGTCGATGTAACGTTTCCAGTTCTTTCAACTTTTCTAAGTCAATCGTCAACACCGTAGAGCCGTGGAGATGGCGCAAGCTCTCTAATTGCATGGCGACGTCGTTCGCTTTGGCTCGTCGCGCAGCGTTTTCTAAATCTTCAGCTAACACGTACGAATCGTATAAGATGGACGTCTCTGCATTGCTGTCATCGCCATCTCTTTCGCATTGACTTCCCCTTCTCGATTTCTGAATGACATTGACAACGCTCAAAATTTTAGACACAACCTTTGCGGACGCGCACACGGAGAGAAGATTGGCGACGTGCTTTTCATATTCCCCGGCTAAGACTGATTTCGAAATCAAAAGCACATTGTCCCTACTATCATCAATCTTCTTGTTCTTCTCCGCCTTCTCTTTGTCGTCGTCGTCGTCGTCGTCGTGTAACCAGTTTTCGCACGCTTTCAATATTGCTGCGCAACTCGGTCGTTTCTCGTAATCAATCGTCAAACACATCTTAATTAACTCGATGAACTTATCTCTCGGAGCCGTTTCGATTAGAGATTCTGGTAGAATGCCTCGCAATAATTTCTGCCACGTTTCTTGCACTTGCGCACCTTCCGGATAACCCGTCAACAATACAATCAAGACGACGCCAACCGACCAATTATCGGTCTTTTCGTTGTACAATCCTTTGTTGCACATTTCCGGACTGGCGAAGAATTTCGTGCCGTGGTACCCGCGAAGCTTTTCGTTCTTCTTACAAAACGAAGCCGAACCGAAATCAATAATTTGCAAGTATGGTTCCTTATCAATCGTCCATTCGGTTTTACACATGATGTTGTCCGGTTTGATGTCTCTGTGTACGACTCCTAAAGAGTGCATGAACGACACCGCGCTGAGTAACTGTGTGGCAACCAGTCGCCAATCGCGTTCGTCGAAGACTTTACGTTTCGAAATCGCATCGAACAAAGAAGCGCCTTTACAGGCGTCCGTGACGAGATATATGATGCCACCACCGAAAAGTTTTCTCGACTTATCCTCGTACACTGCTATTAACGTCGGCAAGTTAGGATGTTTCCCTGACACCACCCGCAAGGTTTCAATTTCGTTTCGGATTTGATGCGCGTAATCTACAGAGTTGACCATGGATTTTATCGCAAAATCTTCCTCCGTATCATTTAATTTCGATTTGGCTAATCGAACTGATCCGAAAACACCTCTTCCGAGTAAATCGCCAAACGTGTAATCATCGAAAATGGTCTTCTCGTACTCTTCGTCAAAGACGCCGCCTTCGTGAACGGTGATATCGCCTTCGACAAACTCTGGGATCAGGTCTTCTTGTTCTTTCCAGCTCATACTGCTCTTCAAACCTTTTGGGGCGCACACTCGCGTGTACACTTTTATTTTATCGTTTGTTCCGACGTTCATTTTGAACGCGTTTAAGTACTGCTCCGGTTTCGGCAAGTCGCACACAATCAAGGTAATATCGTCGTGTCGTCCTCTTTTTTCAAGGACTCTATCTACAACCCCATCCACGCATTCACTTGCGAGTTTGTGTTTAGAACATATTTTGGCTATTTCAGAATCATTTAAAGCGGCAAAAACACCGTCCGAGGCGACTAAAATCCTCGCGCCGTTGGGAGGTAATTTCACTCTCGTGCACTCGGGTTCGCTAATAATCGCGTCTTTACGCGCAAAGTTCCCAATCGCTCTCGAAACGGCAACCCCTCCTGGGTACAGCCTTAGCGGCCCAGCTTCTTTGCCATTTCTATTATTCGACATTCGCGCGAGTCTGTACCCGGCTGAAACCAACCTTTGCGCTTCTAAAGGATCGTCCGGCGTGTGTTCTCGCGCTAACCTTTGGTATTTGTTGCTCCCTTCTACGAACTCTTCCTTATCGTCCGGGTGTGGCAGCATTAAACACGAGCTGTCCCCTACGTTCGCACAGACGATATAAAACGACGCGTTCGTTTTGTCATCCTCGTCGTCCGTCACGCCTCTCTGCACTGAAACCGAACACATCGTCGACCCGCCTTTCGGAAACTTACCTTGCGGGTTCCCGAAACATCCCAAACATCTCGTCGTCCCACGATGGCTCTCCTTATACGCCATCTCCATCGAATTCACCGCTTCGGACAACACGGATTCCAAATCGTGAATTATTTTGTTATTGTTATTGTTATTGCTATTACTCCCATCGTTATTAACCATCATCCTCTTAGATCTCTTAGCGCTCCCGTGGACGCTCAAATCGTTGCCGAATTTGACTTGTTTCTCCACCGCCAACTTCAAATGCTCCAACCATCTCTGCTCGCAAAAACTAGACGCGGAGTTATCCACGTGCCCATCGAACACGGTAAACGTGGCCGTGATCGACCCGGGTTTAGGTGTTGGCAAGACCAGCAGCTCGTCGTCGTCCTCCACGAAAAGCGCTCTCAAGTCTTCGCACGCGAGGAATCGGTCTTCGCCTTTTTTGACGATTGTGCGCACGGCAAACGCGGTCCCGGATTGATTCTCGCCCCCGAAATTCGTGCCCGAATGCACGGAAGAGTCTCCCGGGTCGATGTTCAGAAGATTCAGACCCATCTCTGAAAGACGACGACTTCGAGTGGTCGACGGGTGATGTGACTCTTTGGTGGGTTTCTTTACGGGTTTCCCCAAACAATTCGTGACGTGGAGTATTTAATATCTCACGACAAAAAAAAGAGGTGGTGGTTACATTGAGACCCTAAATAAACGACCCTTTTTTTTAAAGGGTGTTTTTACAGGGGTGGCGGCGGCGTCGAAAAGCGTCTTTACAACTCCATCAGTAGTCACAACCACTCGACCGCCGAAAGCGAGAGGAGAATACGGCGCGCGCGCACGCACACACCGCGCAAAAAGAAGAAGAAGAAGAAGAAGACAACAACCACAACGAGGGATGGAAAACGAGGAGGCGCATTTTCGTGGGGACCGAAGGGCGAGCGTGAAGCTTCCGCAATGGGGCGTCCCCGGTCTCGGCGTCAGAGATTCCAGTCCAGTCTGGTCCGATTTGCTCGTCTACGGATGGTTCGTGGGTTTATGCGTCGGATTCCCGGTGGTGTGCTTGTGGATGAAAGCGAACTGGAAAAGTAACAAAGAGGTGCAAAAAAGCACGTATTTAGCCGCGTTTCAATTGGTCTATTTCATACCTACGTTTCACGTGGTCGTGAAGGCTGTGCACGTCTGGTATTTTGGCAAAACACCTCTGTCGGGAAAAGAAACGACTGCGTTTGAACGAGTGTTTGAACCCGTGACCGGTTCGAACGAAATAATGAAAATTGTCTTCGCGTCTCAAGTTTGGAAATTTTGCTTGTCCATGGGCGAGTTCGAACTCGCGTGGCCAGAATTTCTCGGTTCCCAGTTACTATCGACGGTTTTGAGTTATTGGACGCTGAGTATCCCGTACATGCAGTATTACGCGGTGTATTATCTTGGCGTGTGCGAATTGACGAACCTGCCTTTGGCGGCGATTGATTTGGGGAAGTATTATCCGTCGATCGGGGACGGGATGGCGACTGTGGTGGACCTCGGTTTGAAGGCGATTTTCAGCGCTTTGTTTTTATATTTTCGAGTGATTAATTGGTTCTTTATGAGTAAGCAAGTGTACGAGGACACGACGTTCATTTTAGACTCTAAAAATCTACCGGCTGGATTCGAATATCCGTGCCCGAGGGAAGTCGTATATGGCGTCTTGGTTATGCTTGGGATGTTTACGCTGTTGAATTTGGCGTGGCTATGGCAGATTGCAAAAGCAGCAAAATCGAATGTGTTCGGTGGTGGTGGTGGTGGTGGTGGTGGAAAGGGAACGAGTGGCAAGAAATCGTCGTCAAGTAAAGATAGTAAAAATAATGCATCTAGGAGGCAACCTACGAGGAAGGCGACGAGATCGTCTGCGAGAGCGACAAAGAAGACGAGTTAGATTTTGTAGACAAAAAACAAAGTACTAGTTTTCAACGCGCGTGCGAAAGAAGAAGGTTTCTATTATCTTATTGTTTGCATTTATTTAGCGTTGTAATCGTTCGTACCAGTACGAAAATAAAAGTATACAACATTTTATATACTAGGGTAGGTGTGGTACCTCCCATGGTACCAATGGTACGCATTATATACGCATTATTCTTTTCTCACACAGGTTCTATTTAGAACTCTGTTTCATTTATAAGGTACCTTGGTACCATACAAGCTTAACATAATGCTTTAGAAATGTATAAATAAGCATTCACAGCATTATTACTGTATTTGTTTGAATGCGATGACATATTTACGCGCCTTCCTCATGCTTGGCGCCGGTCAATAGGCCCTTGATGACATTGCCGAGAACTTCTCTGGACTCGTACAAAGGCAAGACGATGATGACGACCGTCGCGAGGAGACCCCACGCCAGGGCGATGATGACCCAAAAGGTGAAGTAACCTTCGGAGAAGACGCCACAGTCGCCGTCGCCGCAGCCAGCTGGCAAGGATAAGCACGGCCAGACGATGACCATGATGACGCTGAAGCCGACGCCCCATTTAGTGATCCACTTCAAAGCGGCAACCAATCTCTCTTCGTCTTTTTGTGCGTCAGACAATTCCGGAAGCTTGTCATCAATTAAGGCAATGCCATCCTTCAAGGTGGTCAAGTCAAAGTTTTGCGGGTTCATCTTGGACATGACCGTGCAGACAATACCGGACATGCCGATCGCCATGACGTTACCGGCCAACATCGGGTAGTTGCCGCCCAAAGTGTCCAAGTCAACGGTGCCGTGCTTTCCGTTCGCATCTCTTTCAAAGAGAGAACAGACAATCCAGGTGATCAGACCGCAGATTTGACCGACGACGGCACCAGCAATGGCACCACTCGCGGAGGCGTCCTTCCAGGTCAACACAAAGGCAACCGGCATGACGGCGGAGCCGATGAAGATACCCATCATCAAGTAGACAAAGCCCAAAGACAGGCCCAATTCGAAGAGGATGGTGGACAAGACGCCCATGAAGATACCGAAGCCCAAGATTGCAAATCTGGAAACCTTCAAGATTTGTTCGCCAGTCGCCTTCGGATTGATGTACTTCTTGTAGATGTCGTACGCGATCAAGGAAGAGACGGCGATTTGTTCCGCAGACCCCGTGGAAGTGATGGCCATAAACAACATGATGGTGATCATCATGCCACCACCCTTACCAAAGAAGTGGACAGCGGCGGCTGGCGGGACCAAACCTTGGCCCGCTTCGTCACCAGTGACCGGTAAATCCATAGCGACGGTGGCCAAACCCATGGCGGTGGCCAACGCAAACGGAATGGTAAACCAGACCAAACCGCCCAACAAGTAACCCTTGGTAGAGGAGCTCGGCTTGGCAGCGATGGCGGATTGCCAGTAGGATTGATCGACAAAGACAGTACCAAAGTTACCGACGATATTGATGATACCGAAGATGATACCACCCTTGGACAACATGGTCAGGAACGAACCGCCTTGGTTGTCCTTGACGGGACCGCAGTTTTGGTCATCCGGGATAGCGGAGCAGTCTCTTTCGGAGCTGGAAACCGCTTTCAAAGCGTCGTAGACCTTCTTTGGGGAGCCGACCAAGTCGTCATCCGAGGCATACACGGTGAACAAGAACGTAACCAACACGGCGAAGATGATCGCGGTGTGCAAGTACGACGCCATAAACGTCGCCTTCAAGCCGCCGGCCACCGTGTACGCGATAACACCCATCAGAATGAAGAAACCAGCGAGGTAGATGTCCATACCAGTCAAGGCGTTCACAGTAGCCGCGCCTCCCAGAATCAACATAGACGAAACGATTATGTTTGTCAAGAAGCAAAAGAACAAGAATACTTTGTGCGCGGTGGCACCCCATCTGGCGTCGATAATTTCACAAATAGTGTGAGCGTTCGGACAATACCTCTTCACTTGAATCGCCAAGATACCAAACAAAAGCACTTGGATCGTGGCACCGGACGCGTACCAAAACGGACCGGAAACGCCATACTGATACGCGACGTTTGAGGACTGCAACAAAGTCGCGGCCCACGTCCATTGAGAAACGATAACCGCCGCGGTCAAGCCCGTCTTCACGGTACGGCCGGCGGTGTTGAAAAATTCAGACGAGATGTTCGTCCCGTTGAAGCGTTTGTCCAAGTAGACCAAGAAGGTGGTAATCAAAGAGAAGCCAACCCCAAAGCCGAGGACGATGCCGTAACCGGCACCTTCGGAAAGGACCGCGGAACCTCCGAAAAACCTGCGTTGAAATATGACGTTCGTTTGTGAAAAGAAAACACGTTAGTTTAGAAAAAACAGTTGAAAAAATTTTTAAGGTTCGCGTCGTTTGGTAAGCAGATTTTATCGACTTTTAAAAAAAAAAGTTCGGATCCTCCCCATCGCGGAAAAGTCGGCGCGGATCGAGGACGCCGCACGGGTCCCGATCATCGAAACGAAGAACGAATCGCGTCGTTTGTTCTTTGTTTCGCGGGATTCTTTCGTTTCCACGCGTAGCGCGTCCTTTGGAGCGCCAGACAGAGCGCGATAACAATCCCACAGACGCCGAAATTAATAACTAATCTGTGGGGTCATCGACGAGAAAAAAAGACAAGAAGAGACACGCACGAGGCTTGTTTGATGCATGTGTTATCGCCATCCTTGAGCGTGTAGTACTCTCGGGAACCGATGGTGCCGAGCCCGGCGAGTGGCGTGAGCTTGAAAGCTTCTTCCGTGCACTCGGTAGACATGATGATATGCGCGCTGTTTTACCAAGTGCGTGTCACAAAAAGTGAGGTTTTAAATAGGTTTTGTATCTTTCTTTTTCCCTTTTTTCGTGGTCGAAAATGTGGCAAAAAGTGTCGAAAAAAGGATCGTTCCACGTGTACGAGATGGCATATGTGCGTTCGCTTTCTTTGCGGCGGGTTTGGTCTTCTCCCCTTCTTCTTTGCGCGTCTGCCAGATCACCACCACCACCACCGCGGGCGTTTCGAACCATCGTCGTCGTCGTCACGCGAGGGAGGAAAAGACGGCCGGCACAATTGGTGGTGGTGGTGGTAGAGTTGTTGGTCTTTAATACCTCGAGAGGACTCTCGTCCAACACTACAAAACCTCTCAAAATCTCAAAACCTCCTTTTTCTCATTCTTGGATGTTGGGATGGATAAAAAGCACAAAAAAAAAGAAAACACACACAAACCCTAAACCCTAATAAATATATATCTCCTTTGGTTTTTGTCTTCTCTCTCCATCGCATTGTGTTCTCAAAGTCACGTGTGCTTTTCAGGCGCGCGAGAGAGAGAAAGAGAAAGAGAAAAG
>MDTC01141981.1_pt1 | contig 12371 bp, 9 predicted proteins | sample 811181 | NCBI WGS metagenome assembly MDTC01 (sample SAMN05326644, study PRJNA326480) | marine metagenome | isolation source: seawater | place: Pacific Ocean: North | collected 2011
CTATACGACATTGTAATTCTCATCTTTTCATACAAAAGTAAATATCCTCATCCGGATCTAATGATAATTTGTCGACCATAACTTTGCCTAATTGCCTGGTATATTTTATCTTTCTTACATTAAAGCCACACTCTTCTAACCGTTCCTTATAATCCAGTCCATATATCCTCACGTGACTCTGAACACCATAAAGTTTCCTCCTGTCCTGGAACGTCTTTATATTTGGGTCCTCGAATGTCTCTTCTCTATTCAAATCAATCGGCACCTGTATAATTGCCCATCCACCGGAACACAATACCCTAAGAACCTCTCTTAGCGCCTTCCCGTCATCTGATACATGCTCCAAGACATGATTACATATAACGGCATCAAAGTAATTATCTGGATAACCAATAGCCGTTATATCCATCTCAACCTGTCCCATCTTGGGGTCAATGTCCGCAGATAAATACACAATATCTTTCCTGTTGCGCAGAATTTTTCTTATATGAAATTCAGGAGCAATATGAAGGAGACTGATTTTCTTATTTACCGATGGCAGTATTTCATTTTCCAGGAAATGATAAAGCTGTCGATCGCGGTCCAGGGAATTACACTTTGGACAAAAAGCATTCTCTCGATATCTGATACCGACTGCATTATCCCACGCGGGATCTTTGTTTCCGTTATGAAGGAATCTTTTAAAATTATTTCCACAAATTTGACAATAGAATACATTGCCACGGTATTTCAAATAACTTCTAGACTTCCAAGGTAACCATTTCTCCCTACACCACATCATCTGGTCGTAGGAAAGACATGATGACAATGCTTTCTTAATTAATTCCTTCACGTTATACCATAAATACAAACTCCAAATTACATTGTAATTCTTTGTTTTTTTGTTACAATTGGTAAACAGTATTATTTCTCTTATCAGCACATATAAACACGGTACCATGCCGACAATAGGAAAAGCTTCCACAACATAAAAGAACGTTCTGCATCTGCGAATCTATTGCTTCCGGTTGTAAACAATCTTTCCAGGTCACTTCTTGAATAGAAAATCCTTGCACTGCTTCTTTCGTCCAGAATATATTCCTTTACCATTTTGTCCCCTTTCTTTAATACATCTGGTATATTCAGCAAGAAACCCATCTTATTTCTGTCCACTATAACAGCTGGAAGGTATTTTGACATTGTCTGCCTTAGAAGGTGCTTTGTGTCCGTATTTCTTAGTGAAAAGAATCTACTTGAACTTTTGTACTGCATCGGTAAAGAATAAACGAATTCAACAAGCTTATAATCCAGGAAAGGTACTCTTGCTTCGACCGAATGAGCCATAGTGGCCAAATCAACTTTTCGTAGAAAATGATTCGGTAACTTATAATTAACCTCATAGCTGGTAATACAACGAAATATATCCTTGTGCTTTGAGTACACCGGTTTCAGTATTTTATATAAAGACTGTATTTCCTTGTAGTCGCTTAACCGGGGAAATAAATGTGAATTCAAGAGAGTATTATAGGCCAAAGTACTGGCATAGAAAGGCAGGATGTTAAATGGAAAAGATGCTAAAGAGAATCTTGGATAACCCCCGAATATTTCATCGGATCCCTCACCGACAAGAACAACCTTTACTCCAACCTCCTTAACCTTTTCAGACAGCAAGTATGTACTGAAAAAGCCAGGATCCCCTGAAGTCAGGTCATCCAGATACCAAACCATTTCATCAAACCGACTCAAAATCTCCTTCGAATCCACTTCAAGCTCATGATGCTTCGTGTTGAGATGCTGAGATACTAATTTAGCATACTTTCTCTCATCTAATTTGTGATTTAACCCAACAGTAAAGGTTGGTATCCTCTCTACAGATACATTCTGATATAAAGCGGCAACACTACTTGAATCAACTCCTCCAGATAATAGAACGCCAACAGACACATCCGATACAAGTTCTGATTCAACACTATCCCGCAACTTCTCATCTACCAATTCTACGACAGCCTGACGTGAAAGGTTTGAAGCGTCTTTATTGACCTCAAGACTCCAGAATTTACTAAAACTCAATTCGTTATTTTGAAGGACAAACGTATGTCCGGGAGTTAATTTTTTTATTCCGGTAAACATACAGTTTTCATTATCTGGAACCCTGGAATATTTTAGAAACAAGCCTGCCGCTATTTCATTTAATTGAAAGGCAAATCCACGATTCTTTAATGCCTTAAAAGCCTTAGCCTCTGACGCAAATGCAAAATATTGGTCAGTTTTAAGATAATAGAAAGGCTTGATTCCCATTCTGTCTCTCGCCATAAATAATTTCTGATTGACGCTGTCCCACAGGGCAAAGGCAAACATTCCACGAAACTTCTTAACACACTCATCACCCCATTCCTCATAAGCGTGCACTACAATTTCTGAATCAGTATTTGTAGCAAAAACATGTCCCTGTTTTCTAAGTTCTTCACGCAAGCTCTTATAATTATAAATTTCGCCATTATAAACAGTACAGAGCGATCTTGTTTCGTTAAATATTGGTTGATGACCACCTTCTATGTCAATAATGTTAAGCCTATTATTACCGAGGCCTACATTCTTATCTATAAAGATACCAGTGTCATCTGGTCCTCTATGCCTAAGTAAACGACTCATTCCCTGTAACACGTCGCTACTTATAAAATCATCAGGTTTTAGATTAACGATCCCATATATACCACACATTTAAGTCTCCAAGGATAAACGTAATAACAACTATTCAGCAATTACAATAACATGATCTTCTTAACAGATTATTGCAAGACTAAGTCCAATGCCTTTCACTTAAACTTTACTATATTATCTCGCCCCCAACTCTTCGCAAAGTTACGGTTGGCATATTCAATAGCTTCGTTCCTGGTATCACCATCTGCCAGCCTTTCATAGACCCAGTTTATATACTGTCCCATTCTCAAGGAAGCTTTACCGTCTCTAAAAGGATCCCTTTCCTTTGCCCATGGGTCTAAATTTCCAAAGCCAGGAATACTATCCGGATTCTGTCTATATTTCTGAATAGTCCTGTACAAATCGTCTTTATCGTCAAAAACCACCTTTCCTCTTCCCCATTTATATACATCTGATGAATATAAACATTCTAAATCCAGAAAGACTGAGGGTGTATTTGATAGATACGCTTCTAATACCGTTGTTCCCCCTGTTAGAAACCCTATACATAAATCAGCAGCCTGGGCTGTCTCAGAAGGATATCGATCAGATATCAGATCTTCTCCATCGTCTACAAAAATGCATCTTTGAGTATCCCTGGCCTCTTTGATTAAATCACTGATAGGCAATAACCTATGAAACAGTGTGTCATATGCTTTAGGTTTAAATATTATGCCTAATGTTTTATCACTTAAAACTTTCTGCAAAAAATATTTATATGTATCCACATTACTTTTATTGGACCTGGTCCCTATTCTCCAGTCTGAAGAATTTTCATCAAAAAAGCATAATATAAAATCAACGCCTCTTCTCAAGAGCTGATTACGCAAATTATCAGCGTTTTCTTTAACCTCCTTAAAAGAATGGTCAGTTATGTAGCCGCAACTGACAGAATAGTCTAACGACGAATTATTTTCAGCCCATATAAACTGAAAGTGGGGGCTAAATGAGATTGCGATATCAGATGCAATAGAATGGAGAATGGTTGTACACTCTAAATTAGTATCCTGATAATGTATGGACACACCACCACTCTTATACAGGGCAACATTAAAAGGCACACAATCAGTTAAGAAACTATTCTTGTTTAAGTTGACTTTGATGTTATTAGAAACAAAGAAATCATACCAATATGAATATTGTATCATGAAATACGTCATATCCATCAAACAGTGCATGAACATGGTATTAAGCCTTATGCCTCTCGAGATACATGATCTAACCAACAAACTTATATTCCTCTTCAATTCTTTTTTATATAGAGGTGAGGGTTTCCATACGGGTGGTTCGTCTTTTCTTGGACGGTCCTTATTTGATAATAATGGAGCCCTGGTTTGAACAGGATTCAACTTTACCAGGTCAAACAACGACAACAGGTTATCTTTGTGTATATAATCAACAATAATTAATACGCGATTATGAGGGATTTCTGATTTTATCAGCCAGAAAAAATCACTTCTCTCTTTAGTATCTAACGTTATCTTTCTTCCGGTATAGATAGCTGAAACAACCGGATAACCATTGCAAATTGAGCTGGCCTTGACTTTTGCTATTCTTTCTCTATTCCTGTATTTTAGTATAAATCCTCTAGTAGTAACAAGTAACTTTAAATACAATCTGGGAGATATAACTAGATTATATAATTTAGAGAGTATATTTCTATAAAATGAATTAAACACACTTAGAGTTTCTATTACTCTCAACCCTTTCTCAGAGAAGAAGAGAACTAGATATTTGGACCATAAATCCCTTTCTAGAAAAATAACTATATTTTCAGGATTTCCACACAAATTATCTCTTGTATTCCAGATCGCATAATTAATAAAAACAACTACCTCTCTAATATCTCTAAATACATGCTTATCCAGATACACAAAAATCTTTTCAATGGGAAGGTGACATCCAATATTCCTAATAAGAACACTATTGGCAAACTCATTCTCTCTTACCATACTACACACTTTTGTAATTTCATTTTCTACTGAATATTCAACACACCCCCCTTCTTCATCTCTGATAGATCCAACATTGAATTCCGCCCTAATTGGCTTAGACCTCAGAATGCGAAGATATAACATCACTTTAACTATCTTTCCACAAAACAATGTGTCTGTATAATAGTAAATGTGTGAATAGTTCAACCCTGAAAAAACTATTGCTACAAGATTCAATATAGAAAGTCTAAATGTATAAATGTGTTTCATGAACTCGCAATCCTCACTTTTCATGAGATTACATGCCAGCAAAACTCCAAGCGGATCGATGGTGATGAACGGTACTCTTTAGGAGGAATGGTGTATTCTCTATACTGCCCTGAGTATCAACACGTTGAGACATAACATATCCCAACCTTTATTATTTTAAACAGAATCATTCTTTGACTCCTTAAAATAATTAATTGAAGGCATGAAATTATCAGAAATCTTAGGACTTCTCCTTTCTACTCTCATGTATTTACTGGCAGCAAGAAGGTGTGATATAATACAAAATATTGCTTCAACAACGCCGACTGTAAAGTAAACAACTAAACCAATATAAGGGTTAAACATAATAATAAATATTGAAACACATTGCAAATCACTCATTATATTGATTAAAGTTAATGGCATCTTATCTCTTAAATATGACTCTAATTGCACACTTGTATCTTCAGTAATCCAACGGGCATATGCCGAATACCTATCGAGCGTTAAATGGTGGTATGGTGTCAAGATAACAGATAAAACTCCTATCCAGATTAAATAATGAGGCCCATTATTTACAAATACAAAAAAAGCGAGTGACAATCTTAGTGCTGTTAGCGTTATAATATCTATGTATCCATCTATAAATTTTCCAAAAAAAGTAGATGTCCCCTTAACTCGCGCAATATTACCATCCACAAAATCAATTAAGTGCGAAAACAAAAAAATCCACAAACCTATAATCAAATATTGTTTAGTCCCGAAAAAAATAAACAATGTGGCAAGAACTCCTATCCCACCACTTAAACACGTTGTCACATTTGCTGAAATGTTCAGTTTTAGAAAAAATGGAGTTATGAAAAATGATAAATATCTAAACACACGGTTGGATATTGACAGAGAAAAAAAACCTGTTTTTTTATAACTGCTACTAACATGTTTGTATTGATTATAATAATTTCTAATCATTTTCTCATTTGGGAGTAACGTTTTCTCGCATTATCAAGATCTTCTTTTGTGTCGATCTCTAACCACATTTTATCCCTGACATCAACATAGCCTATTTTAACCCCTTTTTTCCCAAGACTATCAATTGCAATCGTATAGTAATCATCCTGATGGCCAGAAACCATTGACGCCATCTGTTCTAATAACATTTTTGTGCCAGTATCAGAAAACTTTGCAATACCTATAAAATTACCGGACGCTTCTGATGCAGAAATATGGCTACCTAAGCTTATTAAATTCCCATCCTCTATCTTAACGTTCATAGTGCCTTCTAAAACCTTGCTGGTATCAACAATAACACAAATATCCTCTTCAGACTCTTTTGCTCTTTTAATAATCTCAACATCAAAGATCACATCTGCGAAAAAGCATAATAAACCACCGTTAAATTCTTCTTTGACACTCCACAAAGTATGAAGATTGTTCGTGTTCTCATAATCAGTATATTCTCTATACCTGATCCTATCATCACCCAACTCCTCTTTGATCATATCACCCTTATAGCCGACAACAACAACTATATCCTTTATACCTATATCTCTGATGGCGTTAATTTGCCAATCAATCATCCTTTTCATACCAACTTCAAGCAGACATTTCGGTTTCTCAAGTGTAATCGGATATAATCTTGAACTCCTTCCTGCTGCAAGTATAATTGCTTTCATCTTAGTGCTCATAAAATGTCCTTATCCTTCTCATTCCGTAAGCAGCAAGAATTGCTCCTTCTTTTTCTCCATTACCTGAGTTCTTAAAGCCTCCAAATGGTGCTGCCTCTGTACGGTAACTTGGAAAGCCATTCCAACTAAACTGTCCCACTATTAATTCATTTGATACCTTTTCCGCAATTTCACGCTTCTTTGTCATTACAGCTCCGGCCAACCTATAACCAGTCTTTTTAGCAAAAGAAATTGCTTCATCGAGATTTTCCACCCTTATAATCGGAGCAATAGGACCAAATGTTTCATTTGAAACAAGTTCTGAGTCTATATTGACATTATCAAGTACTGTTGGAGAATAAAGAGCTCCATCTCTTTTATTGCCTAATAGCAGGTCTGCACCGTCCTTTATTGCGTTACTAACTCTTTCCTCAAGCACTATAGCAGCCTCCTCAGATATAACTGTTCCCATATCAACCGTTTCGTCATAAGGGTCTCCATATTTTAATTTTTCCACTTCACCGACTAACCTCTTTACAAATATTTCAGCAACGCTTTTAATTACTATAATCATCCTTATTGCAGTACACCTCTGGCCGGAATTCTTAAAACAACCTTTAAGAGTCTCTCTCGCTGACCTTTCAATGTCTGCGTCATCATTGACAATAAGCGCAGAACACCCTCCAAGCTCAGACACATATTTCTTTAATATATTCCCGGAATCTGCCATCTTCCCTGCTATATCTAATCCAGCTTCTAATCCTCCTGTAAATGTTACCATATCAACAAGCGGTGATGTTATCATTTGCCGAGCTGCTGCTTTACCTAAGTCATCAGTAACAATATTTAACATATTTTTCCCCAATCCTGCCTCAATCAATAACTGCCCGAGTTTAATAGCAGACAAAGGCGTTTTTGAAGAAGGCCTGAGCACAAGACAGGTTCCAGCTGCAATAGCCGGGAACACCTTGTGTGCCACCTGGTTCATAGGGTGATTAAAAGGAGTTATTCCTACAACAAGATCCATAGGTTCGGTAATAACCTTAAGTGTTGGCCTGCCTTCTTGTGATTCAATTACGTAATCATTCGTTGTATCTTTTTCAATAAATTCAGCTATAGTAGAAGCGCATAAGGCAACGTTTGAAACCCTGTCAATTTCATGCATTGTATCCTTTATACACAAACCTGCTTCAGATGTAATAAGCTCTGCTAAATTTCTTTTATTCTTCAGTAACAGATTTGATACATTTCTCAAAACTTTTGCCCTGTCAGATCCTGTCAATTTGGGCTTTGTCTCGTATGACAATCTTAATGCCTTCTGCACCTGGTCAGCAGATGCCACAGGAATTGTCCCAACCTTTTCTTTACTAAAAGGATTGTAAACATCGAATACACGCTGGGATGTCACATATTTACCGTCAATTATCATATTTATTTACGTATGCTTTAAAAACATTACAAAAAACTATCAGAATATATTTATCATTCATTAGCTATCTATAAACTCGCGGAACCACAGTTCCACGTTCATAAGCATCCAGACTTTTTTACCCCAGAAATCATAATCTAATTTCTGAGGATTGCTCAGCAAGAATTCCAGCCGATTACTTCGAAATATACCTCTTTTACTAGAGCGCGGATCAAGAAGAATTTCTTTTGCAGAATTAATCATGCCATTTTTTATCCAGGAATCCAGGGGAACGGGAAATCCCAGCTTTTTTCTACTTGATATCTGAGGAGGCAAATAATCCTTAGAAAAAGTTCGTAAAATATACTTTGATTCATCTAGCCATTCGCTTGATTTGAAACTATCCACCGAAAGACCACGCAAGGCATGTAAAGGAGAACGCCATCTTAATTTGTATTTAACTGGTATTGCCGAAACAAATTCTACAAGCTCATGATCGACAAAAGGCACCCTTGCCTCTACACTTGCAGCCATTGTCATAGTATCCAGCCTATCTAAAAGACAACTGAGATGCATTTTCTCAAAAATATATAAAACCCGATCATACACGTTACCTGATTCAACATAGTCAAAAATAGATTCCCATTCATTCATTATAGATTTATCAAAATTTAATTCGTTATTCACTTCATCCGTAAAAATAGACCATTTTTCCTCAAAAGGTACCCAGTTGTAGACCGAAAAGAAATGTTCCATATGAGTTTTTATTGATAACCATTTATCTGCATTTCTACCGGCTCCCAACAATTTGATTACTCTCTTTCTTAAAATATCTGGGACATATTTATTGACAAATGATATTTTCTTATAATCAAAAGGTGATCTCTGGACTCTGCCATACCCTCCGAAGAGCTCGTCAGCCCCCTCTCCGCTAATTACAACGGTAATGTGTTTCTTCAGTTCAACTGACATTTGAAACAAAGCAATTTCGTGCGGGATAGAAAGAGGCGCATCTTTCTGACGAACTAACTGTGTCAATGAATTCAAATAGTTTTCCTGTGAAAGCGTAATATGACAATGATCAGTTTTAAATGCATCGCTGACAATCTTTGCAAAAGAATATTCGCTGTATCCAGCCTCTGAAAACCCTATGGAAAAAGTTTTTATAGGATTTTCAGAGAACTTCGCCATTAATGCCACCAAAATAGAAGAATCAAGGCCTCCTGATAAAAATGCACCAAGAGGCACATCACTCATCATTCGTTTTTTAACAGACTGAGTCAACAAACGACCAATCCCATTTAAATAATATTTTTCCCCCAAATCATTCTTTTGTGAGTGGAATGGTAGCTCCCAATATTTCCTTAATTGTATATTTCCAACTCCCATTTCAATTTCTAAAAAGAATCCGGGCAAAAGGTGCTTGATTCCCTCAAAAAAGGGTTGATCTCCCATAGGGTAGCGGAATGTCAAATATGAGGAGAGTGCAGAAAGGCTAACTTTCCGGTCAAAGTCAGGATGAGATAGAATAGCTTTTAACTCCGACCCAAAGATCAATAAATCTTTTATAAATGAATAGTAGAACGGTTTTATACCTAACCTGTCACGGGCCATCAACACTTTACGGTTCTTTACATCATAAACAACAAACGAAAACATCCCGTTGAATGCTTCTATACAACCCTTGTCCCACTCCTCATACCCATGTACAATAACCTCTGCATCACAATTAGTTTTAAAGGTATGCCCTTTACCGGCAAGAATATTTTTCAAATCCTGAAAGTTATATATTTCGCCATTAAAGACAACAAATACAGAACCATCTTCATTACTCATGGGCTGATGGCCAGATTCCAAATCAATAATAGAGAGTCTTCTATGTCCCAAGCCTACAAATCCATCTGAAAAATAACCACTATCGTCGGGTCCCCGATGAACCATACAGTCAGTCATGACTTTTAGTTCATTAGTATTCACCCCTCTTCCTTTTAAGTCTATAATCCCGGCTATACCACACATTTCTTACACTCTAAATACTTTGAGTATCCTATAAAATCTTAATTTATGTATGGGGTGATAGTATGTAGTCATGTAAACCCTGGAATGTCACCCTGAATTAACTTCATTAATAAATTCTCTTGTTACATAATCAAATAATATTTTTGCACATTCATTAATCGTTTTGGATGCGGTCTCAATCGTAAGCTCAGTATTATTTGATTCCTGGTAAGGCTCGGTTACGCCTACAAAATTCTGAAGATTACCATCAAACGCTTTTCTATAATTCCCCTTATAATCTCTTTTCGCACATACCTCAACAGGACATCTAAGGAATACTTCAACATAACCACCAAGAATTTTCCTGATTTTTTCACGAGTCTCTCTATGATGAGCAATACCTGTCACTATAACGGCCACACCTTTCTTATTGAATTCTAAAGCTAATTTCGCCTTTACAAGGCCTACAGAATTTCTATCTTCAGCAGAGAAGTTATTGTCCCTTATTCTTTCGCGTAATTCTTCGCCGTCTAACAATTCAACATTATATATACCTGCTTTTTCCAGATCTGATTTAAGGCGTTTGGCCAGAGTAGTTTTGCCTGAAGCAGAAAGTCCTGTAAGCCATATAGTTAAAGGCGTTAACTTATTTGAACTCAAAAGAAACCACTTCTTTCTCTAAACAGTATAATAATTTACATTCTGCCATTTACACTCATCACACAATAGTTTTTCAGGGAAAAGCACAATAACATTAGAAATAATTTAGCTTTAACTAAACGAATCATGAAACTATATATTGTAATATCCATTCTCCATCTACCTTTTTCCACACATTCGATTTTTCTCTATACCTATCCATGACATACCAGAAATAGTTGTCATCTATATCAATGTAATTTTTAAACCACTCAAAGTATTTTTTGGGAAATTCACCGTCATAACGCCTGACCAGAGCAACTCCTTCCTGCCGGGTAATATGATGACGTCGTATATCAGTTTGAGCATCCCTGGAGCATCTTCCCATACCAAATTTGATAAAACTGAGATACCAGTGAAAACCATCTAATTTGTCATCAAGGCTAGTATACTTCGTATAAGTCCCCTCTGAACGACCTTCAGGATTTGGCCTAAAACCTGTATGTTTAAAACAGTAATAATAGTTTTCCTGTGGTGTCCATTTTTTGTAATACGAGTACCAGTGCATTTCTGCCCCGGATTTTCTTATTAAATCTGGATGAGGGGGCCTATACCACTGTAAAGTATTTTCTAGTATTTCACCTTTTTTGAGCAACCCTCTCTCTAAACCAACCTCCGCAAGTGCATCTACCGACGTCCCTTTAAAATATTCATATTCCCATTCCTCAATACCCTCCTTAGGAAGATACTTATATTTTTCAGAACCTCCGTATTCAAGCTCTCCATTTTCACCATAAATCATAAGCTTGATACCAAACCTGATTGCGATATGCCATGCCCATGCCTTTTGTCCATAAGTAAATGGCTGCCATGCATCACCAACTAGCTCAAATGCCAACTTTGAAAGCTTCCTATGTAAAATCCCGTTAGGTTGGCCAAGAATATTATCCATACCAGACGACACAAAACTATTTAGATTTTGCCATCCTATATCAGTGTATTCAAAAGGTGACCAGGTCACACACAGAGGATTCATTCCATATCGATGTTTAAGCTGGTGAGCCACAAACCCGCTATCTTTTCCTCCGCTCCCCGGAACAACAACATCGTAACTTCCATTTCCACTGCGATACTTATCACAAAGAACCTGCAACTCTCTTTCCCTTTTCTCCCAATCAATCTCATGGTCCTTCTCATATGCCCACTGACAAGGAGAGCAAACACCCTTTTTGTTAAATCCTGTCCTTGGTCTTTGATTTGAAACAACACAGTTCTTACAGAACTTTACTTCTTTAGGGATTTCTTCATACTGAGCATCCAAAGTCAGGAAATCAAATTTAGACGGCCTCACTATACCTCCTTAGTTTATATATAAGCTCATCAGTAAGGATTACATTATTACTGCAAAACAAAATTTCTCAAGATATCCAATCCCGTATCCCCACTAAGCTCAGGGTGGAATTGGCAACCCACAATATTATCTTTCTTCAAAACAGAACAATATTCATCCAGTCCGTATCTTGTTACCGCCAGACATCGTTCAGGATTATCCACAAAAACTATATATGAATGCAGGAAATACATAAATGATTTATTACTTAAGTCTTTCAAAATAGTATTCTCCCAGGGATTAATTCTTCCTGCTTCACCTGACACTTTTCCTTGATGCAATGTCTCAGGCAACACAATTGAATTCCATCCTATCTGTGGAACCTTATATTTTTCTCCACCTGGATCAGGTTCTTTAAAACGCATAACCTTGCCTTTAATCAAATCCAGCCCTCTATGCAATCCATGTTC
>MDTC01120593.1_pt1 | contig 12369 bp, 9 predicted proteins | sample 811181 | NCBI WGS metagenome assembly MDTC01 (sample SAMN05326644, study PRJNA326480) | marine metagenome | isolation source: seawater | place: Pacific Ocean: North | collected 2011
AAAGGCGTACTCGTGGTAATCGCCGCTAATGCCCCAGCCATCACTCACCGTCTCAAAAATATCACCACGACCATCACCGTCCTCATCCTGAATGCGGGTCACCTCGCAGCGCTGGGTGGCATAGAGCCAACCATCGTTCCAGTGAATGCCAATCGGCTCGTGCAAACCGCTCGCATAGAGCTTGAGCTTCATGTCCTCCGCCCTGCCGAGCGGATTGCTGAGGGTGTAAATATCGCCGCGGCGACTGCTAACCGCAAGCTTGCCATTGGGCAACATCGCCAAACCGCTGGCTTCCAGCACCACACCTTCAGGAAGGGGAACGCGGGTGATCTTGTAGTAGTCATCCTGCTTTGGCATTTCGGCCCCGAAGGCAATGCTGGCCAGCAACGCGCCGGCGAGTAGTGTGAGTTTTTTCATCATTAAATTCTCCTTCGATTAAAGTTTAGTTCAAATCCCATTCGTACCTGGCGCGGATATCAGCCTTACCCTTTACATCAACAGGGACCAGCAGTTCCTTGCCGTCCGGTCCATCGCGTAGAATCGGCTCAGCCGATGCATCAAGGGTCACCTTCAGGGTCTTGCCAATCTTCCAGCTGTTGCCGCCAACCTTCTCGATGGAGCTATCGGCTCCGGCGAGGTAGTAATATTTGCCGCTACCGGAGAACGTGATTTGGCGCGTATAGGAGGGCAGCGGACCACCCTGCGGGATCACATAATCCTCAATCATCGTTTCGCCTGCCGAATAGCGAAACACCGGCCGCTGGCTCTCCACCAGCTTGTAGCCACGAAAGCGAAGCCCCTTGGCGCGATCGTCGTCATTGTTGCCGGCCTTGAGTTCCGGCCACGGCGCCTTGGCATCGGGCAACTGCGCGATGGCCTGCGCGCGCTTGACGCTAACCAGGTAATGGCCCAACGGCGGCTGAAAACCCTGCCCGCGACCATTCCAGTGCTTGGCGCCGTCCATGAAAGCCCCATGCCAGGTCATCACGATGTTTATCGCGTTGGCGTCAAAACAAATATTTAATTTCTCGGGATAGCCCACGCCAATGCCGCGGGGCGAGGCGCCTTGAATAAAATTGCGGTACATCACCGCTTCATTGTTCTCTGGAATAATGGGGTTACCCGTGGCAATAGCCGGCTTCTTCCCTCTGCCTTGAGGCGCGGTATTGCGCGCCAGTTGCAGTTTCTTGATGCCGGGGCCTGACATATTCAGGGAGAGATGTTCGCCGCCGCCTTTTTCAAAAAACTCAATACGCACCAGCGCAACCCCCGCATTCAGATTCGCCGAGCCGGACTTGTTGACCACCCCGTGCACCCCGTCATTCACGACCACAGGCTTGCCGTTAACCAACAATCTGGAGCCGTCGTCCGACCCAAGATTGAAGGTGTATCTGCCCTTCTCTTTGATCTCAAGTTCGCCCTCAATCACGAGGCCAAAATTATCGCGTTTCTTGGAGAAGTTGGTGTCGGCAATCCCGCTTGCGGCCTCCCCGGTCTTTACTGGCTTGAGCTTTTCAAAATCCGGCAACTTGCCCCACGACCCATTGTAGACACGATAACGGAATTTCTTCAGCGCACCCTTGGCCACGATGCCCCCGGCGGCTGGCGCCGCCGTTCCATCGCTAAGTGATTTCACGTAGGCCAAAAGCGCATTCATTTCCTCGTCATTCACTGCAGGTGGTGGCGGCATGGGAGCCGCAGCACTCTTCACCACCTTGTCGATGGGCTTGCGCACCGATTCAACAAAATAGGCCTCATCAAACTTTACCTTGGCGTCCTTGCCCCCAAAGCCAAGCGTGACCACGCGTTCGGTTCCCCAGAAATTACCCTCGAACTTGGGCGCCTTCATGGCCACACCGGCAAGTGCCGGCGGACCGCCTGGAACCTGGTGACAGGTGGTACATATCTTGGTCTGGAACAGTTCCCTTCCCTTGGTAATCAGGCCCGCGTCGGCAGCCAACAGGTTTGTCGCTAGAAGTCCCGCCAGCGCGGCGGTTAAAAAAGTTCGTCGAATCATAATTTAATTGGGGTTCAATCCAAACTGGAACCGCACGGATTGTGGCCCGTTGTCCAGCCGGGCGCAAGCGGCTTCTGGTCAGTCTCCCAATCCACTAAGCCAACCCACCAACCAAAAAATGCACAAGGGCCCAAAAGCAAGAGCCAAGGTCAGCAATACCACAGTAAGGAGGATCGGCCATACCATTTCATTGATGGCATCAATCGCTCCGATGCGAAAGGTATCGGCTACTTTGGTCATCACGTCGCGCGCCACTTTTCGGTCAGCCTCACTCCGGTCAGACTGCAGAACATCGCGAACAAGGACCTCTGCATCTTCGTCGTTCAACGGGTTATTGACGTGCTGATCCCATAAAAACTTTGCCGCCCGCTCCATGATGAAGCGCTTGGCACCGGTTATCTTCTGATTGTCCAGCCATTGGCCGAGTTGCTCACGAAATTGGCCCTCGAACTGCGCCGCTTTATCCTGCATTCCACGCGTGGCCCGCACCAAGACCGCAATATCCTTCTCAAGGAGAGCATCCGACCGTTTCCCGACGATGCGCGCATCAACGCGAAAAACCATCAGTGCCGCATAAGCGTGCCCAACGGTCTTCTCAAAAAGTTTACCCTGCCTAACCCAGCGCTTGGTGCCCGTGCCTGCGCCCCAGACCATGCCCGTGGAGCATCCACCCATACCCAGTGTGCCAACAAGGATGACTGCCCATACCCAGTAAACCTTCCTGCACCAAGCCCATCGACCATCCAACCATATATTGTCACGCATGGCACGCCACAGGAGAAACCCGCCACTTGCACCCATCATCAATCCCAGCAGGGCAAACCCAACGCTCCAACCCATCACTTGCCCCACCAGCGCCAATAGTTCACCGCTCACATCCGCCAACATCCCTTGAAACCGATCCCAGATTGAGGGTACATCATTGGGAACTTCCGCCGCCACCGCCAAGGGTGGCAGAGCCAACAGCAAAAGTGGGAGAATCCATCGTGTCCTCACACATACATCATACCGATTTGTATCAACCATCTCAATCGGGCTTTTGCTGGTTGCAGAATTTGCAACTTACCTTACTAAAACCAAAAGACACCGGTTTTTAGTGAAATATCCATGTTTTGGATTAATCTAACTGACATAATTAGTACCTATGCATAACAATATAAATCTATATAAAAACAATTATTGTCTATTGACCACACCACCTGATTGACGGATGGTGATCGGCGATTCATTAACCCACGCATTAACAATGGAAAAATTAAAGAAATGGTCCCAAAAGGACCTTTGCAAGGAAGACTGGGATTTCTCTGGTTTTGCCAAGCTACCCAAGACAACAATCAACAGGGTTTTCCTCTGGGAACTTGACCGGGAACTGGGCAGCGGTCAGGGATCTTTCCTGTCAAAAAAAGAAAATCGGGATTATCTGGCCAAGGCCCGCAAGTCGGACCCCTGCCTAGAGGAATCTGACAAATCACCCAATGGCGACAAACTCTCAACCTCGCACCAGTTCCGCGTAAACTGGGCGGCGACGAAGCCAGATCTGATGGCCGCATTTTCGACCTGGCTGGAGAGTAGTTCCGCGCCGCATTCGGCCTTCCCCAGCAAGAGCCGAGGCCGACCACGCAACCAGTTTACTCTACTGGAAAAGATCTCGATCCATCGTTTCCAGCAGGCGGGCTATTCGGGCGGACCAAAGTTTTTTCGCGAGGAGGCAAAGGACAACTACCGCAAAAACCTGCAACGCATCAACTGGACACTGGTGAAGCGAGAGATGGCGGGCATCCTGAAGGAGCGCCGCAACGAATTGAAGTCGATGAAACGTCGTTCAGGCAAAAACGGAAAATAGCCACTCCTCCAAAATCTCCAGAAACCATTTTCATCCGCCTTTAACGGCGGATTTTTGTGATCACTGAGTGGCCTTAAGGGTACCGTCAGGGTTATAGATTTTTTGGGTTACACGTCGTCCGGACTGGTAGGTCTTCTCCCAATGCAACTGGCCATTGCCATAATAGGCAAGCAACGAGCCGGTACCGTTGATCATGCGGCTGGCCTCAACGCCATCAGGACGAAAAGTAACGCCACTTTCGAGCACACCCTGGTTAAATTGAAGATTTGTGCGTGGCAGCCCACCTTCAAACCACGACAGAACCCGACCGTGCCGTCGTCCTGCCACGTAAGTCCATTCCACTTTTTTGACTCCACTGGAATACCAGATGGCAAACTGCCCCTCTGGCCGACCGTTGACAATACTGCCCTTGCGGCGTTCCCCGTCAATAGTGTGATCATATTCACCGCTATACAACGCGCCGGTCTTGGGGTGGTAAAAAAGACCGTTTTCCCCCACACGCCAGGGCGACGCAAAACCGCCACCCACGCTTCCACATCCAATCCCTGCCAACAATCCGACTCCAAAAAGAATATAGGCGATATGTCGCATGTTTACTTTTCGTAAGGCACAAACTCATTGATCAGTCGCCTGGCTTCACTGAGGCTCTCGCCGTCCATGTTTCGGGCCAGCGCACGAATTGAGGAGACGGCCTGCGATTCACCCTGGATGGCCGCCAATCCCCACCATTTGTAGGCACGCGCCGAATCCTTGGGCACCCCCTTGCCCTCATGGTACAAGCCCGCCAAATTTGCTTGCGCGGAAGAATGGCCCTGTTCGGCGGCGCGACGATACCACTGGGAGGCTTTGGTGGCATCGGCGGGCACGCCCAAGCCCTTGGCGTACCGAATGCCCAGATTGTTCTGCGCATCAGCATGACCTTGCTCGGCGGCCTTGCGGTACCACTCAAGCGCCTTGGCGTCATTCTGCGTCTCCAGTTTGATTGCCAGGTTGCACTGTGCTGACGCATAACCAAGATTCGCGGCTTGCCGATAAAGCGCCAATGCGGCAACGGCATCGGCCGGCACATCATCGCCAACATCAAGCTTAACAGCGAGGTTGTTGGCGGCAGCCGCGTGATCCTGCGCGGCAGCCTTGCGGTATAACGCCACGGCCTTCTTGTCATCACGTGACACGCTGCTACCCTCATCATGGCGCACCGCCAGGAAATATTGCGCAGGAGCACTCCCGGCATCAGCAGCCTTGGTGATCCATTCCATGGCCTTATCATTGTTTTTCGCCACCACCACACCTTCCTTCAAGTGGATGCCCAGTAGAAATTGTGCCTCTGCTTCCCCTGTTGCCGCTTTTTTCTCCACCTCGGCAAAGGCCGGCAGGGTTGCGGGAACGCCCGCAGCCAATTGGTAGCGCAGATCCCGCCGCGCATTGGCGGCAGTTACCCGGTCACTCCGGGAGGCGTAGGGCGACTTTAATTGGGACAACTGCCCATGCCAGTGAGCGGCCACCTTCAAATCCCGCGCCGTGCCGATACCCTGCTGGTAACGGCGAGCGGTTTCCTTCATGGCAGTGGTGTTGCAACCAAGAGCAGCCTGCAGGCACCAATGAGTAGCCTTTTCGTCACTGGGCTGCACGCCCTGACCCTTGGTGTAGCGTTGTGCGAGTGCGTACTGTGCGCTGGTATGCTCGCTCTTTGCCGCCTCTTTCAATAGTTCCAACGCGCGTTTTTGGTCCTGTGCAACACCGTCATTGGCACGACCATTGGCATAGACGGTCGACAAATAATACTGGGCACTCGAGTGACTCTGCTTGGCTGCATCTTCTAGCAGCTTCATGCCTTGCGCAGCATCCTTGGGGATGCCCTGTCCGTAAAGATACATCGTACCCAGCGAATATTTTGCAGAGGCATAATTTTGGTCGGCCGCCTTGCGATACCACTTGACGCACTCGTCCATGTCAGACTCCACCCCGTAACCGTAGCGATGCATGTAGCCTAGGGCAAATTGTGGACGCGGCTGCTTGCGAGCAGCCAACTCCTTCATCTCACCCATTATACTCTGGAAATACTCGTTGGCCTTGGCCACATCAGCTTTGACTCCTTCGCCTGACTTGTAGTGTCGCCCCAGATAGTAGCGCGCCCAGAGATGGTTGTGCTTGGCGGCACGATGATACCACTCCACCGCCTTGGCACCATCACGCAGCACGCCACGGCCATTGACGTACTGAATGCCGATATTGAACTGGGCAGAGGTATGCTCTTTTTCCGCTGCCTTTTTATACCAGACAATCGCCTTGGCGTGATCGGGTGGCGTGCCCCAACCCGAGGAGTGCATGAGGCCCACGAGGTTCTGGGCAGCGGCATCATTCTTTTCGTTGGCGATGACAACCAGTTTCTTGAGTGCTTCAGCAAAAAGGGCTTCGGCCTTCTTCTCATCAGGATCCGTCCCATCCCCCTGCTTGGTATGGTAGCCCAAAATATAGATGGCGCGGGCATAGCCTTGACCGGCAGCTTTCTTGAACCACCCCAAGCCCGCGACCTTGTCCTGCTCAATGCCGATGCCATCAAAGATGAGATCGCCATACATCAACTGCGCACGAACGTCGGCATCCTCGGCAAGTTTCTTTAGGCTGGGCAGGGCGGCACGCGCCAGTTGGTCAGCCTTGGCCACATCGCGCGGCACACCGAGACCCTCTCGGTTAAGACCTGAAAGGGCGTATTGGGCCTTGGGATGGTTCTTCTCCACTGCCTTGGCATACCATTTGGCAGCAGTGGCATGATCAATGATGGTATTGCGGCCGAAACCCAGGGCGTCACCGAGTTCCCACTGGGCATTAGCATCACCTGCTTCAGCTTTCTTCTTTAAGGCCTCCAACTCAGGAGGCAGTGGAGCCGACCGGCCAATCAACCCTACAGCCAGGAAAAGAAAAACGAACACCGCTCTCATATAGCTAGTCTAGCCAGCGACACGAGCTTTGTCCGTAAAAAACCAAAAAAAGCCGCCGATAGACCCGCCAGTCATCAACGGCTTTTTGGAGGCTCAATTGCCGGTACGCCCGTTCTCTCCCATATATCGTGGAGTGCTTCCCTGCACTCCGATGGACAGGCATAGGTTGGGCAGCCGAGCCAAAACTGCCAACCCTCCCGATTCGTTGGTTGCGTTCAAGGAGTGAATCGACCGTTTGGGCTCGTACTTTAGGGATTATTTTTTGTGGATTTTATTGCCGCGGCACTGACTGTCGAGTCGGCAGGCCCCAGACGATCAATGCTCGTCACTTTCATGGGGCCGGTGACCTTGACAACTACGACCACTCCATCCTGCTCCAACTCGCCTTCCAAGACCATCAAGCCTTCCATTGTTCCGGCCAAGTCAAGATGACTTTCAAGCGAGCGATGAATGGTGCCCTCCAGACCAATGCCAAGCTCAAGCAGATTGCCATCAGGATCCTCCAGTTGGCCGACCGCGTCGATACTGGCATCGATCACGGCGCATCGTTCGCCGGAAAACTCACCCAATCCGCGAAAAGTCAGCCGCGCCTTGCCCTCGGATCGAATGAGATCGTGCCCCAGCCAACGTCTCACCGCAACAGCATCAACTTCCCAACTTTCACCAATACGCAACCGCCGGGCAGGATAAATTGCCGGGGCATAGTTACCCGCCAACTCCATGAGCGCCGCCGACTGGTCGTCATCCGGCCTGCCTTTGGCCAATTGAAAAGCCCAGTTGCTTCCCGCTTTTTGGCCAATCACTGTGCAACCGTGCAACGGGCCGCGTTCACTGTCCCGTTCGGTTTCACTGCCAAACACACGCCGTATATCAAGCGTATCCCGTAGATACCGCACCTCAACGTGTGGCACTGTGCCGGCTGAAAGCACCTCATCCTCCTTCACCTGCAGGCCGGCCATCTCCACCTGACCCTGCACCGACTGGTCACCAACGGTGATTAGAATGTTTCCCTCCGCCAACTGAAACCGCAGTTCTGAATGCACCACACGCCCAGCCGATGGCGCTGAACCGCGCAGATCGTATCCCTTTCTCGCACGCGGCAATGAACCGCAACCGATGACAAAAATCAGGGCACACAAAAACACAATAGGCCCACGGCCTTCCCCGCAACGAATCATAAGCTCCTCCTTGCGCCTGACGAACTGTCCAGCGTCACGGCATCATTGATCGCATCGCCCTGAAAGTAAAGCTCATGTTCCTGATGGAACTAATACCCAAAACAAATTGTGCGTTTTAGGATGGAAAAGGTTGACTTGGGCTTCGGCTTTTGGAGTTCTTGTCCGCCTGCGAAATGAAGCCTGTAGTTGATCTGCGCATTGAGTCGTTCCAGCCGCTGCCCTCCCCGGCTGCGTTGCTGGAGGAGGTGCCGCGCACTCCGGATCAGGCCACCGTGATCCAGCAGGGCCGCAGAGATATTCATCGCATTATTCACGGCGAAGATCCACGCCTCCTAACAGTCGTTGGCCCCTGCTCCATCCACGACCTGAAGGGCGGCCGCGAATATGCGGAGCGCCTTGCCGGGTTGGCTGGGGATTTAAGCGACCGACTGCTGCTGGTTATGCGCGTGTACTTCGAAAAACCCCGCACCACCACCGGGTGGAAGGGACTGATCATGGATCCCGAATTGAACGAGGCCTATAACATCCCAAAAGGCCTAAGGCAGGCCCGGGAGTTCCTTGGCCAGGTGCTCGACCTCGGCCTGCCCACCGCCACTGAACTGCTTGACCCCATCACGCCCCAGTATATTGCCGACAGCCTCTGCTGGGCTGCCATCGGTGCGCGCACAGTCGAAAGCCAGACCCACCGCCAGATGGCCTCCGGCCTCTCGATGCCTGTCGGCTTGAAAAACTCCACCTCCGGCGAGTTCCAAACTGCCGTCAACGCCATCGTCGCCGCCAGCCGACGACAAACTTTTCTGGGCGTCACCTCGGCTGGCCAAGCTGCTGCCGTCACCACCAGCGGAAATCCCGACACACAACTTATCCTGCGTGGCGGCGCCAACGGACCCAACTTTGACGCTAAGAAAGTTGCAAAGGCCGTCAACCTGCTGGAGACCAGTCAGGTACCTGTCTCCGTGATGATTGACTGCAGCCACGGCAACAGCGCCAAGGATCCCCAACGTCAGCCGTCCGTACTGGAGGATGTGCTCGGCCAAATCCAAGCCGGCAACCGCGCCATTCACGCCGTGATGATTGAGAGCAACTTAAAGGGGGGCAGCCAAACCTTCCCCGCGCCCCTGGAGAATCTTGAATACGGCGTCAGCATCACCGACGGCTGCCTTGACTGGGAATCCACCGAAAAGGCCCTTCGCCAGGCCCACGAGGCGATGGCAATACGGTTTTAATCGGCCAAAATTTTCGCCAACCCCTTCAGGTCCACGTTCCCTCCCGTCAGGATCACGCCCACGCGTTTGCCTTTGAAACGTTTATCCTTCAACACCGCCGCGACCGGCACTGCGCTGCTGGGCTCAATGACAATCTTCATGCGCTCCCAAACCATCCTCAGCGCCGTCACAATTTCCGCTTCACTGACTGTAATCACATCGGTCACGGTTTCACGAATTGCCTGAAATGTCAGCGGACCCAGTGAAGTCAGCAATCCGTCGGCAATGGTATTGGAATTTGCCTGCTCAATTTTGCCTGAACGAAACGACCGCGCCGCATCATCCGCCTGTTCCGGCTCTGCCGCAAACACCTCTGCCTCCGGGCGTAATCCCTTTATCGTAATGCCCGTGCCACTTACCAATCCGCCCCCACCCACCGGCGCAATTACCACATCCAATCCATCCACCTCCTCCAACAACTCCAGCACCGTTGTGCCCTGTCCGGCAATAATGTGAGGATGATCAAATGGCGGCACAAAAAACGCTCCGGTCTCTGCCACCACGCGCTCTAGGATTGTCTTGCGCGCTTCAAGCGTCGGCTCGCACAAGACCACTTGGCCGCCGTAATGTTCCACCGCCGACAGCTTTACCGCCGCCGCATTCTCCGGCACCACGATGTGGGCTGGTATTCCCCGCGTCTTGGCTGCCGCCGCCAAGGCCGCCCCGTGGTTTCCTGATGAATGCGTCGCCACTCCACGTTCGGATTCCGCCAAAAGCTCCACCGCATTCGTTGCCCCGCGAAACTTGAACGCGCCGGTCTTCTGGAAGTTCTCACACTTGAAAAACAAGGAGGCCCCCGAGAGCGAATCCAATGCCGAGCAAGTCAAGACCGGCGTCCGGTGCGCCCGACCCGCCAACCGCTCCGCTGCCGCACGAACATCATCCAATCCCGGCAAAATCAACTCATCCGCCACACCCTTTGGATACCTCGCCAATATCCCCTTGGCAACTGCATCCAAATACCCATTCTCTTGTGCATGCAGTTTACCCCCGAGTTGGTTGCCCGTTGCCGCGCACAATTTCCTGCACTATCACGCGAAATTGATGGCCAACCCGTGGCGTTCCTTGATGGCGCGGCGGGCAGCCAGGTTCCGCAGGGTGTCATTGATGCCATTGGCGATTATCTGGCAAACTGCAATGCAAACCACGAGGGCGAATTTGCCACCAGTTATGAGAGCGATGCGATGCTTGAAGACGCCCATCAAGCCGCGGCGGACTTTCTGGGCGCAGATGATCCGCACACGGTTTGCTTCGGCGCGAACATGACCACGCTGACCCTCGCTTTTAGCCGGGCACTGGCCAAAACCTGGCAACCCGGCGATGAAATTCTTGTCTCCCGCCTCGATCATGACGGCAATTTTTCGCCATGGAAACTTGCTGCGCGTGATGCGGGCGTAACCGTCCGCGAAGTTGCCATCCATCCTGATGACTGCACCCTTGATATAGCAGACTTCAAGAGCAAGCTTACCGACAAGACTCGTCTGGTTGCCTTCTGCGCCGCCTCCAACCTCTCCGGCACAATCAACCCCATCGACAATCTCTGCACGCTCGCCCATGGAGCCGGGGCACAGGTGTTTATCGATGCTGTCCATTACGCGCCTCACCGCCGTATCGATGTCTCATCTTGGCAATGCGATTATCTCGCCTGTTCCGCCTACAAATTCTTCGGCCCGCACGTAGGTTTATTGTGGGGGCGGCGTGAGCATTTGGAATCCCTCACCCCCTACAAGCTTCGGGTAACAACAAACAAACTGCCCGGGCGTTGGATGACTGGCACCCAAAACCACGAGGGCATCGCCGGCACACTCGCCGCCATCAATTACCTTGCCAGATTGGCTGAGGCACCCAGCAGGCAGGAGGGCCTTGATGCCGCATTTGCCGCCATTACCGAATACGAGACCACTCTGGCCGCCCACACCCTGCGCCGTCTTTGTGAAATCGATGATCTGCAAATCTTTGGCATCACCGATGAGGCGCGACTGGATGAGCGTGTGCCCACCTTTACCTTCCGTCATCCCGCCTGTCCTCCACGCGAAATAGCGCGCCGCCTTGGTAAGGCCGGAATCTTTACCTGGCACGGAAACTACTACGCGCTGCCGCTCACCGAGGCGCTTGGCATCGAGCCTGAAGGCGCTGTGCGTGCCGGGTTTTTGCACTACAACACCCTTGAGGAAGCCGACCGGCTGGTGGACGCCTTAAAGGAAGTCTGCGCCTAGAGAAGGTCTATGCCACTGCCCGGCAGGTCGGGGAATACGATGTTCCCCTGCTCCACCCGCACACCGGTGGCCGCATCCTCCGCCAAGAGCACGGCACCATCAAGGTCAAGGTAATCGGTCAGTGGCCCCACCTGCGCGGCGGCGGAGATGCCCACACTGGTCTCAGTCATGCAGCCGACCATCACTTTTAAACCCAGTTCCCGCGCGCGCAACGCCATGCGCCTTGCGGCAGAAGGTCCGCCACATTTGCAGAGCTTGATGTTCACCCCGTGAAACCGCCCTACACAGGCCTCCACATCGGGTTCAGCCACGCAATTCTCATCAGCGATGACCGGCAGCGCGCACTCAGCAAATACCCGCTCCTGCCCTTCATCACCCGGGGCCAGGGGCTGTTCGATAAATTCCACGCCCAACTCAGCCAGGCGCGGCGCATGCGTGACTGTCTCATCAGCCCTCCAGCCGCAGTTGGCGTCCACCCGAAAAGCCGCGTCCGTGTGTCCGCGCAATGCCTCGACAATCTCGATGTCCTGCGGTGTGCCCAGCTTGATCTTGTAGATTGGCCAATCGGGTCGTTCCTTGAGCTTGTCAATCATCACCCGGATGCTGTCGATGCCGATGGTGTATGAAGATTTGGGCGCATCCGCAGGGTCAAGGCCCCACAGACGATGCACCGGTTCACCGCGCAACTTGCCCCAGAGATCGCACGCCGCCCCATCAAGTGCGCACAAGGCAAATGGATGTTCCGCCAGGGCTGCGCGCCACTCCGGCAGGAGCGCCTCGGGATCACTCGTCACCAGTGTCTTCGCCTCAACCAAACCACGCACGCCCTCCAGCGCCTCACGCACATTCTCCACCGAGGCCCCGTAATATTCGGTGGCGGGCGCCTCGCCATAGCCACTTTGCCCCTC
>MDTC01134308.1_pt1 | contig 12369 bp, 9 predicted proteins | sample 811181 | NCBI WGS metagenome assembly MDTC01 (sample SAMN05326644, study PRJNA326480) | marine metagenome | isolation source: seawater | place: Pacific Ocean: North | collected 2011
CATCCGGCAATAGTTCTAGAGCGAAACGTAAAATGATTGGCTTAATGGGATGAATGCTCAAATGAGTACCATTTGTTATTGAGCGTACACCTTCTCGGTTAAGGACGCTCGAAAGCCCCAAGGTATGTTCAAGTTTCTTCAAAATGCTAAGAAGACTGTTCATACGAATTCGGTCACAACTTGTTACGAAGCCCTTCGCCGTCAATAGGTCTTTTACTAGTTGCGTACAACAGTTGCTTTGGGCCTCGCAATCGCACAGCAGGCTATTTACATAAGAAGCAAATGCAGATTGCTCCGCATTTGCCCGATTCGCTGGCGTCTTATTTTTTCCTAAACTAAGTTCTGGCAACACATAGTTTCGAGCATTATAGGGTTGCACGAGAAGCTCACACTGATGCTTCCAACAAGCGTTTACCCCAGTAATCTGATGCGACAAGTGCCAATAGGCCACTCCGAGCTTTGCCAAATCCTCTTCGAGGCATAAAGGACAATACTTCGAAACATTCAACTCCGCTTGGGCTAGATGTGATGCGCAAGAAAGGTTGGCAACCCTAAGACTGTAGTCACTAAGCATTGCCTGCTTCAGGGCTTCATGGCGGCGATTAAAGAGCCGATGTAATGGAAAGGCCGTATGATTGAAAATCAACGAAGAGCACTCGCACAGAGCATGGTCTGAGATGGCTTTTACATGCGTTGGAATACACTGATCAATGCATACGCCCTCTTTACCAAACCAGTCAAACGATGTGCTCCGATAGTTTGTGCCTGCCCACAAGAATTGACAACGAGCAATGTAAGAGTACAACGTTTCATCGGGCTGGATTCGCGGTGTATTCAACGTTGTACTCATTGCTCTTCCCTTACGCTCTATACTGAAACATATAAAAAGTTTTGAACAGTAACAGCAGCAGAGGATGCACTGGCTTCGATATATCCATTATCGACTTCACACTTACTTTCTCTGACTGAAGTTGATACCAGATTTCATTACGTTGATGCGGAAACAGCAGCGATAAGTATTGCTTCAGTGCTTTTGACCATTGAGCGGTTAACCTTCTCCCGGCTGGCGACGTGGCTCCTTCAAAAAATGAGCTTTCAAGGAAAACACTGCGATAGGTAGCGAGCATCCCATTCCCATATCGACTCTCTGATGTTGCAATCAGATTGGACTCAAACTCCAGCCAGCGATGGAAGGTAGATATTGCTGGCTGGACTCCTCCTACTTGGTCAAAAGCCTCAACCGATTTACCGTCAGGCACTGGAAAACCCTTTGATTGTTTGTGATGCAGTACGTCACCGTGTTTCTGACACGTGAAAACAGTCGCCAATTGGTGATGACTTTGCCAAATGCAAAAACCTAGTCGGCTTATCTCTTCATCACGGCACCTCGCACAATATTTAAGAGGTGCAAACTTGGTCAGCGGCTTTTCGCCTGCAAATAAAACTCGCATGGTTCCTTTGCCATCGAGTTGATGCTTTGTGTGAAGCTCAAACCCATCTTTGCCAATAAACGGCCGCCAGAAACTCCCCCCTAAATGCTCATCTATGATTGCATTACAATCTTTGTTGAGTAGCGATGAATTAGCCATCAGAAGCGCCCAGCGCGGTAGGAAGCCATCTGAAGTTTTCGGAACAGCCGAACCAAAATAATTAAAGAGTTCCTGCGCGGAAACAAAGTCAGCAAACGCAAGTAATCGAGCCACGTACGCAGGCAAGTACTCTCCGGCTCGCAACGGATACATATCTAAGATGCGACGGATCAAGTTATCGGCCATTTGTCCCTCCGCTTCCATGTTGTTGCATAGCCTCCGCAGCAAGCTGAAGCAATGATTCTTGCTGTTCGGTCAACACCTTCGCAGGCTTATGCGTCTTTTTATTCTGAGTCCCCTTTGGAACTGTTTCTTTCTCCTCTTTTGCGGTTGTCGTGTCAAAAGGTACCTTTAGTCCTTCGAGTTGATCTTTTGTGTTTCGGTAAGCAGCATCAATACATCGAAAAAGTGATGCCGGACTCGGGGGACTCTTTTGTAGGAAATCGGCAACAATTCGTTTCAAATTACTAAGATTTCCATCGGTATAGTAATGAATACACTCAAAAAATTCCGTTCCTATCAGCGATTCAGGTACAGACAAAAACTTTGTAAAATAGGTTTTGACCAGTCCTTGCCAAAAGACATCAACTACTTCGTAAGGAGGCTCTTCATAATTGCCATTGTGGCTAATTCGCCGAGTTGTGGTTCGATGTGAGTTTTTGAGTGTGTCTTGCTCTGGCGTAATGACAAAAACCATAGGTACACCAAGCTGATTGAATAGTTGCTCGATAAAAGCATTGGATACTTTCTTGTCATCGGTCGCGCTGTGTTGTTTGAGCGCCCATTGAGCATCGTCAATAACAAGCAGCCCCAGACAAGCCATTCTGCAATACTTAATCAACGCTAACCGCTTTAACGTTAAGGTTCGCTTCTTATCCAATCTGGGGGCGAATCGCGTTCCAAGCAATCGATCTAACTCTTCAGCAATTGCAGCAAACAAGCCAGCACGAGTACCCAAGACCTCCATATCAATTTTTATCCAGAGAACTTGCGTCAGTGTTCGGTATCCAGTTTTTACAGATGGCTCGTGCTTAATCACTCTCGGTAAAGAGGATAACAAAAGGTTGATGAGTTTTGTTTTACCCATCCCAGACGGCCCACGATAAAGCATGGCAGTGCCTGAATCCTTTAATGTCTCCGGCATCGGAGCCTCTAGCCCCGCCGTATGCAAATATTTATCGTAATCATCAGTAGCAGGATTTCTGTTTATGTAACCCATTCTAATAAGTTGCATAATTCTCGTGTAAAGTGCATATCCGTGAGGGGGAAGCTGAAAGAAGCCTTTTTCCAAAGATCCTTCTTTATACCAATTAGGCTTGCTAACCAGAGTCTCTAAGAACTTATCGGGTGTGCTTAAGGACTCAAGCAACTCTTGCTCGGAAAGGCTGTAATCTTCCAGCCGCGAAACAAATGGGTTCCCATCGAACAAGAAACCATCAAACTCTGAATTACTACTGGACATCAGCTCCTCCCGTGGCCTGAGGTAGAGCCGCCGTTTCGAACAGTGACTTAATCAGATTGGACTCCCTGACGGTCTCCGTAATCGCAGCATCCGAGAAGTTTTCATCAAGACCCTTAGCCATACCTTTGCGAGTGGGCTTTCTAGATTTAGCTGCCTTGCTAGTTTTTAGTACTTTGAGTACTTCGCCATACATATCGACTTGTTCGAGTTCTTTGTGCTGTCTAGCTACAGCCCGAATAGCTGTTTCGTACAGTACGCGATTCTCGATTTCTTTTTCGTGCAGATTATCAAAGCGACGATCTTCTGAAGTCAGCTCAAACCTGATTATTCTCCCTTCAAGGTCTGGCACAGCAGACCATATATATCTGGGATCATCAGGGTTATATCTTACAGAAAGCTGAAAGTTGGCTTTCTCATCGCGAAGCTTTTCTTGTAACTGTTGGAAGGCTCTATCATCCGTGCGATACGTCAAGCTGTAGCTTTCTGTTCGCAACGTAACTTCGTCCCTCGCAACTTTTGCGTCACCACGATGTAGCATCGCATATTGAACCTGCTCTCTGGGCTTTATAACCCCTCCCCCCATCTTCTGTCCGATGTGCTCATTCCAAATATTCAGAGGAGTAGCTGCGGTATCACACTCAACATCGAAACTATTCAAGCGATTAAAATTCATGCGAGAGCGGTTAAAGATTAATATAGCTTTGATGATTAGCTGGTTTAGCTCGGTCAAATTCATCCGCGCAAAATTGGAGGGATGTACAGCATCTTTTGCAGGGTTCGGCTTAACCTTACCCGGCAGTCTTTGAATTAGAAACCCATCCACGGCATGAAAATTTACTTCAACCGTTCCCTTACCTCGGCTCAAATACGCTGGGGTGAATGATATCCCCTCCCAACCTAAATCTGCCTCCAATGCGTCCGAAAATAGGCCTTTGTAATATTCGCCGCCTCGGTCACAAACCAATCTCAGGCATATGTGGTGGCAAGGCCATTCTTCCTGAGAAATTGGTATACCGAACTTTGCGCAATGCTCTACCTTGTTAGTAAATGCGTTATAAAGTGCTCTCTTAGCCGCCATAGCATTGCGGCGGAAGGTGATACAGTATCCCACTATCATGCCGCTATATACGTCCACAACAAAATACAAGTAAGGTCTTCCCAACGGCTTAGTCTTAATTTTCGAGTTCTTCAATAAGACGCGAGATACAACATAGATATTTAGCGTTGTCGAGTCTATCTCGTACAAGTCAGACGGACCGATAGAGTTTTGTTGTGCTGTTCCTAACTTTCTTGAACGATCATTATGAGCTTGCTTTAAACTCGTTTTAAGCTGTGCAAGATAGTTATGATCAACACGTTTTTTGTAATGGTGCCTGAACTGATGATATGTCATGTATTTTGAAAGGTTTAAGTAGCTAATCGGCTCATCAAGGCCAAGACAATCAGACTCGTCATAACAATATTCCGCTGTGTAATGGGCGTGCACAGAGGTAACCTTATAATCTTCACAGTCTTTCAGTGAGTGGGCTAAGAAAGTATCAAGCCTTGAGGTGTCTTGCTGATTGGTGTCGCGACGATAGACTTGCTGCTGCAACTCCTCACGGATACGTCGCCCAATGTAGCTGCCACCACGCTCTTGCTGTCTTTTAAGAGCCTGTTCGGGATCTTCAGGCAATGATCTAGATTTCCCGCAAACATTATAGTTAGGCAACAAACTTGCTTTACCACCACCATAAGCCAATAGTCTGTTAAGCCATGCATATATAGACTGAATACTGACACCGGATTTTTTAGACTCTGCCCTAACTCTGGCTGATTTACTATTTTGCTTACTCTTTTGGATGGGCGCTGAAGCAGCAACTTGCTTAATGAATTCAGTTGAGAGGTAGCCCCGGATATAGGCTTCCACTTGAGACTCAATGCCTTGATCTCGTGAACCAATAATTGGCTTAACAGCTTCATAGCGTTCAGCTGCTATCTCCCAAGATTTCTCATTAGCTCTGAGAAACCAGTCTTGCAAACTAAATTGATTTGGCGTGCGCTTGAAGTTAACCCAATCTAATCCCTCAATACCTTCTGAAAAGTTGATTATTACGGGCTTGGTTGGACGCTTCTTGTGTAACGAGACTGCGAGCTGACCCTGATTAGGATATATTTGGACAACGGTAAAAGTCATGCCATTACCAGTAATGAGGCAGTTCACGCTAAGATCATTTAAGCTAGTAATAGGTAAACCTGAACTTTCGGCTTCAGTTGGCTGCTGAGTAGATTCAGGAATGACTAGGCCCATGCGAATTCCTCCCCTATGAAAAGGTACTCGCCGTTGTTAATTGGCCTAAATAAATCCAGTGTAATTTTCTTCGTCCACACAAAGTGCCAGAAAACAGCATACAACCGATCTGTTGAAAGATTTGTTTTCTGTGATAGCTGATGAACTAAGTCTATTAAACGAGGGCGCACTATACGGTCATGTCTCAGTACCTCATGGAACTCAACAAGCAGAGACGTTTTTAATGTTGGGGGAATTTCCATTCGACGATGTACCCGAGCAACGGATAAATTGTCGATAAGGTGCTTGTTGAACATCCAATAATCGCAAGTTATTACGAGATATTTTCTTCCATGAACTCTCTCCCAGTATCGCTTTTCAATTTCAAACTTGTCATGAGTTCTTTGGATCACACGGTCGTCGCCATGAGAGCAAATAACATCACTCTGATACTTGATTGAAACTGCAACGAATATCACTTCACCTGAGGATGTATCGATATAGTCAAAAAGAAAATCAGTCGTCATGATAGCCGCTTGGAAGCCCGCGTTTTCGTCTGAAACACTTGCTTTAGGCTCGTACCTCGGATGCATGAGGTTCAACTCGGTCGCAATATTAATAGTCGATTGCACGTCTAATATTGGGACTTGTGTCTTAACGTTTGTAACATTCGACATAAAACCTAGAACCAGTCCAAACTTCCGCTCCAACTCAGAGAAGTACTCATGTCGCTGTTCCGAAATTGATAACTGCTCGCTAGTTGCCAGCCCAATCGATGAAAATTGTCGCGCACTTTTAAAAGGCACATGTCCACCGTTAAGACTCTGCTTATCTAAGTGTTCTTTTATGTGCTTGTAGGTAAGGTTTGTAAGTTCCGGCTGCTTAAGCTTTCGCTTAACAGACCTGTCTGCTGTTGGGGTCATTATTATCTCTCCAATACATCAAACCCAACAAGTGTTGAGTTTGACACTATAGGAAGAAGATAGCAGACTTTAGGTGAAAATATTATTGATAAATCCAATAATATCAATGGTTTATAGTAACAAAAAATCAATTAAAAGTCAATAAAATGACTCTTCCGAATTCTAGTTAACTGTTATAAAACAGTCACTTAAAAAAGTATTAAAACAAGAGGCCTAATAGATGAGATCTTCTTTTTATCAATCCCTTATAAACTTTAATTTTAATTAAATCATAACCTTACGGTAAATATGCTAATGAAAATGACAGAAATTAAATTGATTTGGTTTGAGCAGCACCTAAAGCGATTCAGTAAACCGAGCCGAGAGGCCTTTCTAGCGTTCGTTGAAAAACATGATGCTCAGGAGAATAATGAACAAAGTAAAAACACTGATAGCAATAAAAATCCACAAGACAAATCATTGTGACTGCGTTTTACGGGAGCTACGGCTAATAGCTAGAAACCCCAAACCCAACCAAGGTGTTGTCACTTGAGCAACAATCCTTTAACTTGGAGTTATAAATATTATACGCCTCGCCACAAATTAATGTATATCCTCAGAAATAAGCGGCCTGTGAGCGAGAAGAAGATAACAAGGACAGGGAATGATCCCCAATTATCAACAGTTCATGCGGCCATTGTTAGAGATTGTCCAAGAGAACAACGGTCAAGAAGTGAAGCTTCGGGATATTATCAATGAGTTAGCCGATAGGTTTGGTCTCACGGAAGATGAGCGCAATGAGACGCTGCCTAGCGGAAGGCAAAGCATCTTGGATAACAGAGTTGGGTGGGCACGAACTTACCTCACTAAAGCGGGTCTTTTGAAAGCAACTAGGCGAGCACATTTTGTTATTACTGCACGAGGCGCTCAAGCCTTGCTGGACACCGATGAGAGGATCGATAACGAATACCTTAAACAGTTTGATGAGTTCATAGCCTTCAAAGAACATAAGAGTGAGCCTAATGATGCATCAGAGCCGTCTGGAGCCGAGCAGAGCTTCGCATCAAGCACCAATGAAATCACCCCCGACGAAGCGCTACGTGAAGCTTATAAGACAATCAATGAAGCGCTCGCTAATGAACTTTTAAATCGCACTCGCGATGTTACTCCTGCATTTTTTGAAGATCTTCTGATCGAGTTACTCCTAGCCATGGGATATGGCGGCACTGGAGAAGGTGCAGCACACGCGTTGGGCAAGACAGGTGATAACGGTATAGACGGTGTGATTGACCAAGACCCTCTGGGAGTAGACCAAATCTATATTCAGGCAAAACGCTATGCTGAGGGAAACAACGTGAGTGCAGGCGATATTCGTGATTTTTTCGGTGCACTAAATTTGAAGAAAGCGCAGAAAGGAATTTTTATAACCACGTCAGCTTTTACAGCATCAGCCATTCAAACGGCAAAAGATTTAGGTACACGAATAGTACTTATTGATGGTAACGAGCTGGCTAAACTTATGTTGCGATACAACATTGGGTGCAGGGACGAGCAGGTTTTGCATTTGAAGAAAATCGATGAAGAGTATTTCGATAACTAGAGTAAACGGTTAGCATGACAGTATCGCCAAAAGGCGTTGAACCACGAACAGTGATTAGTCTCGAAGTTAAGATCTAGATTAAAGTTCGTTAATAGTAAAGCAAGAGCAACATGTATGGATAAAGCTTGGATAGATATAATAAAAATCACAGGTCCGGTCGGGGTAGTAGCACTACTTCTTAGCCTAATGATGAGTCACTTCTTTAGCGAAGCAATAGTTAGCCTGCTTGGATCTACTAAAGTATTTTTTATTATTGTTTTAATAATCTTTGTGTTATTTTTTTCATTAATTTTTGCCATTAAAAATCGCGAATCAAACTCTCCCCCTGATGCAAAATTGAATACAACTAAAGTTAATAAAAAAATCGAAGTTAAGTATGACAATGGCTCCACGCACAATGGCGATAATAAGTTCTAACCATGACTAAATCAGTAGAGATAAATTATGACAATGGTTCATCACACAACGGTGACAATAACTTTTTAATTCTCACATCGCTAGAGCAAGCGGTAGAGCAAATTAAGAAGAGCTTGGGTACAGAGCAAAATGCAGTGGAGATCATCGAAGAACTGGCCGATTACATAACTGAGAATCCGGGCAGGGAAATCGTTGGCTTGGAGAAAAAGTTAAAAAAAGCAGATAGGCTGGATCTACAAGAAAGAGCTGAGTTGCTAAAAAATCGATTCGAACGGAAAGTAGCAAAAAATCAAATGTCATTGGCTGAGCAGCATGTTTATGTTCAAATTTTGTCGGCAATAAGTTCCATCTGGTACTCCAAAATTAAACCACTTATAGACATAGATACATCAAGAAATTCGATAGACTCATTAATTTATAGCGAGCTTATTGAACCTGTTCATAAAGCAGTCGTTCGATATGACACGTTGGCTACATCAGAAACTGTCAGTGGTATGCTGTACTTCCTTACCGGTAAATGTCATTTGGAGTGGTCTAAATCATGCTAATGTATCACCCTGCTCAAGATATTAATCATTGTGTCTTTCGAGTTCTGTTAATCACCGAGGAATCTGAGCACGACAAGATCCGAATAGACGTCTATCGGCTTATAGATTTTTATACATTATTTCCATATTTACTACGGCTTATCGTAAAGCTCCCAAGTCCACTTCATCGGTTCAAAAGCAAGTTTAATGATATTCCTGAACCTTTTGAATCTTTAAAAAACACTAAACGAATTATTTACGAGCTTGAACAACTACAGTCTACAGCAATTCAAAATTTAGTCGCAAAAGGACTGTTGGACAGTGAATCTTTTAACGAAGGTTATCTAAAACGCACCGATAAAGAATTACCAGAAAATTTTTCTGATGTGATAAAAGATTCGCGCTTATTAAAAGAAGAGTGGTTTGAAGTACTTATAAATGAATTTCCGAAGGCAAAACTGACCGGAAGTAATGGGTTAAAGGCGAGAACTGGGTTAATGGAGTATCGTTATGATTTGGAGAAATCATGAGCCAGTATAAGTTGTTCATCGATAGGTTCGCTGTGTATGGAGCAGGCAAATTTGTTTATGACCAAAGATTCAATATTGGTGTAAACATCATACGTGGTGCAAACGGAACAGGAAAGTCCACGATAATGGATCTACTCAACTATAGTTTGGGTTCCGAGAGTGCGGACTGGACAAATGAACAAGCCAAATGTGATTGGGTCATTACTCAAGTTTCGATAAATGGATACCCGGTAACTCTCAAGAGGAATATAACCCCAACAGGCCAAGAGCGAGTTCTATTCTTTGATGGTGACATGGATAAGGCATTGAATTCTGTTGAAGGATGGCAGAAATTCCCAATGCGAAGAAGTAGTGAAGTTCATAGTTATTCTCAACAAATGTTTGAGTTGCTCAAAATGCCACGGCATAAAACAGATGATGATAAAAACCTTACCATGCACCAGATCCTTAGATTAATGTATGTTGATCAATTATCTGCGACTACAAAGTTACTCAAAGAAGATCAGAAATTTGATAACGTGACGACTAGAAGAGCAATTGGTGAATACCTGCTTGGCATTGATGCGCTTGAAGCATTCAATTTACGACAGGATCTTATTCAAGCCAACAAAGAATTTGAAAAAGTCAACGCTGAACTGACTGCCATCTATAAAATGTTTGGACATGATGAAAGCTTAATTAATGAAAATACTTTAAATAACGACATCGCAAGTATTCAGAATACTCTCAACGAGCTTGAGGCAAGAAAAGACTTTGTTAGAAGCTCTACAGCAGAAGATGTATCCTCCGATGTTTCCGACAAGGTTAAAGAACTAGTACTCACTATTAATGATCTAACTGATCAACTTTCAGCGTTTGAAGTAGAGAAAAAAGCATTACAAACAGAACTCAATGAAACAGCATTATTTTTGAGATCTCTTCACGAGAGAAAGTCTGCTCTGTCTGAATCCCAGTTAACCTACTCTTCTCTAGGACAAGTTTCCTTTTTGTACTGTCCTTCATGCTTAGAACCCGTAGAAAACTCAGACAGTGAAAGATGTTGCTTGTGCAAAACACCAAAGAAAAATTCAGATAAAAGCTTTGCGTATTCCCAGCTATTAAATGAATTAAATTTTCAAATAAAAGAAAGCAAAAATATCATCGATAGTTTTCAATCAGATTTAAATAAAATCAATGCAAATATACCAAAAGTAAAAGTTCAATTACTGTCTGCTAAAACTGAGCTGAAAGAAATTGACACAGCCACTGATGAAAAAGAGGCTGAGCTACTGGGTATTGCAGCTGAGATTGGCTTCTGCCGTAGTCAAATATTATCACTTGAAGATAAAAGAGAGCAGGTTATCAAAATTGACTCACTTAAATCACGTAAGACAAGAGTTATCGAAAATATTTCGAATTTGCAAAATCAGCTAGATGAAATATCAACACTTCAAGAAAATCGGTATGTGAGCGTTTACGATTCAATTGAGTCTAAAGCGAGAGAGTTACTCAAACTTGATGGTGGATATGAGGACAGCTTTGTTGAGCCTGAGGAAGTCACTTTTGACTTTGCTAAGGACAAAATGTACGTAAATGGTCGTAGTAAATTTTCCGCCAGCTCTATGGTAATTATGAAGAATAGCATTCGCTTTGCTATTTTTGCTCATGCAGCTGATGATCAGTACTCAAGGTTTCCGAACCTATTACTCATGGACAATATTGAAGATAAAGGAATGCAAAAAGAGCGCAGTCAAAACTTTCAGAAACAGATGGTGGAGTTTTCAGAGAGTATAAAAAGTGATTTTCAACTTATTTATACAACCTCAATGATCGCAGATGAATTAGAGGATACAGCTCTTTGTGTTGGTCCTCACTATGCAAAAGGAACCCACACACTCGCATTTTGATAGCCGACAGACTATGAAGCCCACCTTAAAGTGGGCTTCGATTATCAGTTAAACATCTTATTAACTCTAAACATCTTATTTAAAGCCATTAAGCATCTTATTAACTACAAACACAGGCTACCTGCACTTACCGATACTCTTCAATGCTCGGGCATGAGCACATAAGGTTACGGTCACCAAATACGTCGTCAATACGGTTTACGGTTGGCCAGAACTTATCGTAACCAACGGCTTCAACCGGGTAGGTTGCCGTTTTGCGATCGTATGGGCGGTTCCATTCTGCATCGGTAATGTCGGCTAGTGTATGCGGTGCATTTACCAGCGGGTTGTTGTCTTTTGGCCATTCACCGGCGGCAACTTTCTCGGCTTCGGCTTTAATGCTAACCAAAGCTTCAATAAAGCGATCCAGCTCTGCTTTAGACTCAGACTCGGTCGGCTCAACCATAATGGTACCCGCTACCGGGAAGCTCATGGTGGGTGAGTGGAAGCCGTAGTCTTGCAGGCGTTTAGCCACATCAATTTCAGCAATGCCGGCAGCGTCTTTCATTGGGCGCAAGTCGATAATGCACTCGTGCGCGACACGGTTGTTGCGGCCACGATACAGAATTTTGAAGTGCTTGCTCAGCTTCTCAGCAACGTAGTTGGCGTTCAAAATTGCGGTTTCTGACGCTTCACGTAAGCCGCGTCCGCCCATCATGGCAATGTACATCCACGAAATGGTCAAAATGCTGGCACTGCCAAACTGCGCAGCAGATACCGCGCCGTTACCCACTTTAGGACCGTCGATATTAATCACCGAGTGGTTAGGCAGGAACTCAGCCAAGTGCTGTTTCACACCAATAGGACCCATGCCAGGGCCACCGCCACCGTGCGGAATACAGAAAGTTTTGTGCAGGTTCAGGTGTGATACGTCCGAGCCAATGTAACCCGGTGAGGTCACGCCAACCTGTGCGTTCATGTTGGCACCGTCCATGTAAACCTGCCCACCGTAGCTGTGAACCAGGTCACAAATATCTTTAATGCCTTCTTCGTACACACCGTGCGTTGACGGGTAAGTCACCATAATGCACGACAGGTTATCGCCCGCTTCTTCTGCTTTGTCTTTTAAGTCGTCCATGTCCACATTGCCGTTCTTGTCGCAGTCGACAACAACAACTTTCATGTTGATCATTTGCGCTGACGCCGGG
>MDTC01156798.1_pt1 | contig 12369 bp, 9 predicted proteins | sample 811181 | NCBI WGS metagenome assembly MDTC01 (sample SAMN05326644, study PRJNA326480) | marine metagenome | isolation source: seawater | place: Pacific Ocean: North | collected 2011
TACAGATATCCAAAATGAATTAAACAGTCTCATTAATAAAGTCAAAATGATGCAAGATGGAAAAGGTGAAAATGAAGAAGAAATTGTTGAAGTTAAAGAAAAATTTATTTAGAATTTTGTCTTATAGTAGATATTAATGTTCTTGAATACATTTCTGTACAGATTTATATATTTTTTCTATTTCCGTCTTATCCCACTCATCGGCACATTTATACCAAAATGGTATTAAAGCATCATTACACTCATTGCTACAACTAGTAATTACACCTGTTCCCAAGTCCCACTTAGTACATTTCTCTGCAACGTTACTAGCAGATTTGATGCAATCATTTTTTATATGGGAACTCAAGCCTGGGGTAGGTGGTGGCTTTGGTGCTGGTGATGCTGAATTTTTCTCCAAATATGCCGCGGGTAGCATCTCTCCTGAACATAATTTATCTTTTGAACATAAACATAATTTTTCCTCATTACCTTTACATCCATGACATTTATCATGCACCATACACTGCATTGTACTATCTAAATCTACACCACATTCTCCACAAGATACTAATCCGGTTATAAGCTCGGTCCCCATGACAACTTCCCCAACACCAGGGGTTTCATCAACGCCTGCGGTTGTGCCTATTGCGGCTATTATATCTCCAGCACACGTGTCGCAACCTGGTTTGCCTTCCCCAACATTAAAACCATTACCTCTACAACTACAATTGTTCATTAAATAATATAATAAAAAAACAGCAATTACAAATAGAAAAACATGTACAATATTTAACTCAAACATTTTATTATATCAAATATTTTTTTTATTAAATATTCAATGTAATCCCATCTTTTCCTGAATCACTACTTACAATTGATATATTATCTAAGTCAATATTATCTGCATCAATATTCATATTATTGATAATATCATCTATATTATCACTTCCCTTCATTTCACTTCTTTTAGGAGGCATTTTCGGTTGATTACCACCCCCCATAGGGTTACCCATAGGATTGCCCATAGGATTGCCCATACCTGGCATACCACCCCCGCCCATGCCAGGCATACCACCACCCATCATACCTCCCATTAGTCCACTCATTAAACCACCCATTCCTGGCATCCCTCCTGGCATACCTCCCTGACCACCTTGAGGTTGTTCTGGTTCACTCTTTGGTGTATTTACTGCTGCTTTCGCAAACTGTTGCATTAATTCTGGATTCTGTTTCAAAATATCATCCATCCCCGGTAAAGATGTCTTAAACATTGTATTTGTTAAATGGAACATAAAAGCAGATCCTCCAACCATAAGCATTAATTTAATTTCTGGTGCAACTTCTGTTTTACCACCATATTTTTCATGAAGTTCTTCAAAAACTTCATCATAATCATTAATTCCTTCATTCATAGATTCAGACCATCCATCTAACTTAATATTAAATGGATCAAACTTGCCATTTAAAAATTCAACACCTGTAATGCATGCCATTAACATTTTTCTTTGGAACTTAATTGAATTTTCTGTTTCTCTTTGTTTTTTCAACTTAATATATTCATTTCTCATATCATCAAGTCCAGAGTTCATATTGTAGTTCATTGTTGTACGAATCCCTTGATTTTCAAGTCTCTTAAATTTATAAATTAAATCAATCTTTTCATTTTTAATTTCTTGTGGACTTAACATATGAATTGGTTTAAATTCCCCTTCACTATTACTTTTATTTTCTTGCGATAATATTGGATCATCCTTAATAGTTTCACTTAAACCAATCGATTTAATATTTTCTTCTGTTTTTTCTTTTTCTTTTCCAAAATCAACAATTGGATCATCTATTTTCAAATCATTAATATCATTATTTGAAAATAAATTAAAATCTTCCTTTTTTGGTGAAGGTACTTTTTCTTCACCACTACTATATCCATCTACCTTTACACTTTTTTTAGGATCTGCTAATAATTCTATTCCTAATGAATCATTGTTTGTTGCCATAGGAGAATTTAAATCTAAATTTATAGTTTGAATATCACTTTCTTCAACAATTTTTAAACCATCTATTTCATTTGCCATATTACTTTAATATAGAATATATTGATATTATATATACGCAAAAAACTCTTTAAATAAAAATATTAATGTATATTATCTAAAATTTCAATATAATTATTTAATATTAATGTTTCTAAATTATTTAGTCTTTCTATTTCCTTATTTCTTTTTTCAGTAATACTTTTAAAATCAAATAATTTTGTTGTTGTTTTTCCTTCTATAACTTGTTGGATAAATTCTTCTAATATTATTAAATTATTATTTATTAATTTACCTACATCATTTTGATGAAACATTTTACACATACTTTTAACTGCTTTAATATCCACCTCCTTCATTAATGGTATTTTATCAAAAATCGTACAAAATATAGCTTTCTCAAGATTTAGAATTGCACTAGATTCTAATTCTGCCTTTAATCCTGAAGTATTTATTCCTGGTGTAGGACCTAGTAATGATAAATCTATATAATTTATAAAAAAATATAATTCTACATTAGTTCCACCTTTGATGCCAAAATTTCTATTATCAACAGTTTTTATATTTTTAAAATGAACCATTCTGGAATAATTTATATCATATGTAATATCAAATCCTACACTACTATATATTTCATCATTCTGTTTTGATGCATTTATTATATGTTTCCATTTGGGATTTAAAGTCTGGTTATTATTATTATAATATGATATTATATGATTATCATAATTATATTCTATATCATCAATTTTATTTAAAGTGAAGTATTTATTAAAATCGTTATATTCATAATTATTAATTTGATTATAATATTCTTCAAAATTTTGAATTGAATTATTATACTGTTTTATATTAGTTATATAATCATTTTTAATCTTATTTATATCCTCTTTATATTTATTACCATTTTGATCTGTATCATCAATTATTATACCTTTATAAAAATCATCTGAATTAAATATTTGTGTATTACATGTATATATACTTGTCCCTCTAAATATTTCTCTATTTTTAACATCTTTATTTATATAAACTTTATCTCCTGTAGGAAACATTGTCGATCTTTGAAATTCATGTGTAATTAATTTACTAAATAATATAATATTTTTCAATATAGGATCTTTAATAAATTGGTTAAATTCCCATGAATCCATAGTACTAGTATTATCCTTTGTATTATATTTATTACTACCTATATTTAATGTCCTTATTAAATTATATTCCGCTATATATATACTTCTTTTTTCAATATTATCTTTAGTCTCATTAAAATCCAAATGATCCCAGTTATGTAAACCAAATAGTTCTGTAAAGTTATGAACAGTTCCATATACTTTTTCACTACATTCAGTTAAAACTCTATTTATATATGTATTTGTTGATATATTATATTCTTGATTAATCATTTTTTCATTATTATAAAAATTTATTTTTGGAGAATCACTGTTTATTGATAACAACTTACATTTTTCAGTATTATTATCATCTTGGTATTTTTTTATATTTGATAAAATTCCAGTATTATCTATATAACCTCCATCTCCTGTAACTAAAGGTATATCATTTTCTACTTTTTGTTTTAGTTCTTCATCTATTGAACTATCATTTTTTATATTAATATAATCTCTAATTCCTGAACTATTAAATTCTAATTTATTAGAATTTAAACTACTACCTTTAATTGTATTACCTAATTTTGCAAATAAAGCAAGTTGTATATCTTGAAAAATATCAGAATTATTTGATATTTCATTTATTAATTGTTGTGATATATGATCTAGTAATCCATTTTGATGTAACAATAAATCATATGCTAGTTTAGGACTTGCAATATCACTAAGTGATGATTCCATAGAAATATTATATGAAAGAGCATTTACATGCATATTTATGTAATTATTTGTTATATTATTGAAAATATTATATACAAAATTAGAAGATACACTCATAGCACTTGATGAACTTGTCATTGCATCTAATAATTTAATTTTATTAGTTATTTCAAAATTATTAATATTTTTAACAGTAGATTTATTATCTTTATTATCTTTATATATAATTGATAATTTTATATTTTCACACTTAGATTTATTATCACATATAGTTACATTATCTGATGGTTTTGGTATTTTAACACATCTTTTAGATATAACTTTATTGTCGACTTCTACATTTACTTTTTCATAATCCTGATCACATATATTACAATTTTGTGCTCCTGCATAATTACCTAAACAAACATCATTTGTACCATTATAACATATACATGGCATATTAACGCACATATCATCTTTACATTGCGGTGTCCAAGAATCTGGGACCCATGGTACCCATGAAGGCAACCAATCCGGTCTACTTGGAATAACTATATGTTCTTTTTTATACCCATCCAGTACTACACATGATTTATTGTTTTGACAATCTAGTGGTTCCATAATATGTGTAGCTTCATAACAAGTTTTACAGTATGTACCTCCACCACCAACAGAAAATTGTTCTATATTTTTAGAATATTCACGTAATTTATTTGTATCAACATTATCATCCTTGTTTATTCTTTCTTTATAATAAGTATTATTTCCTGGATATATTTTAGTAATTTTATTACTTAAAAATATAGGAATACCATCTCCATAGTATCTTGATACACTATACAAATTTTTAGTATTATTATTCTCATATACATTTTGAGATAATTTTGGATATATATTATATCTATATTTTTCTGTATTTAATTTTTTATTTTCATCTGAATAATACTCTGGATATAATATTTGTCCAGTAATATATTTATTTATTGTAATATTTGTATGAATTCCTGTAACAAAAGTAATATTTTTATTTTGAAATTCAGTTTTTAAATCATCTTGCATATTTAAATTTTCAATATTAAAATCTTTAAAAATAAATTTATTGACTACATCATGCCAACTAATTCCTAAAAATCCATACATATATACACATAAATGTTGTAAATGTTCTTTTACTTCATAAATTAATACAGTTTTTAAAAAATCAATAAGTTTAAATAATGTCCTTGTAATTTGTAAACTATTTGCATCACTGGGATTATCAAATAATGTTTGGATTGTTTCTCTTAAATATCCTTCAAGATCAAATGGTGAACCTAAATCTAATAATGCTAAATATAAATTATTTTTTTGTAAATTATGTACTATTAAATTTTTAAAATACATTACATAATTTGCTAATATATCATTTTCATCCTTAAATACATTTAAATCAAATATATCTTTACATATATTATCTATAAAATCCATTGTATCATTAAAATTTTATTTTAAATTTGGTATATTATTAGCTGTCCAATATTTGGTTGTTTCTTTATTTCTTGGATCATATAATTTCCATAAGTTTTTATAATATTCTATATATACATCTTTTTCAAAATAATCTTTATTTATTTCTGCATCCTCTTTTTTTGTTTTTTTATATGCTAAATGACCAATAAACCATGTTCCACCTGAATTTCCACTTATGTAATTAATATTGTTAAATAAATCATTTTCAACTTTTCTATCTTTATTTTTATTTAATACATTATAAATTGCAAAATAACTAAACATTGCTCTATTTCCTCCACCACAATATGATATAGAATTTACTTTATTTAATTTTTTACAATCTGTTAAATATATATTTGATGATATTTGTATATTATTTGATGATACTCTAAATAATTCTTTTTTATTTAAAAGAATATATATTAATATACCAAACAATAAAAATATTATATATTTAAAAATTTTATTCATAATACTTTTATTATTATATTATATATTATAAATACGCAAAAAACTCTTTAAATAAAAATATTAATTATAAATAATCTGCTAGATTTTGTGGCATCTCCATAATCTGTGTATTGTAAAATGATTCAATCTCTTTCATATGCGAAATATCTTCACTTGTTACAAAATTAATTGCAGTTCCTTTTCTACCATAACGACCACTTCTACCAATCCTATGAATATAAGTTTCCTTATTCTTAGGTAAATCAAAATTAATAACTAAAGATAATTGTTGAATATCAATCCCTCTTGATAATAAATCTGTAGATAGTAAAATACGCGTTTTACCACTCTTAAAGTTATTTAAATTTTCTTCACGTTCCCGGGTAATCATATCACCATGAATATATGATACAGGAAATTCATCTCTGGATAAACGATCGTATAAATTATGTAATACTGTCTTAGAATTTACATAAATAATACTTTGTGTAATATTAATTGTTTCATAAATATCATACAATACATCAAATTTCCAATTGTATTGTTTTAAATCAATATAAAATTGTTGAATACCTTCTAATGTAAGTTCATCTTTATTTACTAATAACATTGCTGGATCATCCATAAAACAATTTGTTAAATCTAATATTTCTTTTGGCATAGTTGCACTAAATAAACAAATTTGTGCTGTTTTAGGAACAGCCTTAATAATATTATAAATGGAATCCATAAATCCACTCGATAAGATTTCATCTGCTTCATCTAAAACTAATGCTTTAATACTATCTGTAAATATATGACGTTTATTAATCATATCAAGTAATCTTCCTGGTGTAGCAACAATAATTTGCGGGTCTTGTTTAAGTTCAAGGATAGAATCATTGATATTTGTTTTACCAATTACTTTCGCCATTGTTACTTCCATATAACTACTAAGGTTCTCAATTACATTTAGAATTTGTTTTGCTAATTCATGTGTTGGTGTAATTATAATATACTGTGTTTTCTTTAAAGATACATCAATATTATTTAAAATACCAATTGTAAAAGCTCCCGTTTTACCTGTACCAGATTGTGACTGTGCAATAATATCTCGACTTTGATTCATAATAGGGATACTTTTGTATTGAATATTTGATGGTTTTTCAAATCCATAACTATAAATTCCTCTTAATAACTTATCATTGATATCTAAATCCTCAAATGAATAGTTTAATATATTTTTTTCTTCTTCGCTCATATTAATAATATTTATTCTGATTTCTTTATATTATTTCTTTTATTAAATTTATTAAATGTTTCAATAATCATTTCTCCAATTTGTTTAATATCTGCTCCATTGCAACTACTTAATAAATCTTTACCATTCATAATATAAAAAGTAGGGACACTTCTTATTTCACATTTATCACAGAATTCTTCATTCTTATCAATATCTAATTTATAAAATGTAATATTATAATCACCCGTTTCTCGTAATTTATCTGATAATTCTTTCATTGATGGTGCAATTTTTTGACAAGGACCACACCATGTAGCAGTAAAATATAATAATGATAACACTTTCTTTTCCATATTTTCTAATAAAATCTTTACTATATCATCATCTTCAGTAAATTCAATCATTTATTATAAAAAATATATTTTAATCGAAATCGAAACTTAATCAGAATAATAATCTTCATCACTATAACTATCATATTCAGATTCGCTCTCATCTGAATATGTCGTTTCATCAATTATACTTTGCTGTAATTCTGCCCTTTCAGGATTTGTCCAATAATATTCATTTAATTCATTGTAATATTCAATTAATTCATTTTCTTGTAATTTTGATAATTCTTTTTCTGTTAAAAATACAAATTCTTTTTTCTTTATTTTCATAATTGGTCTAAGATCTTCAAAATCACATTTATTATTTACTCGTTGCCATAGATCTTTCTCTACATTTTTCTTACCCTTAAAACATAGATATGAACAAATACATTTATTGTCTTCATCATAATTTACCCATGGTGTTCCTTTCTTAACTTTAGAACATTCTTGACATTCATAAGTTTCAATGTATTTAATATTCTCTGTATTTACAGCATTTGAGTATGAAATCATCTTTCTTATAAATAGTTTACTTATTGATTTTTTAAATAAATATTTTCAAATTTATATTTAAAACTAATATAATAAGTATATAAAAGTATAAACTATGGATTTTTTAGAATTCGATTTACAAAAATTAGTAAATAAATTACTCTTGGCTTGTCAAGATATTATTTATTCAAATATTAATAATCAATCAATGATTAATTATATAGTTTTAGATATTACAAATCAAGTATGCGATACATATGAACTACAAGAAAATTACGAAAGATATATGATATTAAATGTTGCTCAATTAAATATAACATCTATGATTGAAAAATATAATAATATTGGAAGATTAAAGAATCAAGTCACTAAATTACAGCAATTAGAATTACCTGAGCAAAGAAGTCCTGAATGGTACGCTTTAAGGAAAGGCATGTTAACTGCTTCAAGTTTAGCAGCAGCATTAGGTGATGATCATTTTAAGAGTAAAAATGAATTAATTTTAGAAAAAGTTGAAAACAAAGAAATACCATTTATTCCAAATCCAATTACTGAATGGGGTGTTAAATATGAAGAAATTGCAACAAAATTTTATGAAAAGATGAATGACCTTGAGATTATTGAATTTGGATTAATTCCTCATCCCGATTTTACTATTTTTGGTGCTTCACCTGATGGTATTTGTGGGAATGATTCACCAGATGAATTTATTGGAAGAATGTTAGAAATTAAATGTCCACCAAAAAGGAAATTTACTAAGACTGTTCCAAAACATTATTGGTATCAAATGCAGGGACAACTTGAATGTTGTAATTTAGAAGAATGTGATTTTTTACAGGTTAAAATTTGTGAATATGATAGTTTTGATGATTATTCAAAAGATAATAATGCGGAGGATATGGATCCAAATGGAAAAACAAGTAAGGATTTTCCAAAAGGTTGTACACTAACTTATAGGAAACAAAATGAATTAAAATGTAGTTATCTTTATCCAGAATTATATCTATCAGATGATGAATATCAAAATTGGATTCTAGAAAATCGAAGGAAGATTGAAAGTGAAGGTCATGAATTTGTTGAAGCAAAATGGTGGTATATTGAACGTTATGAATGTACACTTGTAAAAAGGGATAGAGAATGGTGGTGTACAGCAATGGAACAAATTTATCAATTTCATAAATCAGTTGAATATTATAAAAACAATGGTGTAGAAGAATTAAAAAGAAAGATTGCTGGTAATAAACCAATTAATATTTCAAAGGTTGATGAATGTCTGCTGTAAGATTATTCTTCATGATCATATATATCAGTAATATTAATAATTATAGTGAACGGGTCATATACTTTAGGATCATAATTATTAACATATGTTTGGCTAGGTACACCACACGCAGGTAAGGATTCACTATCTTTAGAAAATAAAGGGGTATCTTTCCCTGAAGGAATATATTCTGCTAAAACAGAAGATGTAGTTTCCCATTTATTTAAATTATTTAATTTATTTTGTTCTTTAAATATTTTATAACACCAATCTTGATTTTTAAATATATCATTATTTTCAATATTATCAAAATCATTGGGTATTTGTTCTCCATATGAAAAAAAGTAACTTGATGGACAATTATTATGAACTGTTTTTGCCCATTCATTTAATTTTGGATTTATAGATGAAGGTTGACTATACCAAGCATTTAAACATGAACACATTCCAGTGAATATTTTATTATTTTCTTTACTATATATATTTTTTTCTGCATTTGTATTACATCCAACTGGATCATAATCATTTACTGAAATTAACTTTTGTATTACATGTGGATTACCTGGATTACTACTACTACCTAATCTAGATGTATTAAATATATCATCATTTGACTCAAATTTTGGATCATCTGTTGCAAACATACTATGTTTTGGAGATAAACATACTTTTTGTCCATTTTTATTATCAATAGGTACACTTATATTATTATTAATAAAAGATTTTCCACCAATATTATCACAACTATTATCCAATGGAAATCTACATTTATTATAATTGTCATGTAATATAATATTACAACTATCTCCTAAATTTACATAAACATCTACATTTGAATTAAATCCATCAACATAACTTTGATTAAAATATAATTGATTTACCTTTCCATTATTTTTATTACATATTTTCTTATCTACTTCATCTTTAGTACATGGATATGTCATAGTTATTTCAAATCTACTTGCACCATCAGGAGATGCTCCACATGAACTAATAAATTGGTGTGTCATCCAAAAACCCATAGATATTATTTGTGTATCTTCTCCTTTTAAATTTATTGATAGTTTATCTTTTGGATTTAATAATATTCCATTTTGAATATTTTCAAGTAATATTTCACCATTCGGGGGATCAGGTAGAGGAGGATCCGGAAGAGGAACAGGGGGAGGAGGTCGTTTAGATATCTTTAATCTTTTTAAAAAATCTGTTTTAGTATATTTTTCTCTAGTATCTGTATTTTCTAATGATACATTTGTATTATAATTTGTTTCCCAAACATTACTATTATTTAAATTAATATCGGGGGTTTTAAATATGTGAATCCAATCAGCATATGTTATACTTTTTGGATTTGAATCTACTACTGGCATATCAAACCATATTATTACTGGGTTTATATAATCATTATGAATAATCCAATATCCACCATCTGGATATGTGATTGGAACTATACTTGGAAAAACTTCTGATGCACTAGGTTTATTTCCTGATGGTGTTGGTGGTGGAGGAGGAGGTGGTTCTGGTGCTGGTTTACACCCCTTATCATATGTTAAACTTAATCCTTTACTTATACTTATTGGTAAATTATCTCCACCAACATTAAAACCCTCATATAAATTCATACATCCTTTACAAACTAAACATATACATAAAAAAATTATGAATACGATTAATAAATAAATATAATTCTTCATATATATATATATATATTATTATATTTTATAATTGACCATTTGGAATTTTTTTAGGTTGATTTAAATGTTCATGTACACTTTTTCTTGCTAAGTTATCTGCTCTATCATTTCCAATACTATGTCTATCATTATTTTTTGTATGACCAAATACATGATGAAAATCAATATTTAAACCTTGAATATTATTATAAATTGATGCAATAATATCTATATTAGGTCGATCTAATTTATTACATTCTACCCATTTTTCATACCATCTAGTAATACAATCAATACTATATTTTGAATCTGTATATAAATGAATCTTATTCTTTGTTAGTCCCTTATCAATAATAATCTGAATCGCCTTATCAATTGCAAATAATTCTGCAAAATTATTAGTTGGTTTTTCAACATCTAATAGTTGACTCACATCATTTAATTTATTTCGATTTGTTTCTGAAAAATGAATACCAATACCACAAGTTGCCCCTTCCATACCATTAAATGGACAAGCACCATCAGTATAAATTGTAATATCATCCTCTAATACAATATTCATATTATAATTATCTATTAGATTTTTAGATTCTTTTGCTAACATTTGAAACCTTTCATTATACCATGGAGTTGTAATTAACCATTCTATATATCTTTTGTCTATATCAAAGACATTCTTTAATTGTTGACCTTTGTATTTACCAAAAGGTAACATTCTTAACATATATATTTAAAAAAATAAGTTTAAATATTTTCAAATTTATTGAAAATAAATTTACAATCCAAATTTATTATTTTTATTAATTTATTCACTGCCTTTTGGACTTCCTTCTTCAGCTGTTACCCTTGATGTTATTTGTTCCATTTGAACACTTAAACTTTCATCTAATTCAGAGGTTGCATTTTTAAATTTTTCTTTCATATCACCTATGCCACTTGCAACTGATACAGCTGTTGAAATATCTTCTAATGGATTTGAACCGGGATTACTTTGTTGACTTTGATTTCCTTCTTCTTCGTCACCTTCTTCTTTCTGAGCATCAGTTTGATGTTCTGATGGTAATGTTTTTTTAAGTTCTTTTTCAAAATTAAACTTATTCTTTTTATCTTCACCTTTTCCATTGTATTCTTGTTCTACTTGTTTTCTTTTAATGCCCTCTATACTCTTACAAAATTGTTTAAATGCTTGTTCATGATTCTCTGCATTTGTATATTTTCCAGATAATTGAAAATATTGCCATCCTTCTGTTTTTAATTGTTCGGTTACAAGTGAAAATGCAATAAAATTTTTATCAAGTGAAAATAGTTGTAAGAATCCATTGCATGCTGTAATAGTTAGTGATAAAGACCATGATGCCCAATAAGTAATCGAATCAAAATTACGAGGTAATTTAGCAGGATCCATTTGACCGATTGATAATATAGCGGGCAATAAGATAGATCCAATTGTCATAACAAAACGTAATCCATTATAATATTTCCTTGTATTGTCTCTTTTATTTTCATATTGTATGACTTCATATAAAAATCTGTTTTTAATAATATCATTATCTGTTGGTGTTTCTTTTAATTTTAAACTA
>MDTC01001980.1_pt1 | contig 12368 bp, 4 predicted proteins | sample 811181 | NCBI WGS metagenome assembly MDTC01 (sample SAMN05326644, study PRJNA326480) | marine metagenome | isolation source: seawater | place: Pacific Ocean: North | collected 2011
AATTTTTATGTTTAAAAGATTACACGGAACCGGGGAAGATGAATCCAATAGTCATTTCAATGCATGAGAAAAATACAAAAGACGGAGAGGACAAAATGGAACGGAAGAAAAATCGAAATCGTTCACGAGAAAAGGTTGATCCTTTTCTTATCTTACGATGTTTTTCATCATGGAAACGCTATGCACGAAAACGTGGATACTTTATGAAAAGTTCCCAAATGCACATAGCTTCAAAAATATTTAAACATGAGCCATTGTGGTTGTCAAAAATTTGCAAGGGCGAAAATGAATCGAAAAGTATAAATGGTATATCTTTGACATGGGAAAGTATATACATAGATAAGAAGAGTGTAGCTTATCCTGGATACGAAAGTAATTTGAATGTAAAAATTAATAATGGAAGGTATAACTATTTATCCCGTTACTTATCCGAATTGTTTTGGTACTTAGATAATTTATATGAAACTATTTGGCCAGGTTCAGTTATTGAAGCATATGCTAAACAACAAAATCCTGGGATCGGAGAAGATTTGGAAGCATATTTGAAAAATTATTATACTCCATCTTCTTTACCACGGATGGAAATAACTATAAATGATTTTGCAGTTGGTTTACCCCTTAGCTCATATTCAAAACAAAGGGCAGATTTACTAGTTGAAGAGTTAGTGTTATTAAATGGGTACAGAGGGCAAGCGATGGCGGAATCTAATTTAAGCATTATTAAGAGTGACAATGATAATAGCTATGACATGAATGATTCAGTTAGATCACCGATCCGACCACCATCTATGGTAGAAACACCCGTTCACTCTGAGTATGAAGTTTCATCAAGGAAAGGCGATGAGACAGATGGAGATGAAGAGTTTTTTGATTCCCCAACACGACAATTGGTTGATAATGAAGATAACAATAATACTAATGCAACATCAATTTATCTAGATTTAAATGATGTTGTAAGTAATGATAGAAGAAGTACACGATCATACAGTGAAGTGCAAACCGACGTTGAATCGTGGGTGTCTTCTCATGAAGAACTTTCTGATTTTGATGATGATGATGAATGGGATGATGCCCCAATAGTAGATTCACCTTTAAACATAAGCAAAGCTACAACTTCTAATCTGTCAACTTCGCAAGGAATTGAATTTACAACAAACACGCCAAGAAGCAGTTTTCGGCGGAAAACTACACAGGAGAGGCTTAACTCTTTTATAGAGGTTAGTGAGATTACAAATTATATGGATGAACTGTTAAATCAAAGTGCAACAAGGAAAAAAACGGAAAAGCGTAAAAAAGTGAAAAATGAAAAGCCTGAGTTGTTGCGTCAATTACAAATTCAGTTGAATGGCTTTTCCATTGTAACTCATTTGAAACACCCCAAAGGAAAAGAAAGATGCTTGTCTGATATGGGAGAAGATGAAAATGGGTTATCTAAAAGTATCCTTGCGCGTCGTACAAATATACATTTATTATACGAAATGCCAGAAACAATTTTAAACGGGCCAATGAAAGGCAAATTATCTCCAATAGGCATTAATATGAGTGCACCAATATTAGATGTGGTATTATCCAATCGCCAATACGGTTTTATCTTTGAATTACTTTACAAGAATTTTGGTGAAGAGTGGCAAGTTATTGTACCGATAGTTGACACATATGATTATACCAATTTTGTTTTGAAAATATTTGATGATAACGAGCCATGGTTGAAAATACCTTTGGACTTTGAAAAATTTAATATTACGTTTTTAGAATCTATAAAAGGAGATGAGCCTACATCGTACATGGAAAGAGAAACGGTTGTATTGTCATTAGAGTCATTTAAGCTACAGTATTGCTCAACAAATATCGGCTCAATGTTAATTGATTTAACATCATCCAGATTAAGTATTGAAGATGCAACATATGATAAAAAAGGATATGCAGAGATATATAAGCATGTAGTCACGACGAAACAAGGAGAAACCGCGCTCGATATTAAATATCACAGTGTTGCAAAAAACTGGATTGTAATAGGGCAACCAATGAATGTTGAAACAGAAACCCTAACAGAAATAAAATTTATGCCATTAAGTGTTGCTTTGAATGCTGGATTAATGGATCTTGTTAATTTTTTCTCTGCCGAAGACCACGTGGATTGGGACGGGGAATATCCTGTCACGCGTTATGCATTAATTAATTATGAAGATGAAGGTTTATTGGTGTTGCGTGAGTCGGGTATCTATATTGCAATTGCTGAAGATATTACGGATAATAACGACACACCAATTATACTATATCTTTCCCTTGCATTGAAACAAAAGTCGAATTCGAAGATGTCTAATATGGACTTTGACATTTTAAATCTGCGAGCCAGTAGGAAAGCATCTAGTTTTATAGATTTACCCCCACCCGCAAAAAATGACTTAATTCATCCATGGAACTTAGGAGTAAAATATAGTACAAGGTCTATTGATGTTGCTGATAACCATATTCAAAACGAAGATGGGTCTGCTTCCCTTGCCGTTTGCACCGAAAAAAAGATCTATGCGCGGACTAAAGAATCGTTGCGCGTATTTTTAACAGAGAGTGATTATGCTGTATTAGCGAATGCTGGTACATTGCTTGCTGTTCCTAATGACGAATCCAATGGTGATGGTGGTAATATTGATGCAAAGGGTGATGATGATAATGTCGTACAAATTGACGTTACTAGTGAAGTAAAGCTCGAAGATGTTGATGATGAGCAACTAGATTTACTATTACAGACTGAAGACGAAGGCGATGAGAAAAAGGCGAAAGAAACGAAGAAACAAATAAGCTTTGACAACATTTATGTAAACATACCAGCGATACACATAACTGTAGTAAAAGATATGTTGTACTACCTCCCGCTACTTCAAATTTCACTATGGAGAATAAATCTTCTTCAGCAAATAACACATGCTGGAAATAATTTAGATATTGATGTTCTACATGCAAATACGAAAGCTGTCGTTTCTATTGCAATAGATTACTACAATGATCATTTTGGTGTTTGGGAGCCTCTACTGGAACTTTGGACATTAGAAATTAATCAAGATGTTGCAGATTATTTAAATGAGAAAGGTAATCGAGAGGATGTTGGGAAGCAATTTGATGGCAAAGAGCTATATGCAAAAACCGTTTTAGCTGTAAATGCGCCGAAGTTGTTAGACTTAAATATTACACAAACGTCTTTACAAATGACAATGAGGGCAGTTGGTATATTTACTGAAAACGAGGATCTAAACTATAGCACAGAGCAAGTACAGTCAGTATCTAGACATGATATTGAGAATAGCATAGGAGTTAAAATCACTGCTTGGAACGAAGATTCGATTTTATGTCCGGAGCTAGCCACTCGACAAGTTGAACGGGTTCGACGACTAAAAAACTTTACTATCAAATCAATCAGTAAACCATGGAAAAACAGTAGAAAATATAGAACTATGGATGTTGCCCATGGTTCTAGACAACCATTGCGAATAATTGATGGTAATATGGACAAACACAATTCTGAACAAGCATATGCCGGAGATTTGTATAAAGCGCAGGATCACAAGTTAAGTCATACCTGTGCCATACTTATAAAAAGTGGTGGTAGTAATTTTTGTTTAGCGCCCATAGCGCTTGATAGGGTTGGTGTATGTTATCGAAAACTTGCTAAACGCGAGCAACGAGTCGAGATTGCAGGAACAGAAATTGAAGGCGCGAGAATCGATGAAGTCGTTCTTACTCCAAGATCGTCTATGGTTGTGTGCCGCGTCGCATTGGAATCGGGTAATAAAGTTTTGCATATTAGATCTTCCGTTATGCTGAAGAATTCATTAAATATTGACTTAGTTCTTATAATTGAAGATATGCAACCAAGACGCGCAGAACGAAAAATTGAAAGAATTTTATTGCCAAGAAATAAAAACATTGCCGTTCCTTTATATGTACTAGATGAACGCAATAGATGTAAACTTTATCTGCTTCCAAGTTGTGATGGAGTAGATAGTGAACAATTTAATCCATGTACATTTCCTTTAGCAGAAGGCTTACAGAAAATTGAATTAGGAAAAATTCGGGAAAAAAAGCGTGATAAATTATCAAACCATTACTCTACTTTTGTTAAGAAAATGAAATTTAAGAATGGCGTTACGTCCGACGGGTATCATTTTCGCATGTGTGGCGCATTATCTCGTTTTACCGATAGTAGTAATAATCAAACATATGACAAGATCTATGTAGATAAATCATTCCCACAAGAAATCTCGTTTGTTCTTCTTCCCGCATTACAAGTTGAAAACGTTTTCCCATGCCCAATAACATTTTCTGTATTTGGAAATTCTATGCGAGATGCTAGAATCAAACAAAAGGAAGTTCAACTCGAGCCTGGAGAAATACTAGATATTGTTTATTGTGATGTACCGTCGCGAGATGACAATTTTACGTTACCCGGGATTATAAAATTTTACATTCCAGCGTTAGATGCAGAGACGGATGCATTGCATAGAGCAAGTGACGATAATAAAGCCGAAGAACAGTTAAATTTTTTTCAAATGACCTCGACATACGTTGCTCTGAAAAGTTCTAAAACGCGTAACACCTTTGCACAGGCGTGTCTTGATATCGAAGTAAAGTGGAAACTATCTGACTACGATTTGTCAAAAGAGCATGGAACGTCTGTAATAGTACCACTGCGTATTAGCATTTATTGTCGTTACTGGATATTCAATCGCACCGGATTGAAATTGCAATTCTCCTCGGAGAAAAAGGATAACGATTATAAAGAAGGGATGATTATGGGTATAGATGTAAAAGAACGCAAGTTTAGAAGTGTGGATAGCGATGGTGATGAAAGTAAGGACGAAGACGGGGATTTGGACTTAAAGCGATCCAAAACTATTAGTCGAAGAAAAATAGGCATTCATGATAGGTGTGAAGTTCAACTTTATGACATAGAAAATCCAGGGGGGAAATACAGGGATAACGTCATGCGCGTCCGTGTTATAGAAGGGCCGTTAGACACCACTAAATGGTCCGACAAAATGGAATTAGATGGTCTAGGGGTTGATCAAGCATTAACTGTCACAAGCGTGAAGACACATAACCTTTACAATTTTGGCATTCGAGTCCAACAAGGAGCTAAAGAATTTGCTAGGGTCAAAATGATTACGGTTGGATGTGGGCATATATTTTTCAACGAAACGAATAAAGTGATTGAATGGGCTCAAGTGGTTGGCAAATATGATTCAAGTAAAGCATATCGTCGTCTAAATGAGTTACCTAATATATTAAATGACTCGATTAGCAAAGTTAACGATGGGCAAAGCTTACGTATGAATTGGATTGACAAAGGAAAAAAAAATACTATAGCTATACGTATCAAAGACAAGGGATGGAATTGGTCTGGTATATTTTCAGTAGGCAACGTAGATGATTTTGTATTAAAGGTGGAAAAGACTAATATTCACGATACGCTTGATCATCATGCTGGAAAAGATGATGAATGGGATTCTGCTATACCAGTTCATGATCATCGTGGTGCGCTCCCCATACATGCAGATGGTGCTTCAACGGACGAGCGTTTTATAGACTCGCTATATTTAAGAGTTGTAATAAAAAAGCAAGATGCAAGCATTTATGTAATTGTGACAGAAATGAAGGAAACGCCTCCCCCATATCGCATCGTAAACGAATGTACCAATGCTACTATTCGAATTTTACAAAAAGGAGTAGCAGCTAGCTCTCAAGTTACTGTTCCTCCTATGGCAAGTATACCGTATACATGGTCAGAGCCTTTGAAACCAAAACGTCTTATGATTCAAGCTGTTCCCATACACGGACCATCAAAAAAAAAGACTGCACATGCAATCGCTGTAGCAGGCAAATATGCAATGAACGCAGTGGATGGCGCTGTAAAACTTTCAAAAGAAACGGTAAAACAGACTATGAGCTTTGCTAGGTCATCCATAGAAAATATGAAAACGAGAGCCATCGGAGGAAAAAAAGATGGTATGGCTATGTATGAAGTAGAGCGGTCATTGTATAATATAAACAATGAACAAATTGATATTTTGGAAATAATAAAATTGCATGTTGATATCGGTCTTGGGGTTGCCCCAACTTTACATTTGAAATCTATACGTGAGTATCCTATAGATGAAATTGAGCGTCATGAAGATTTAATAATATCTTGCTATCGTGCTGGCGATTTGAAGTTAGTTCAGGTTAAGTTACGAGTCCATGTTCATATGGATGGAGGTGTAAAAGTTGTTACAATTACAGATCTTCCGTATTTTTCGCCAAATGCTTCAGATCTTGGAAACCAAGAGGCAGATAGTGATCGAATACGTCGTGCCCAAATTCGCGCCAGGCGAAATGCAGTCGACAATGCAATTGCTGAGATGACAAAGTTAATTAGTCAGTGTCAGATCCAAGCACTTGATGCAAAACACGAATTATTGAAGTTAAAGGATAAAAGCGCTGTAAGGGACAAAAGCTATATTATTCTGAACGTGCAAGTAATTGCTGGGCGGGATCTTGCTGTTGCTGATGTGACGGGCAAATCAGACCCTTATGTTATTGGATGGGTTGATAGAAAAGGAAAAAAAAATATAGATCCAAAAAATAGTGAATATGAAAGTTTCAAGACTAGGGTAGAAAAGTATAATTTAAATCCTGTTTGGGGTCGGGAAATGCAATGGAAAATACCAACTGGTGATATCCATATGGGAGCAGACTTAGTGCTCTGCCTCCATGCTTTGGATCGTGATACTATTGGTAAGCATGATAGCCTCGGCATTGCAACTTTACCTTTGTCGAATATTTTCCGAAATAATATCAAAGTTGATGAAGGTTATCAATGTTGGTTGCCATTAAAGTCTAGTACTGGGAAATCCCTTGCTCGCGGTGAGTTGCGTATACATTTACAATATGGTCCACATCAAGAAGAATGCAAATCTAAGGGGCGAGTCAAGTTGTTGGAACGATATGAACAAACACTACACCATGTCAAAGATTCGTTAATGCGGACGATGCAAAGTCGTGAACACGCCGGTGAGTCACAACACACTATGGACATGGATTTTTTAAAAACCCAGAAACAGCACAGGCCTAGCAACGATATGTTAAATAAACACGGTTCAGAGCTACATCGAAAAATAGATGAATTGCAAGAAGAATAAGATACAGAGCAACTTCCTGTAACAGGAAAAAGATTTTCTATTTTAATTCATCGAGGAAACCAATTGTTAGATCCAAATTACTCAGCATGGATTACACAGAAAAAGGGGTTGCATTTTACTTTTATTTCAACAACATCGCAATCCAAAACTGCCATTGCACGTTTGGAGCGTATTAATAAAAAGGTCAACGCATACGTTATTTATCATATAATGCATAAAAATGATAAAGATATTGTTGTAGGTTATATCGAACTATACAAACCAGCCTCAATGAGTGAAATGAATCGCCTTGGAAAAGGAATGTTTGCTTTCACTATTCGTCGGAAACCACGTAATGAAGTACGAGACTCGTATTTATCTCATGATTCTGAAGAGTTACTGCAAAGTGATGGCGAATGGAGTGAAGAGTATAATGTCAGATTGTATGCAGTAATATCTATGGATGGTGAAACTAGGAAAACCCATATGCACCGGCCCTTTCCAACACATGATACAATAAGCGAGGAATTCAAACAGGAGGATATAAATGAGGAAGCTCGAAGATTGAATCGTGCAAATTGTTCCATTTTTGACAAATCAAAATCATACTTTGATTTCTTATCAGAAATGGATGATCTCGAAGACGAACGGCAATATGGTTTTAGTTGGGGGCTTGGTAAAGCGATATTGCTATGTGATGGTGTTTTTGGAATGGCGTTGCAAGAAAAAGAAGTGAGTACCTTGCTACCTAAGGTTTGTGGAGCGACAATTGGATCTTAGCTACAGTACTACTGAAGCTTTAATCAAGCATATCTATCTATATATCTATCTATCCCTAAGCTCCGCCGTGTTTGTGAAGCGGAGCATATGATGTTACTGAATTTGTTTTTATCATCGTTCATCAGTCACCTCGCTCTGCTACTAGTTTTTTAATATTATACTAACATTTTTTCTCTTACATTGCATTTTAAAAGGTATTTAATGATAGTTACAGTTCTGGTCACGTTTCTACTTCAAACGTAGCATCTACAACCCCTCTAGAAGCGGTTGATGAAATGTTAGAACACATTGATGATGTGAAACAAGTTGTGGATAATGAAGAGGATAGTAAAAAACAAAAAGTAGCTGATGCTGCAAAGATTGTAGCACCTAAGATATTTATTATTAATGTTTCTCAAATTCTCGATACATCAAATGCTGCTAAACAAGGTGTACGTGTTGGAGATTGTATAGTTGCAATAGGCGATAGAATTGTTGCTGGCTTACGATTGTCTGAAATTAAAAAAATGCTGGGAAACAAAGAATTGAGGCCTTCGCCTTTAGTAGTTCGTATTTTACCATATGAACAAGCTGCTGACCTGGCTAAAGCTTACATAAAAGATGGTATCAGTGGACTATTGGAATTTCGAAGTGCTATTTTGAGAGGAAAGAAAAAAGCTGCTGTGTTAGAGGTTCACAATGGAAAAAAGAAAGGTGCAGAGGCCCACGAAGAGACTCAGGGTATGGATAAAGATTCCGACGAGGTTAAACCAGGAACTAGATGGAAACAACTTGTCAAGAAACCTGCATTGTCGCCGAAAGCACAGAAAAAACACGAAAGTCAACTTGGAGTTGCATGGGGTAGAGATTTAGATTTTGAAGAGGAAGAATTTGTACCTGAAGAATGTTTCTCTTCCTCGGGAAGGTATGCAAGAATTTCTATATATGCATCATATAAACAACAATATGTAGCAGATAGCTTGTCTCAGGAGATATTGTTGGAAGATGAGCGAAATCGGGAATTACTTTTACCTCTCCAGTACTTTTTCGGCCAGGATCCAGCGAATAAATCTGAAACTATGAACATGATGGAAAAAATGGAAGAAGACGATGTTTTGATTGGTCAAACTGTTGTTGAGCTCCCATCGATCATTGTTACGGATGCTACTGGCGAAAACGATATAAGCGCCAATACGCCAATGAGTAAGAATCAGCTCCTTAAATATAAATTAGAGAAATATTGGAAACGCCACAAGGCTACTTGCCCATTGACAATTTTCTCTAATGCAAGTGAAGCTGCTTATGGCTCTGACGTAGATGTAAAACATCGCGCACAAAGTAACGAAAATTTGCTTTTAACTGATGGAACCTTTCCATTATATGGTGAAGCGGGGGAAATTGAAATTGAATATGGATGGACCCCGATACGTAAAGGAAAAGATGATGATGTCAAAATGTCATTGACCGTTCAGCTGGCGGGAATAGGTATATCTTTGATCGATAAAACGCCACAAGAACTCTTATATTTTACTCTTCAATCTATATCTTTGATGCAAGATGTGTATGGGGATGGAAGGACAGATTATGAATTTAAAATTAATGACTTGCAAATTGCAAATCAATTGCCACTATGTCAATATAATATTTTGCTTGGTCAACGATTTAATACTTCCAAAGAAGAAGAAGGGCCAAATAGACCAGTTCTGCATGTAAGTGCAATCGTTGTTGAAAATGGTAAAGCACAAGACGTAACGATGTTTGACACGTTTGCAGTTTCTTTACAGGCTCTTCAACTGAAGCTCGATGATGTTTGGCTGGTATCGCTACTTCATTTTTTACCAGATTTGCTTGCGGAAGACTTATACAGTCAAAATATGCGCATCCAAGCATCTGATAGTATTGATATAATAATGAATAATATCGAAAATAAGTATTACCAACAAACCAAGGAAATCTATGTATTAGACTTGGGGGCACATGACAATTTGTTTGATGATCCCGTCTTCCATTGCTGTGTGATTGGAAAATCGGATGCTGAATTGGCATCAGAAGGTCGTGTTTATTTTCGACTTTTACACCTTCATCCTATTTCAATAAATATAACTTTTTCTTCCAGTGGGGATATAAAGTTGTCAGAAGCTTTACTTGGCGATGGTCTAAGCACCCTTGCATTACGTGGTATTGTTGATGCAATATCAAATATGGTGACAAACGTTGATGAGGCACCATTTCGATTAGATGCGTTATATATACCTCACATGTTAAATACTTGGGATAAGTTTTCAAGCACAATCACCGAAGATTATATGTGGAAAAGTTTAACACAAATTTATAAGATATTTTTCTCATTGGAATTTTTCGGAAATCCCGTTGGTTTAATAACCAATTTAGGATCGGGTGTCATTGCATTTTTCTATGAACCAGCAATGGGATTGATGAAAAGTCCAAAAGAATTTGCAAAAGGAATGCAAAAAGGTACTGCGAATCTTTTGAAAAGCTCAGTCAAAGGTTTGTTCCACACAGCTGGAAAAATAACCGAATCCGTTAGCAAAGGCGTTAAATTTTTTGCTTTTGATGAGGAATATGTTAAGAAGCAGCGGAAAAGAAGTCCAAATGGGCCAAAAGATATTCGTGAAGGTTTGGAACAGGGGATAAAGGACCTTGGCGGTGGTATTTTCGATGCTGTCAAAGGCGTTGTTTATAATCCGTACCGTAAATACAAAAAAGATGGTATAAAAGGCGCTGCTGTCGGTTTGTTCCAAGGTATGGTTGGCTTAGTAGTCAAACCAGCAGCGGGAGCATTGGACTCGTTGACCCATATATTTCAAGGTATCAAAAATACTGCCAATATGTTTGATAAACAGAAGCGATTTATGAGGCATCGGCTTCCACGATATTTTTCTCGCGGTATATTAGCAAGGTTCTCAAGACGCGAAGCGGAAGGTCGGGCATTTACTATTTTAACTGGCATTTCTGGGGAGTACATCTATCATGTGCAACTTAATGGCTACCCTACAAACATTGTTATTCTTACAACACATGTGCTATGTTGCTACGCAGTGAAACAAAGCCGAAAACAAAAACAAGGAAAACGGGCCAAAATTGACACCGAGGACAATACCAGTAATGGATTTACTTTGCTTTGGAGCATGCCTACAGAAAAAATTCATACATGTATACCACGGGGTCATTGCATCGCACTGCGTGAGGGGTCGAAAGGTTAGTAACATAGACATTTCTGCCTGCTATCTTGCCCAAGGTTCGTGGAACGAAGTGTATGGTGTATCCTGCACTAGCTACAACTTCTTATATCTACTTACCTGCATCTACTTACCTACAAGCTTTCTACTAATAATAATACCTGTCTTACGATAATCCTGCCAGACTTATAATACTAACATTTTTCATTTGGCAAATATATATACATACAGGCACCACGGTAGATCAGTCATTACGTTTTCATGATAATGGAAATAGTGGTGCAGTTGAGACCGCTTTACATACAGCTTTGCACGACCCAGCAATTATGTTAGCCTCGCTTTCAGGCGAGAAAGTTGTGGAATTGAATTCTCCAGCGGAATCGAAGCATATATGTACAATTATAAAGGAGGTTTTAAAAGGTAACTCTGTACGTTCAACATGTTTATTATGGGATTTAAAGCCAGAACGAGAAGCAGCCGAAAGCATGATATATCAATTGAAATACCAGCACAAACATTTTCTCCCATTTCCAAAAGAAGAAGAAGAAAAAGAAAAAGATAATGATATTAATAATAATAATGATGTAGAGATGTAAGTATTACCTGTACTCGACTTACCTGTACTATGTTCGTGGAGCGTAGCGTATATATATATACATTTTTTCTGATACATATGCTGGTCCTCTTTTACATTTTCTGGCTTCAAATTCAACATCCTTTTATACATATACATATACATATACATATACATATATTTATGTATATAAACCCTTTTATTAATATGATACATCTAATATATAATATTATTATTTCCCACCCAAAATAAATACTAACATTTAATAATTTCAACCTACATATATATATATTATATTATATATATATATACAGCATTCCATCAGATATGGATATAGATAACCGTACTTCCTCTTCCGATACAAGAAGAACCAAAGTGTTAAGGCGTGGTTCCTCGACGAGTAGCATGTCTAAACTAGATATTCTTGAGAACGAAAGAGATCCGTTAAAAGAAAGAGCAATGAAGGCAATCCTTTCCCATCAATGTTACCCTCATAGCATTAAAATTTCACATAGTCTGAAAATGCTGGAAGAAAAAGCTAGTTTTTTTGGAGGAAAGAAAAAATCCAGTTCGTTTACAACGTATGTGTTGAACGTTTCAGGCTTGGAAAGGCCTTTTGAAGCTACGTGGAGTATTCGGCGTCGCTTCAGTGATTTTAGATATTTAAAATCAAATTTGAAAGCT
>MDTC01102453.1_pt1 | contig 12367 bp, 9 predicted proteins | sample 811181 | NCBI WGS metagenome assembly MDTC01 (sample SAMN05326644, study PRJNA326480) | marine metagenome | isolation source: seawater | place: Pacific Ocean: North | collected 2011
TTCCAACCAACCACCATCCATCGTCTTGAGGTCCGCCACGATGGGCGTTTCCGGAAAACGCTCGCGAAGTGTTCGCACGGCACGCATACCCTCCGCCAAAATTAGCGGGGTGCCGGCCTCCAGCCAATCGACACCGGCTCGCAAGGCCATTTCAGCGGTCTCGAGGGCTTCGCCGAGCTCGATGACGTCGAGCGATATTTGAACCACGGGCTTCATTCGTCGATGATGGCAATGGCTCGAACGGGAGCGCCGTCCATGCCCTTTAGATTGATCGGAAAAGCGGACAAGGTAAAAGTTTCGGGAAGTCGGTGCAGGTTACGCAAAGCCTCCACTATAACGATTTCCACGCCGGGTTTAAGCAACGGCAGGTGCGTTCCCCATGCATCTCTTCCTGGGCTAGGCAAATCCATACCTATCAAAGAGATACCAGTTTTCGATATCCACTCGGCGGCGGCAGGAGTCATGGATGGGAAATCAGTGAAAAAGGTCGTTGTTCCGAATTGTTTTTCCCAACCGGTGCGAAAGATAACGCGCGCTCCTGGCTGGAAGAATTCCTCGTGGGCGGAGAATATATCCACGTCCAGTTCGGTGTTCGCTGGAATTTCTCCGCCGGGCGCGAGGTCCAAAAGCCGGGCAGGTCCAAAAAAAGGTTCCAGGGGCATTTCATCGATTTTCTTGCCATCGGCGTAAAAGTGATAAGGGGCATCCAGATGAGTTCCTTGGTGACTCCCCATGGTCAATCGAGTCACGCTGAGGCGATCCTTCTCATGGCTAGCGTGCGGGGTTGCTTGATAATCCGGATCCCCGGGGAAACTGGGGGCACCGCTTTCAAGGGGATGAGAAAGATCAATCAACATGGAGCGAAGAATGCTAGCCGCCCCCTGGATTTCGGTAAAGGGCAATCAAAGGATCTCCGTTGCTCTCTACTTGTTAAACAAGGCCCATGATGGAACCCGGCAATGAACGCCCGGAGGGAGAAGGATTGCAAAAGGAGAAGTCAGGAAATCTGTCCTTCCTCTTCGGCGAACAGTCGTCTTTGTTCATCCAAAACCAACAATTCATTCTTGGCTCGGTTGGCAGTAGGAACCCAAATTAGATAAAAGATTGGTGACAGGAGGTTAACGTAGGGAATCACGCTGATCACAGCGGTGGCGATACCGAGGCCGTGACCTGCCGTCCCACCCGACCAAGATGGATTCACTTGGCGCAGGTTTCTATGCAAAGCCGCCGACAATCCAGGAACGGCTCGAAACACCCAATAGAAATTAAAGAAAGGGATGAAGAGAAAACCAACCGCTTGACCGGGAGAAGGGTCTTCAGGTCTGCGAGATGCCACCTTCCATGCCTTGTAAAGCCAAACCAAGTAGAAAATCGAACCGACGATGCAACTAATGATGCCAAGGGCGATGATGATCCCTCCAAAAATAATTAAGCCCTCATTTGCAGGAGTGTAATAATAATCATTCGACCATTCAGAAGACCGTCGTTGCGAGGACATGCCCCAGCCTTGCGCGCCCCCGACCAGAAGGATGATTCCTAAAATCGATCCTATGATACCAAAGATCGTTAACGCGACGTAACTGCTTGAAAGCCTGTTTCCGGGTTTTTCGGGAGGAAAATTCCATGGAACAGCAACTGCGCTAGCCATGGGATGACCGCATTGGGGACAAGCGGTCGCCATGGAAGAAACTCCACCATCCCCGCAGGCAGGACAAACAATTAAACCCATGGACTGGATGTTCGATGATTCCTGCGAGGTGTCAAGGAATTGCAGGGGCGATAAACAGTTTCTTGGAAAGTTCAATTCAATGGTTGCAGGTACTGCTGATGCGTTCTCCTCTGTTGCAAACATGGCATGAACGGATCAGCATTTTGCTGTGCCGGATCAGGCACTAAGAAATCCTCGCAAGTTCACTTCTTGAAAAAACAATAGGCTAAACTAAGTTACCTGACACTGAGCTTTTGATTGCCTTGGCGCCCTTCCCTTAGGGATTATTATTATCTCCGCCACTCATGAAAATCATCCTATCACTCCTCTTCATCTTCCTAACGCCGGTTGTCGGTCACTTGTCCGCCAAGGCCAAACCCAATATTATCTGCATTCTCGTCGATGACCTTGGGTACAGCGACCTCTCTTCATTCGGCGGCACGGATATTCGCACGCCCGCCATTGATAGCCTCATGAAGGCAGGCCGAAGACTCGACCAATTCTATGCCAACTGCACCGTCTGCACCCCGACCCGGGCATCTCTTTTAACAGGTCGGTATCCCGACATGGTAGGTGCTCCAGGCGTCATTCGCCAATGGGCAAAAGACAGTTGGGGGTACTTCCGGCCATCGGGTCCTACCTTGCCCGATCTCATGCGCAAAGCCGGATACCACACGGGGATGGTTGGTAAGTGGCACCTCGGTTTCGAGTCGCCCAACGTCCCGAATGATCGTGGTTTCGAGTTCTTCCACGGCTTTTTGGCCGACATGATGGATGATTATTGGACCCACCTTCGAGGCGGCGTGAACTGGATGCGGCGCAACAAGGAGGTGGTGAATCCAAAAGGACACGCCACCGAGGTCTTCACCCGCTGGGCCATCGACTACGTCAAGGAACAGGCCGCCGACAAAAAAAAACCGTTCTTCCTCTACCTCGCCTACAACGCCCCGCATTTCCCGATCCAACCTCCCAAGGACTGGCTGGAGAAAGTCAAGGCGCGCGAACCTCAGCTCGACAAGAAGCGCGCCACAAACGTCGCCTTCGTCGAACACATGGATCACGAGATCGGCAAATTTCTTGACGCCGTGAAGGACACAGGCATCGCCGAGGACACTCTCATCGTCTTCTCCTCCGACAATGGGGGTTCCTTACCCCATGGTGCCCTGAATGGTGAGCTTCGCGGAGGAAAGCAGGATCATTGGGAGGGCGGTATACGCGTTCCCACCTGCGCCGTCTGGCCGGGAGTGATTTCTCCGGGTCGCAGCAACGAACTCGGAATCACCATGGATTTACTGCCCACCTTTTGCGAAATAGCCGGCGTGAAAGTGGAACACGAAATCGACGGTAAGAGCCTTGCCCCGATCTGGTTGAAAGGCGCCAAGGGCGATCCCAACCGCACCCTCATCTGGGTGCGCCGCGAAGGGAACCGCAGATATCAAGGTCGTGCCTACTACGCCATTCGCCAAGGCAATTGGAAACTCCTCCAGAACACCGCCTTTGAACCCATGCAACTAGTAAACTTGGGGAAAGATCCAAAGGAAGCGAAGCCCATGCCTCCCAATGGTAAAGTCGCCAACGAACTGTCCCGCGCCCTGATGGATCACCTTATGCGAGCGGGGAAGATTCCTTGGCAGAAACCTTGACCACCTTCCAAAGACCCAACCTTGACTGGGTAAGGCGACTATTGGGAGTCGCCCTGCTATGGAGCATGGTGGCAACGGCCTCGAGCGGCCTGTCAGCTCAAAAGCCACCCCTGTCGGGCGATGCCGTCATTCGCTCCCTTAAAGGTGAAGGCGGGATCACGATACGCACCACTTCGCGACTTGCCGGAGCCATCCACTCACTGACTTGGAATGAAAAGGAGTTCATCGACAGCCATGATCATGGAAGGCAATTGCAGTCGGCCATCAACCTGGACGGCGGTGAACGCATGCGCCCCGAGACCTTCAACCCCACCGAGGCAGGCTCGCGCAATGACGGCGCAGGCCCAACCTCCACCAGTCGTCTGCTCCACATTTCCACCACTCCAAACAGCTTGAAGACCCGCGCCCAGATGGCCTTCTGGCTGGTTCCTGGACAAGAATCCAGCGGTCATCCGGCTAGAAACAAGACCCTGCTGTCCGATCACGTATTGGAGAAGAAGGTCACCATAGGCTATAAGGAGATGCCTCGTGTCATCGTTCACGACGCCACCTTCCATCTCCCAGTCAACGAAAAGCATCGATATGCACAGTTTGAAGTCCTCACCGGCTACATGCCCTCCGAGTTTGAAAAATTTTGGGCACTGGAACCTCAATCCGGCAAATTGCTTCCCTTGTCGGATGGCCCCGGCGAACAGCGGCGTCCCGTCATCCTGGCCACATCCAGCGGTTCCCATGCCATGGGCTGCATGACACCCAACTTGTCCATGAACAAGGGTTGGAGCGGACCCGGTTACGGGCGATTCCGCTTCCAAGCGGCAGAAGTGGTCAAATGGAACGCCGTGTTCCGGTTGAAGGATCCCGAACGAGTTCCATCCGGCGCCTATTCTTTCCGTACCTTCGTCGTCGTAGGCGAGCTGAAGAACGTCCGGAAAGACATGGTGCAATTGTTGAAGGAAAAATGCGTGCCCCTATAGGGTGAACCCCGGCAGATGGACGATATCGCCCCCTTGGACAGCTGATTGGTGGGCGCAGATGCCAACACAGGTCCAGTTGGCCGAGGTCTTGGCATTGGGCCATGGGTCGCGGTCCTCCACCAGGGCGGCGAAGAATTCGTTCACCATATGCGGATGAGAACCGCCGTGACCGCCACCTTGCACGAAGGAGAGGTGATCGGCGTCCTCGATGGTTTGAGTGAATTTTTGAATGGGTTCCGGCAACAGGTGACCGTAATCGGGAATATCCACCTTCTCGGGGATGTCGGCCTCCGATCGCTTGGCCACGTGCACGATGCTGGGCTCTCCCTCGACGAGAGTCCACTCGAAGCTTTTCTTGGTGCCATAAACATCGATGCTTTCACGATATTGGCGGGCAACGTCGTAGAGAAATCGCCAAACGTGAGCGGATAGGTCGCTGTCCTTGATCTTGATGTGGCAAGTCTCCACGGCAAACCTGTTTCCGCTTTTCTCGGCGATGTCGTTCCTCACGGTTCCCGAGCCAAAGCAACTGACGTATTCAGCCAACCCGTTGACCATTCCGAGGCAGGGGCTGACGACGTGCGTGGCATAATGCATGGGAATCATGCGTTCCCAATATTCGGGCCAACCATCCATGTCCTGGGGATGACTAGCGGCGAGATGCTGGATCTTGCCGAGCTCACCCTTGTCGTACAATTCCTTGATGAAGAGGAATTCGCGGCTGTAGACGACGGTCTCGGCCATCATGTACTTGAGGCCCGTATCCTCGGCTACTTGGCAAATTTCCTCGCATTCCTCGATGGTGGTGGCCATCGGCACGGTGCACATGACATGCTTGCCCGCCCGCAAAGCCTTGAGGGATTGAGGGGCATGATCAGGAATAGGGCTGTTGATATGTACGGCGTCAATCTCCGGGTCCTTGAGGAGTTCGTCGTAATCCACGTAACGCTTCGGAACGTCGAACTGGTCGGCCACCTTGTTCATTTCCTCCTCGTTCCGTCGACACACGGCCACAAGGTTGGCGTTGGGATGGGCTTGGTGGATGGGGATGAACTCGGCTCCGAAACCGAGGCCCACGATGGCAACGTTGTAGGTGTCTTTGCTCATAGATGTTTGTTTGTTAGGATAAATTACTGCTTCAGGGTCATCAGGTAGGCCATCAGGTCAGCCAGTTCCTGCTCATTGAGGAGGATGTTCATGGGAGGCATGGGGCTGGCTCCTATTTTGTCAAAGCCTTCCGCAAGCTGGGCCGTAGGATTGACCAAACTTTGGTAGAGATAGTCGCGTTCCTTGCGTGAGGCAATGCCATCCAGCGCCGGACCGATGGCTCCACCCTTGCCATCAAGCGAGTGGCAACGGACGCAACCCGCAACCAAATGCTTGTGGAAAATCTCCCTGCCGGCGTCCACCTTGCCCGCAACCGGCGTAGGCGCCTTCTTTTCCGCGTAAACGGGCTCGAATTCGGTCAGGGACAGGTCGTCGAACCAAGCCGTGCCCTTGCTTCGACCCCAACCTCCGAGCAGGCAGTTGACTGTGAAAACTCCGCTCCTTGGCGCAGTGAAAACCTTTTCAACCTCACGCCAATCGTTCTTTTTCTGGAGAGCATTCGTCTTTCCCTCGTGCTGAAGCTCGTGAACGTTGAGCAAAGCCCCATGAGCACCTTGAATTCCCTCCGTTTTGATCCAAGCGGAAAGACGATACTTCCTGCCGGACTGAAGCTTGACCGGAATATTGTAACTGGTGTCATGACCGACCTTGGACCCTAGCCGAAGAGAGCCCTTTCCAGTATGGACGTTCGCCTTTGTCGTGTCGTGGGAACGATCGAGTTCACCAACTGGACCTGCATAATTGCGGAAACTCCAGCCCTCGAGTCCGTTTTCAAATGAGGCGTTTGGGATGAGGTTTTTTCCCGTTTCGTAACGAACGACGTCCAAGGTTCCCGCCCCAGCGGCCTGCAACGCGAGCCGCAACCATTCGTCTTTGGCATTCTCCGGTTTGGACATGAGAATGGTAGCTGTCTTGTTGACCGTTGCCTTGTCTTCCTGCTGACCCAGCTTCACGAAGGCCGCGAGCCGGACCTGGGGATTCTTGTCCGTCAAGGTCGCACTGTCGAAAAGCAATTGCGTGGACGAATCATCCGAACCGAGAGCCTTTATCGCATTGCGGCGCAAGGCAGAATCACGGCTAGCGATGGCCGCGCGTAGAGCGTCGGAGTCAAGGTCACCGAGCCCCGCCAGCGCCCACAGGGCATGTATGGCGCCGATTCCCTCTCCCTTGGTTCGCTTGCGCAAGGCAGGGACGGCATCCTTCTTTTTCTCATCGACGAGCAATCTTTGGGCAGTGAGACGCCAAAACTGGTTGTCGGAACTCAGGGCGGCAACAAGTGCAGCGTTGTTGGCTCCGGCAAGGGATTTTATCTTTCCGCCCGGATTGCCCTCGTACACCACGCGGTATATGCGGCCGTGTTGTCTGTCGCGGTTCGGGTTGACATGCGCGTTTCCTACCCCGCGCTTGGCGTCGTATCCGCCGCGACCTCGACTGGGGGTGGGATTATGCTGGATGATGAAGTTATACCAGTCGGCGATCCACATGTTTCCATCGGGTCCCACTTCGGCCACGATGGGAGAGAACCACTCGTCGGCGCTGGCCACGAAGTTGTATGCGTTGATCGCCTCGTAGCCTGATTCCTTGCTGCGGACGTCGTACATCCCCAGCAGGTTGCCGGTAGGACCGCAAACGAAAGCCCGCCGATCTCGCCATGCATTGGGAAAGCCGCTCGAGGTGGCAAAGGAATGCCCGCATCCCGCGGTATAGGCATTGAAGGCATCCACTTGGCGAATATTGGGAGTGATGGGATGAAACCTGGGTGAATTGGCGATCATCTTCGCGCTCATGCGCCGCTGGTTCCCATAAATGCTGCTGGGGATACCACCGAAAAAACTGGGGTTGTTGTTGGCGGTGGAACCAAAAACATCGCCGGCTTCATTGAATCCGACACCCCAAGTATTGTTGTTGAACTGGTGCAGGAACTCCATGTCCGAGCCATCGGGTCGAAAGCGAAAAACCCCAGAGCCGAAATTGTGTTTCTTGCCGACCACTTCTCCATTGAAACGGGAATAGCCGACCGTGCCGTAAATCCAGTTGTCGAACCCATAACGCAAATTGCTGGGTCCGGCGTGCGTATCACCAACCCCAAAACCGGTAAACAGAACTTCGCGGATATCGGCTTTGTCGTCGCCGTCGGTATCCTTGAGGAACAGGAATTCAGGTGCATGAGCCAAGATGATTCCACCACGGGCAAAGGTCATCGAGGTCGGGATATTGAAGCCATCGGCAAAGATAGTGAACTTGTCGGCTTTTCCGTCACCATTCGTGTCCTCGCAAATCTTGATGCGATCGTTGCCTTTGCGCCCGGATTTGATCTCGTTGGGATAATCAACCGATTCAACCACCCAAAGGCGACCACGCGCATCCCACTGGAAATAAATGGGATTGATGATATCAGGCTCACTGGCAAACAGTTCGAGATGGAACCCAACCGGGACTTGGGTGTATTTCATGCTCTCCTCGGGAGATAGAGGAAGCTGGTAAGGCAACGGTTCCGGACGACGCTCGTAATTGGGCACGTTGTCGCGCTTTTCGTATTTCAACGGAACCCGACCAGCGAGGAACTTATCGTAGCGGGCCTTGGCCTTGTCGCCCACGGCCCACAGGATACCGCTTTTCATTAGTTGATGAAAATCAGGGTGATTCCAAACGCGCTGGTCATGACCTGATGCCGTGTAGAACACCCGTCCCTTTCCTTCCGTTCGCACCCATGTCCAAGGCTCGGGCTCCGTATGCGGATCGCCCTTCATGGCATCCCGTACCATAAGTATGGTGCGATTCTTCTCGTTGTGGTTGTTGTGGAAATAGGTTTCGTCCCAAGCATCGAATTCCTTCACGCCAGCCAGGGCAGGATGATTGGCTTTTATTATGCGAGCCTTGAAGGCGCCTGCGTTGTGGCTCTTGAAGCGACCGCCGACCAACTGGTCGAATTCCGGCACGTTGGAAAAGCACCAACTGGCGCAATGAACAGGCACGAATCCGCCGCCGTTTCGTACGTAGCTTTGCAAGTTTTCCCATTGTTTCGCGGTGAGACGAGGATGATTGGCGTAAAGAAGCAAAGCATCGAATTCACCAAGATGTCCGGCATCTCCCAAAGCCACCTCGACGGAGGTGACGTAATCGAAATAGATGGCATCTCTGCCCAGTGCCTTGGCCAGCATCGGATAATACTCGTTCGAGTTGTGATGCTTGCTTTCATGGCCAAGAAACAGCACACGGATGGGGTTGGCGCCAACCTCAACCACAAGCAAGCCAAGGAGAAACCATATGGAGAGCAGAAGATGTTTTTTCATTTTGGGGTCAATCTCCCGTGGAGGTGTGACTATAGAGTACAATTAGGATTAATCGAGTGTAGCATACTATCATTGACCCGTCTTGGAAAATATCGTCTGTTTTTATGCTTTTTCTGCCATGGGAATTTTATCAAAGAGACAAAAATTCTTGAATGAGGTTGATCCACCGGATCAATTTCGAGAGCTATTCGAACACATTCCGGATATCTCTTTCTTTGTAAAAAACAGGGGTTATCAACTGCTAATGGCCAATCGAGCTTTTTGGGAAAGATTGGGTTGCGCATCGGAAGAGGAATTGCTCGGAAAAAATGACTTTGAGCTTTTTCCGCCACGCCTTGCGGAACATTTTCGCCGTGACGATGAAGAGGTGCTCCTTACAGGAGCAGCCAAACTCGGCATCGTTGAACTTTTCTTCAACCGCCAACGATTACCCGACTGGTTCACCACCGACAAGATGCCGGTTTTCGGAAGAAACGGTCGCGTCATAGGCATCATGGGGATCGCCCGAAGGCATCCAAATCGAGAATCCTTCGGCATGGACTCCGAGGGGATCGGACGAGTGGTCGACCATTTGCGGCAATGTTTCCGCAGCCGCATCAAGATCAATGATCTAGTTAAAACATCGGGGATGTCCTCCCGTCAACTGCACCGTAAATTCAGGGAGATTTTCGGGACTACACCCCTTCATTTTCTTAACAAGACTCGAGTGGAAGCCGCTTGCGACGATCTCCTGGAAATGGACAAGTCAATCAGTGAAATTGCTTTGGAAACGGGCTTCTACGATCAAAGCTCCTTCACGCAACATTTTCGAAAACACGTCGGCATGACGCCTTTGCGATATCGGAAAACGCGTCAAAAGCCTTGTACGGGAAAAGGGTAAGTTTGCGGTTGGTATGGGTTCGGCAATGATTCGACCACAAGAAAGGCGAACCAACTACTTCGAATCTAAACCCCGGATGGATACAGTTGAATGCGGCGAACAAAAACATAAGAATATTGTTCGGCCAAAAACCACCAATATTCATCATCGTCAGCGTATTCCGCGGGACGTTTGGTAACGCCTTCCTCAAAGGCTCGAATGGCCTCGGCTCCTTCCATCGTCAGGACGCGCACCATGACGTCCACCACCTCCGGATAAATCGTGGAATATCCTATCTTATCGCCTTGAGAACGATACTCGGGATCTGTGGTCGCCAAGTGCTCAGTATCGTCGTTCGACAAATAACCCTCGGAATTTGCGGGGAAAACAAGCCTCAATCCATTCGGAAAGGCGGGATCGTTATCCTTGACGTAGAAGCGAACCCCGAAATCAATCACGTTGTCGATGAATCCATTGTCTCGATGCGGGCTCTTGACTTGACCAGCGTCACGGGTTCCACCGTCTCCGACTTCTGCATAATCACCATCTGTCGGATGAAGGTTGAATCCTGCCTCAAAACTGTCCTTGGGACTGACGTCTCCTCGAAACAAGGTGTAGCGATGGGTTCCAAGTTCGGACGATTCATCTTCGGAAGATCCTGATCCACGACGATCAATTAAATAAGACACCGCTCGAGCACCAGGAGTCTCAGTGAGCATGTCCGTACTCTGTGTAATCAAGCGTAGCCAAACGCCACCAACCCCATAGCGGCAATTCTCGAACTCTTCCTGATCCATGCGCAACGACGACTCGATTGGTTTGGACACGCTGTCGTCCACCCACTTGCCAGTTGCCTCCAGATCACTTTTTTTATCGCGAACCGTGACCGCCAACCAAACGCCTCCATCACGACGAGACACGGCAGCCTGCAAGTCCTCGGCAATTTGGTCCAAGGCGAAACGAGCAGCCAAGTGGGAGTCAAGTTCGCCTGTGGTTTGGTTATAGGTATTGAGAACGTCGGTGGAAATTTTCAGCAACATGGCAGCGAGTAGGCCCGTTACCACAAGAGCCACCATCAACTCGATTATTGTGAAACCTCGGCGCAGTGTCCTCGATGCTCGAACAAAGTGTTTCATACTGAAGGATAAAGATAAAGGGTAGGGTATATAATCGCTCATGGCAAGCTCGCCCTTGGTTTCACAAAACTCAAGTGGCCTGACCCATGAAGTCACCCATCCACGCGTACAGTTCCCGCCCCTCGGAGGAATGAGCGAGGAGATCATCCGCCAAACGAATTCTTCCCCTCTCGAAAAGCGTCAGCGTCATGGAGCCGCCAAAGGAGAACCACCCTTTTTCCTCCCCTTTGCGAGCAAGGGCCGGAAAGGTTCTTTCATAATGAATGGAGCCTACGCAGGTGGCACCGATTTCAAAACAGGCCACTCGACCAAAAACTTCGCTTTCGGTGAAAGATAGATAGCGTTTGTTCTCCCACAAGATCGCCAAGTTTCGCCGCAAGGCAATGGGGTTGACGGATTGCAACCAGCCATTGAGCAAGGTAGGGGCGGAAACCTTGCCAGCAACCGGAATATGGAAGCGATGATAATCCACCGGACAAAGCCTGGAGATCACCAAGGTTCCTCCTTCGTAGACGGAAGCCTCCTCGGCCGAGCCGAACAAGCGAGACAAATCGAAGGATTGGCCTTTGGTGAAAACAGTGTCCAGGGCAGAGACATCGGTGAATCCCAAATGCCTGCCGTCCGCTGGGAAAACGGCCACGCTTTCACCTTCCGCGATGGGTCGAGCTTCGGGCTTGAGCTTCCGAACGAAAAAATCGTTGAAAGATGCATAGGTCGAGACGGCATCCGCAAATTCATTTGGGTCGAGGTCATACTCGCGAATAAATGGTTCAATGCGTGAACGACTCTCCGGCGAGGACATTCGCTTGCCATACCATCGGGAAAACAGGGGTCGGCGCAAAAATGCCCAAAGCATCATGCGGCCCAAGGGATTTCCATAAATCAAACGAAGCCAACGCTCACCGTACACTTGCTCCCGCCGAACCTCGCCCGTGTGGCGGTCAAAATACTCGATCGACGTATTCTCGGCCATGGTTCAATCTAAACTAAAGGTTGCGCTCCCATCTTTTTCATTGCTTGCACTGCGTTCTCGTGATCATGGCGCGATTCTCGACTTTCCATTACGAAAGCGGCAAGAGAAAGTTTTTCGTCTCGAAATGCAGAAGGTAGAGAAACACGGAGAATGAAGTTGCTTGAAACGAAGACGACGCAATTTCCGAGAAGTGGTTTCTGCCTTTGCCTCGGAAATCTGTCCTTACAACGCACTAAGTTGTAATGGCAAGACACTTACGGCATTTTCTAGACCAAGCTTCCATAATGAATGGGCTCTCTCTAACTAAATAACAATGGCTGGAGAAAATACACCGTGTTCTGAAGATGCGTAATAACGAAGTCATCACCCATCGGCGGACAATAAAGAACGAGAATATGGCTTGCAAGGGCATTAAAAGGGGGGCACCTTGCAAAGGGTTGCCTATTGCAAGCTTCCTAACCGTGAACGACGTCCATCATGCAGAACGCCCTAAGGAAAGCGGATTCGCCTTGGCGTTGTCGCTTGCCCTGCTCAGTTTTCTGGCCCTGCTGATCTTGGCCCTGGTGGCGCTGATCGGCGTCGAGGCTCGGGTAGCCGAATCCACCAGGAGCCATCGGTTGGCGCGCGAGCACGCCAAGGTCGCCATGCGGATCGCCCTCGGCGAACTGAAGGAA
>MDTC01136112.1_pt1 | contig 12367 bp, 9 predicted proteins | sample 811181 | NCBI WGS metagenome assembly MDTC01 (sample SAMN05326644, study PRJNA326480) | marine metagenome | isolation source: seawater | place: Pacific Ocean: North | collected 2011
AATGCACTTTAGGAAATCACTTTCAGTATCGTTACCAAGATGATAGCTTTTAGCTAGTATAACAACACCTTCACCTTCATCAATGCCGGTATTGCCGATGCGATTATCTTCGATTCTGGCTGTGACACAAGCATTTAGTGTTAAAACTACGAGCACTAATAGCCTGAAGATTTTTTTATGAGTTGCTTGCTTGACAGTTTTAAATGAATTTATTTTCATGATTGTAGGTTGTTAAATTCTTGAGTTTTTTCTAATTGTAGGATGATAAGGGCAGCAGCATCCCTCATGGCCAATATGGCTGCCTGTGCTAAATCTTGCTCATCAGAAAATGTAGAAGTTGAAGTTTTTCCATAAGCACTTATTGGCCAGTTAACAATCTCCTCACCATTATAATCGAATATTTTAACTCTATAACGAATCCAAACTGAGAAAGTTTCATCCTGACTTTGTTCAGGTACTGAGAATTCAATTGCATCAATACTAGGGTAAATAGTAAAGTCAAAATTATCAGAAGTATCTGTATCTGGAGTTTCTATAACTTTGCTTGTAGTAAAGAAGGACCTGAAGACTTCATTGAAGAGGAGTATGTTGGATCGTGTAAAGTCTACCTGCCAAGATTTTTTCCCAATCACTTTTTCTTCATGAATAAAGCTATCGAAATTCTCAGGATAAATGATTGCCACAGTATATGGTAATTGATTTATCAGGAGTTTTGGTATATTTGGATCGTTAATTTTAACTTGAGAAGAGCAACCATTTAAAATGGTCAAAATTATTACTAAATTGAAAATTCTTAACCTCATATCAAGACTTTAGACTGCGTTATCGCCAAGCGCAAGGAGCAGATGCAACAAACTTACGATTGGTTACAATAATATATTTAAAGGTGGCTCTTGTGTTAGCGATAGCTGCTCTCTTAGAGATAGGATGTGATCATCCCAAAATCGAGGAGTGCCAAACCAAGGAAATGCAATTTTAAATGCAGGGTCATCCCATCGCTTAGCGATCCAAGCGGTATAATGAAGCATTCTAAGAGATCTTAGTGCCTCAATAAGATGTAACTCCCTGTAATCAAAAGTTCGAAATTCTTCGTAACCTTCAAGTAACAAGGTCATTTGTTTTTCCTGATCCTCTCTGCTGCCGGATAAAAACATCCATAGATCTTGTATAGAAGGTCCATTTCGGGCGTCATCAAGATCAACTATTTTAATCATTTCATTTTGCGTTAGTATATTACTGGGATGTAGATCCCCATGAATTTTGAATGCCTTGTAACCCCCACATGTCTTAAAGCATTTTTTAATATTTTCAAATAGGTCACTAATGATGCTTGTATATGCCCTATCTATGTCTGGCGGTATAAAAGAGTTATCAAGTAAAAACTTTGTTGATTGGTATCCATAGCTTTGAATATCGAGGTTTGGCCTATATTCAAATTTACTAAACTCACTATGTAAGTGAATTCGAGCAACTAGCCTTCCAAGTTGTTTAAGTGTTTCATCATTATCTAGATCAGGTGCTCTTCCTCCAAAACATTCCCACAGAGAAAATCTAAAAGATTTATAATGATGTAATGTTTTATTATTAATCTTCACCGGTTCAATTATGGGTATATCTAGTTTTACCAATTCTTGAGCGAATTGATGTTCTTCCATGATTGCAAGATCACACCATCTTTCAGGTCGATAGAATTTTATTACTATATTAGAATCATCTTCTAAACCCAGCCTATAGACGCGATTTTCATAACTATTCAGCGCTAATATCTCTCCATTATCTCGATAGTTTAGTGAATTGAGTGCATTTAATATCTCATCTGGCCCAAGATTGGCATATGCAGGATCTAATTTATTTTTAAGTCTCACTATTAGAGGGTAGCACTTTTATTTAGTTGATCGGGCTATCTTGACGCTCTTTTACGCTCCACTTCTGTGAGTAATTTCTTCCTTATCCTAATATTACTCGGTGTTACTTCAACCAATTCATCATCATTTATAAATTCCAAGGCTTGTTCCAGTGAGAAATTTATGGGTGGAGTAAGAACTATATTCTCATCATTGCCTGACGCTCTCATATTATTCAACTGTTTTGCTTTTGTGGGATTTACATTGAGATCATCATTACGGCTATTAATTCCGATAATCATACCTTCGTATATCTCATCTGCATGTCTGGCCATTAATTTTCCACGTTCTTGAAGGTTGTAAAGAGCATATGCAAGAGCTTTCCCAGTAACCATAGAAATTAAGACACCATTATTACGTTGACCCAAAGTGGACTCTATCCTTAAGTCATACTTGTCAAAGATATGATAAATCAAACCAGTACCAGATGTGGCAGATAAATATTCTGTTCTAAATCCAATCAAACCTCGTGTTGGGATGTTGTAATCTAGTCTGACCCTGCCTTTGCCATCAGGTATCATTTCAAGTAATTTACCTTTTCGATCAGCTAATTTCGTCATGATAGTACCTTGATGATCCTCTTCAAAGTCAACCGTCAGTTGTTCCCATGGTTCATATATTTGGTTATCAACCTCTCGATAGATTACTTCAGGTCTAGAGACGGCAAGTTCAAAACCCTCTCTACGCATATTTTCAATTAATATTGAAAGGTGAAGCTCACCTCTACCTGAAACGCGGAATTTGTCAGGATCATCTGTATTCTCGACTCTTAAGGCAACATTATGAGTCAGCTCTCTTGTTAAGCGTTCGTGAATTTGTCTACTTGTTAAGAATTTTCCATCCTTCCCTGAAAATGGGGATTTGTTTACCTGAAAAGTCATGCTTATTGTAGGTTCGTCAACTTTAAGTGGGGGTAGTGATTCTATATGCTCTCTACTACATAGAGTATCTGATATAGATAGATCCTCTATACCAGATACGGTAATTATATCTCCAGCATGAGCAGAATTAATTTTTACTCTTTTTAGTCCATCAAAACCAAATAAATCCAATATTCTGGCATTTCTTGTGGCGTCATTTTTTGAAGCAATAGTGATGGGTGAATTTGTATTTATTTCACCACGCTGAATTCTTCCTGTACCTAATAAACCAATATACGGATCATAGCCCAAACTCGAGATTTGCATCTGAAATGGACCTTCAAGATCGACTAGTGGTGGAGGAACATCTGATATAATGGTGTTGAGTAAAGGAGTCATATCACTATCTTTGTCCTCTGGGTTGAGGCTTGAATAACCTGACAAAGCTGAAGCGTAAACGACAGCAAAATCAAGTTGATCATCAGTTGCCCCAAGTCTATCAAATAGATCAAAAGTTTGATCAAGCACCCAATTAGGTCGCGCACCATTTCGATCAATTTTATTAATAACCACTATTGGTTTTAGACCTCTTGCAAAAGCTTTTTGAGTGACAAATCTGGTTTGCGGCATCGGGCCATCAACAGCATCAACTAAAAGAAGTACACTATCTACCATAGAGAGTATTCTTTCCACTTCGCCACCAAAATCTGCGTGACCAGGTGTATCAACTATATTAATCTGGTGATCATTCCAGGTAATCGCAGTATTTTTTGATAATATAGTGATACCGCGCTCTCTTTCAAGATCATTTGAATCCATAGCTCTTTCTTGAGATTTAGCACGAGGATCAAGAGTGCCTGAATATTTTAGTAGTTGATCAACAAGTGTAGTTTTACCATGATCAACATGAGCTATAATTGCAATATTTCGAATATTGTTAATTTTTGGCATAATTTATTATCACTATAAATGATTAGTGCTGGATTCGAGTCAGTAGAGAAGTATCGCTATTCTATAATATTTTGAATGTCACGCCAGCTTTTGTTTGAAGTCTAGAGATTAATTTTTCTGATAGTGCTGATGCTGGTGTCCAAACTCCACCTTTGGTTTCAACTTCATCACAAGCCAGACAAATGGCAGTTTCACTTAGCATTTTACTCGTTGAACCATAACCAGGATCGCGATCACCGCATACTTCAATAGTTAATTGTTGATTATCTTTTGTTTTACCTATGAGCAGTAATTTGAAAAACCCAGTTTTACGTTGATGTGCATTAGGGCCTTGCCCTGGTTTTGGTAGTAGTTTTTCTATAAAACATTTTCTTGTGAAGCTTATCGAGCTCAAAATATAAAACAAACCAATAGTAAGTGTTAAGAACTTTGCTTTTAGAGAGCCACTAATTTTTTTCCCACTTATAACACTCTCAGAATATGAAAAATCTTTACCATATCGATAATTCAGTAGGGCATTAGTCCTTCTAACAATCCTGGTATTGATCGCGGCCATGATGAAAGGCGCGGTCCACGCGTTAATTGTTTCATTGTATTTAGATGATCTTTGATCGTATTTATCCGGCCCTGTCATCTCGTCACGTGGATTTAAACTATAGGGATGGGCGACAATCTTTGCGGTGTCGCGATTTTTTCCACCTTCGATAATAACATTCAAAATACTAGCTACTGTCCCACCACTTGCGCCTCCTTTCATAGCTTTAACAAATAATGAAATTTTTTTGAGTGGTTGTTGAAATCTTTTTAATGCTTCTCGTTGCATAAAAAAGACGCCTAGATCAGATGGGATAGAGTCAAACCCACAAGAATGAACAATGCGTGAGCCATTTTTTTCCGCTTCTTCCTGATGCATGTCTATCATTTTTCTTATCCATTGTGTTTCACCCGCTAGATCACAGTAATCCGTACCATTTGAAACACATGACTGTACTAACTTGGATCCATATTTTGCATAAGGGCCTACTGTCGTCAATATAACTTTAGTCTGGCAGGTTAACTTATTTAACGCAGATATATCATTACTATCGGCGGTAATGAGGTTAATTTTGCGGCTAATGACGTGAGAATTCTTTTCTATTATCTCGTTGAGTGTAGCTTTTAACTTTTCTGGGTTTCTACCTGCAATAGCCCAAGAAAAGTTTTCGCTGTTGGGATAATTAATATAGAAATATTCAGTGATTAATTTGCCAGTAAAGCTGGAGGCGCCATAGATTATGACATCATATATCATATTATCATTTGATTTACCTGTCTTCATAAATGCAAGAGTATGTGAACATGACTTAGCTATCAACAAATAACTAAGGTATCTTTAGTATCTGATGAGAATATTTTAAGAATATATATTAACTTTTATGAAAAAATCAGAACATGGTGAAACTTTAGAAACATATAAGCGACTCTGGCGTTATGTTATTCCTTACAAAGTTATAGGTGGTGTAGCTGTTATTGCGATGGCATCAACTGCTTTTGTAGAGACAGCAATGGTTGCATTAATTGAACCTTTATTGGATGAGGCGCTGGTTGCAAAAAATCTGGAAGCTTCAAAATGGCTTCCATTCGCATTTGTACTTATCTTTATTGCGCGAGGTATATCTGGTTTTGCCTCAGAGGCATCGCTTGGCTGGATAGGAAGAGGGGTGATTAGTTCGTTGAGAAGAGAGGTATTTGAAAAATTTCTCTATTTGCCAACGAAATATTTTGAGAACAATACCACAGGCAGGCTCCTTTCCAGAATGACATATAATGTTGAGATGGTTGCAGAGTCTGTAACCAATGTGGTAACTATACTTGTAAGAGATATACTAACAGTAATTGCTGCGATCGCTCTTATGATTTATCAAAGCCCTAAATTATTCTTCACCGTTGCACTTGTTCTTCCTTTAATCACGATGCTAGTGAAATTCCTTGGGTCTGTTTTTCGCCGATACAGTCAAAGGATACAGGATTCAATTGGTGAAGTAACTCAAGTTACAGAAGAAGCTCTTACAAGCCATAAAATCATTAAGATATTTGGTGGGCAGGAATACGAATTGGAGCGTCTGATTGGAATTGATGAAGATAATCGTAAGCAAAACTTAAAATTAATTCGTTCCCGATCGATGGGTGTAGCTGTTACTCAAGTATTATTTGGGTTCGGGTTGGCAGGAGTAATCTATTTTGCTGGCGTGGAATCAGTTAATGGAGATTTAAGCCCGGGTAGCTTTATGTCCTTCTTTGGTGCAATGATGTTGATGCTACAACCGATCAGAAGAATTACTAATGTTAATGCTATTTTACAACGTGGAATGGCAGCAAGCTCAAGTTTATTTGAAATAATTGATGAGCCCAGTGAGAGTGAGAGGGGACTAGAATCACCTGAGATATGCTCCGGTAAGATTGAGTTTAAAGATGTTAATTTTTCTTATGATGGTAAATTAAAGATTATTGATGACGTTTCATTTACTGTTACGAGCGGTCAATCTCTTGCTATAGTGGGTCATTCTGGTAGCGGTAAATCCACGCTAATAAATTTATTACCCAGGTTCTATGACTATGAAAGTGGAGAAATTTTACTTGATGATATTGCTCTTCAAGACTATGAGACAAGAAATCTAAGACAAAAAATAAGTTTAGTAAGTCAGGATGTGGTTTTATTTAATGATTCAATCTTAAATAATCTCGCTTATGGAGAACTAAGAGGCCGATCAAAAGATGATCTATTAAATGCTGCTAAATTAGCACGCATATTAGAGTTTTCTGACAATTTCCCAAATGGATTAGATACTATTATTGGTGATAAGGGAGTTTTATTATCGGGTGGTCAGCGACAACGAATTGCAATAGGTCGGGCTATTTTAAAAGATGCCACGATTTTGATACTTGATGAGGCAACTTCATCTCTGGATACGAAGTCAGAGTATGATATTCAGGCAGCTTTAAAGGATCTAATGAAAGATCGAACAACATTGGTAGTTGCCCACCGACTATCAACCATTGAGAGTGCCGATCAAATAATTGTACTTGAAAAAGGACGAATAGTAGAGAAGGGTGATCACAAGACTTTACTTTCAAATAATAGTTTTTATTCAGACCTTCATCGTCTCCAATTTAAAGAAAAATAAGTTATTCTAGATTATGTATAGATATATACAAAAGTGGTTTTTGAAAGTTTGGTATTCGCAAAATCGATGGTATTTATTCTTCACACCCTTAAGTTGCTTGTTTTATCTGCTGAGTACTTCTAGAAGATGGTTTTATAAGAATGGCTTCTTTAGACGTTATAAGGCTAAATATCCTGTCATTGTAATTGGAAACATTACAGTGGGGGGGACAGGTAAGACCCCAATAGTTATATGGATAGCTAATTATTTTATATCAATCGGCTATAAACCAGCAATCATCAGTCGAGGCTATAGCGGTAAGGTTGGTAGTAACCCAATAGAGGTGTCAGACTGCTCAGATGTGAGATTGGTAGGTGATGAAGCGTTGATGATTGCGATAAAATCTGACTGCCCTGTAATCATTCATCCTGATAGAGTATTAGCTTTAAAATACTTAGCTGGAAGAGATATTGATCTTGTAATATCAGATGACGGTCTTCAACATTACAAGCTACATAGAGATTATGAGATTGTTACAGTGGATGGGCAACGTATGTTTGGTAATAATCGATTATTACCTGCAGGTCCCCTGAGGGAATCTATTTCAAGGCTAGATAGCGTGGACACTGTGTTAATACAAAAAGAAACTACAGGGCATAATCAAGTAGGTGATTTTTATCTTGATGGTGAATATGCTACTAATTTGATTTCAGGGGAAGTGAGAGCTTTTGAAAAGTTTTTAGATAAAAATGTCCATGCCATAGCAGGAATTGGGAATCCTGAACGATTCTTTAGATTTATGACAAATAAAGGATTTAATATTACACAGCATCATTTTGAAGATCATAAGCAATACTCATTAAAAGATATAACTTTTAATGATGAGCTTAATGTTTTTATGACCGAGAAGGATATGACTAAATGCCAAGATTTTAATAATGAAAAATTATGGTATGTACCAGTTGATGTTGTTATTAATGATTCAAATATAAAATGGTTGAATGATATAAAATATATTTTAGATAAAGGCTATAAATGATTGATTACAATATAGTTATACCTGCTAGGTATTATTCAAATCGTCTCCCCGGAAAACCTTTAATTGATATTCTAGGTAAGACGATGATTGAGAGAGTTTGGTTAAATGCCAATATGAGTTTAGCTCAAGAAATAGTAATTGCTACGGATGATGAGCGAATTGCTGATAAGGCGAATGATTTTGGTGCTAATGTTTGCTTAACTTCCGATAAACATGAATCTGGTACTGATCGGATAACCGAAGTTATTGAGCGCTTAGAGTGGCCTAATGATAAAATTGTTTTAAATCTTCAGGGTGATGAGCCACTACTTCCTGCTACCCTCATGAATGAATGCGCCGCATTATTAGCTGACAAGAATATTGATATTGGAACATTAGCATCTCCATTTCTAAGTAAAGAAGATTGGTTGAGCCCGAATATGGTAAAGGTGGTGACAGATTGCGATGGATGTGCAATGTTTTTTAGTCGATCACCAATTCCTCATTCTACTAATTTTGAAATTAATTTAATGAATAGGAATGTAGTTCATCATCATCATGGTATTTATGCTTACTCATGTAAATCATTGAGAAAGCTTCAAGGCTTTGCTGCCCCTCAAATTCAGGCGAATGAAAATTTAGAGCAGTTAAAGGCGTTATTTCATGGAATGCGGATCAAAGTAGGGATAGCTAGCATCCCACCTGGAATGAGCATCGATGTTGCTGAAGATATTGAGCTCGTGATCAGAGCCTTGAGCTAAATATTTTAAATACTACCTTTTATCATTTTTTTCATCTACTGGCCAAGGCATTAAACTTTCTTTTGATTCAGTTGTCTCTTTTTTTGTAGTACTTTTCTGTTTGACAGTTTTCGTTTTAGATTTTGGCCTGTCCTTTTTTGTGCTTGCTTTAGGCGCTTCATCATTGGACGCGGCAGTCACTTTCTTTTTTTGTGGACTTTTCTTTTTGGTAACCTTCTTTTTGGTTGGTTTTTTTACTTCAGTTTTATCATCTTTTTTGATGTCCACTGCCTTTGGAGAGTTTACTGATGATTTTTCTACTACTTTATTAGATTTATTATCCTTGCTGTCACTTTGAAAATTATTATCAGTTGACTTAGTTATATCTAACTTAGTTTGGGAACTTGAGTTTTTTGTTTCTTTGATTGAGTTATTTTTAGTCGAAGTCAATTTATTATCCTGAGAATGCTGACTTGACTTTAAATCTTTCGCATGTGATTTCTTATATTTATCATTCTTATTTTTTTGTTTATTAGAATTTTGGTAACGGTTGTTTTTGTTACGATTATTATTTTTTGATTGACCCTTATATCGTGATCTTTTTTTATAGGGTTTTTTGTGGTGTTCTTGTTTTTTTTCAGGCTGTATTTTACTTGCAGGTTCAAATAAGTTTTTTAACATACTCCAGAGGTTTTGAGTAGGTTCATTTTTGTTTATGCCTGGTGGTTTTGGTGTTGGTATTGCTGTACCTACTGCAGCAATTTCTGTGGCTTTTTTACTTTGTATGGCTTGCGGGATTAATTGCTCTTCTGATGAAGTAATCATAGAAAAACTATTGCCAGAATTTTCAGGAAGTTCTATTTGATCGGTTCTAACTCTTTTGATATCGAAATGAGGTGTCTCAAGAAGTGGATTGGCTACCAAGATAACACTCGTATCATGACTAGCTTCTATGTTTTGTACCCAATCACGTTTCTCGTTTAATAAATAGGTTGCAACTTCTATTGGGAGTTGAGCAATGATCTTTGCTGTCATATCTTTTCTAGCTTCTTCCCCAATAATTCTTAAAATGGCTAGAGCCAGAGATTCAACACTTCGTATACTTCCTATTCCAGTACAACGAGGACATATTAGTTGATTCGACTCTCCTAAAGCTGGACGAAGTCTTTGCCTGGACATTTCTAGTAACCCAAACCGACTAATTTTACCAATTTGAATACGAGCTCTATCTTCACTAGCAGCTTTTTTCATCCGCTCTTCAACTTCTCGTTGATTTTTGTTGGCATGCATATCAATAAAATCTATTACTATAAGACCAGCTAAATCACGCAATTTTAGTTGTCTTCCTATTTCATCTGCGGCTTCTAAATTCGTGGCTAATGCGGTTGCTTCAATATCACTTCCTTTAGTAGCTCTCGCAGAATTTATATCGATAGAAACCAATGCTTCAGTATGATCAATTACTACACTTCCCCCTGATGGCAGATTTACAGAATGGGTGTACGCAGATTCTATTTGACTTTCAATCTGGTACCTAGTGAATAAAGGAACATCTTCATTATAGTATTTTAATTTTTTTAGATTGTGTGGCATTACTTGCTCCACAAATTCCTTAGCATCTTCATAGGCCAATTTATCGTCGATTAGTATCTCTCCAACATCATTAGTTAAATAATCTCTAAGGGCTCTTAAAACAGCATTACTTTCTTTATATACAAGAAAGGGAGAGGGCCTTTTTACGATAACTGTCTTAATTGCTTCCCAGATAGATAGTAAATTGTTTAAATCCCATTCAAGCTCATCTGAGGTTCTCTCTATACCAGCAGTGCGAACAATGACACTCATATTTTTTGGAATGTCAATCTCTCTTAAAGAAGCTCTTGCTATATCCCTATCTTCACCAACAATTCTTCTAGAGATTCCACCGGATCTTGCTTTATTTGGTTTTAAAACAATAAAACGTCCCGCTAAACTGACATAAGTTGTCAGCGCTGCTCCTTTTTTACCGCGTTCTTCTTTATCAATTTGGATGACAATTTCTTGTCCTTCTTTGAGTACTTCTTTGATATTAGGTCGATTGCCAGATTCAACTTCTTTTATAAAATATTCATTTGAAATTTCTTTAAGAGGCAGGAAGCCATGTCGTTCAGCACCATAATTTACAAAAGCGGCTTCCAAACTCGGTTCTATTCGAGTTATTTTTCCTTTGTATATATTGGCTTTTTTTCTTTCATTGGATGAAAGCTCTATATTCAGATCATAAAGATTTTGACCATCAACCATGGCCATGCGCAACTCTTCTTCCTGAGTTGCATTAATTAGCATTCTTTTCATATCGCCCTACTTAAAATTGTTTGGGCAACAAAATTGAATTGTCTTGCTCGACGTAAGCTTTCAGTAACGCTCTTTCTATAGCATATGAGTATCAGTGCTATGTCATTACTGCTCTTAAATTAAATTGTTATTTTTGTGACTTACTTTTCTAACTACAAATTTTTAACTTACTAAAACTTAGTTCGGCGCCAGTCAATCAACTTGCTGCCATTAATCTGCCCTCAAGATTATGTATTTTTTATATCTGAGTACAGAATGAATTATTTATGTTTCCTCACTATAAACTATAATTAATAGTGGCTTTCCCTGTATTTTGTTACGCTTAATTAAGCAAGTAACTTTCAATACAATTTAATACTACCATATTTATAATTAATTTACCTTTTATATATAGATAGATGAAAACTGCTCGGGACAGTTAAGAATGAATGAGAAATTAAATAGAAATAGAACTTCTGTCCAGAAGATTATTATTACATCAGACATGGCTGGTCAACGTATAGATAACTTTCTCTTAAAAATGTTTAAAGATATTCCAAAATCGAAGATATACAGAATAATAAGGAAGGGGGAAGTTCGCATTAACGGCGGACGAATAAAAGTCCAATATAAGCTCAGATGCAAGGATGAGTTGAGAGTTCCCCCATTAAACATAGAGCCTGATCAGAAAAAGATAAAAATAAAGAATTCACAGAACTTTGAAAAAACAATTCTTTTTGAAGATAGTGAATTGATTGTTGTTAATAAGCCAAGTGGAATAGCGGTTCATGGTGGAAGTGGGATTAATTATGGGCTTATAGAGATAATACGTGCGATAAGACCTGATTTTGATGATTTATCACTAGCGCATCGAATTGATCGTGAGACATCTGGTTGTCTTCTAGTAACAAAAAAAAGAGGGTTATTAAGAATACTGCACGAAAAATTTCGAACGGGAAAGGTGGTTAAAAATTATCTAGCAATTGTTCATGGTAATTGGCAGTTTGATAAAAAAATTATTAATGCTGCATTAATGGTCAATCATCGAGAAAATGGTGAGCGTCATGTTAGAATTGATGAGTTTGGTAAAGAGTCACTAACAAGGGTTAGACTAGTTTCACAATATCGAAATGCAGCATTAATTCAGTGTCAGCCCTTAACAGGAAGAACGCATCAAATTAGAGTTCACTTAAGTCATATAGGTTATCCAATAATTGGAGATAATCGATACGGGGTGAGAGGAGATAATAGTGATTCTCAAGGTAAAGGTGCTAATAGACTGTTACTCCATGCTCAATCAATATCCTTCAATGATGCAAGTAATAATGAGCGTTTGTTCATAGCTCCTACCCCTAGCGAATTTGATGCATTTGCCATAAGTTAAAATCAGTTTTAATCAATTTGTTATAACGTTAAGTTTTTTTAAAATAGTGCTCAC
>MDTC01125625.1_pt1 | contig 12366 bp, 9 predicted proteins | sample 811181 | NCBI WGS metagenome assembly MDTC01 (sample SAMN05326644, study PRJNA326480) | marine metagenome | isolation source: seawater | place: Pacific Ocean: North | collected 2011
TACAAAAACTTTTTTTGTTGTCGCTCTAAGAATCTCATCTAAACCATTCCTTCCATAAAGGCTCGCAACCGCATCTGTATAAAAAATTTCATCAATTCCCTGACTAGCATAATTTTCTGCAGCATCACATGCATCACCAATCACCCTAAGCCCTTCAAAACGTATGCCTTTTATTAATTTCTTACCTTTTACATCCAAACGAGCAATAAGACGCTTACAAGCACTCATCTAACTTTATTACCTTCCCAAATTGCCGCATTTTGATTTTGTTCAAAAATATTTTCATTATCAAAAACAGTTGACCTTAAATTCCATCCTTTAATTTCATCCCAGTACCATAAATGAGGGGACCTAGCATTATCACAAAGTAACTCATAATACTCTCTATTAAAATCAGGTCTTTCAAAATGTTTAAATGCTTCTGGGAACTCCTTCTCATTGATACTAAGATAATTAAAAACTTCTTCAGCCCATCGCTCTGGGAATTCGCCATCAAACTTTTTCACAAGAGCAATTCCTTCCTCTCTTAAAATGTCACCTGATCTAACTTCTTGCGCAGCATCATATGTTGCCCTGCCTATTCCAAATTTTATATAAGTTGTGTGATATTGAAAATCATCAACCCTATCATCTATAGAACTATAAGTACTGTAAGTACCTGCTGATCTTTCTGGGGCACACCTAAATCCCCCATGCTTTACTGCGTAATAATAAGCTGATTGTGGATGCCATTTCTCGTAATAACCCAAATAATGAAACTCAATTTTTTTTGACTCTAAAATTTCGGGATTAATTGGTAAATAAGGCTCCCAATCAGACGCATTTAGTCCTAATTCTTTCAATTGTTTTAGTGAGGTACCACCAAGAAAGATCTCATCTTGATTAGTAGCAGTAAAGAATTTAGATAACATTGTAGAGGAATTCATATTAGCTTTTGGGTTGCCATATTCGGCCTCATTTTCTCCATAAAATATCAAGGGTATATCGTAACGAGCAGCAATTTTAGGAGCTAAATTTTTCTGTCCAATAATAAAAGGCTGAAAAGGATGAAAAATATTGTCAATAGCAAGTCTAGATATTAATCTGTGTACTCTCCCATTTGGAGTAAAAAGAATATTATCAAATCCAGCATGTATCCAAGCTTGATGGTTTTTCCAGCCCCAATCGGTATAAATATGAGGTGCCCAAGTAGCAGTTAATGGATTCATGCCATACTTATACTTAAGTAAATGCGCTTGCATAAAGCTATCTTTTCCTCCACTACCAGGAACTAAACAATCATACTTACCATCATTACTTCGATACTTATCACACAATTCCCTAAGTTGATTTTCTCTTTCTTCCCAATTAATTTGAGATTTTTTCTCTCTGATAGCACAAGCATCACAAATACAATTCTCATCAAAAGCTATAGTGCTTTTCTTCTGTTTAATTCTCGCTTTAAACTCTACTGTACTTGATGGCCTTTGATTACTGATAACACATGACCTACAAAATTTAACATTTTTTGGTAAGCCATAAAATACTTCTGGATCTTTTAATTCTTTTGCATATTTACTTTTATCAACTTCTTTAGGATAAGGTATAAACATTTTTGAGATATCTTTAGAACATACTAAACTTTAGTAAAACTTGATTAATTTAATTATTAATAATTTTAAACAAAAAGGATTATTTGAATAGTATGACTAATAAATTAAGTTGATATTTTGATTATGAAAAATACCCTAAATTGTATTATTAATTATAAATAATTAGCAATTATTAAACTCTAAGAATAAATAAAATTTATTTTGTTAATTGAATGTTTGGATATTCATTTACTCTATGATTTAAAATAAACTATAAAAATTAATTTTAAAGTAAAACTTTAAAGTTAATTTATTTGATTAATCAGATTATTAAGTAATGTCTATTCAATACAACTCAAAAAGGAAACATGACTCTTTTTATAAAAATGAAGATCAATTTAGTAATCCAAAAGAATATTTTAAAGAATGCGGTTCTATTTTATTAAAAGAATTTGCAAAATCAAATCTTAAAACTATTGATTTTCTAGATATTGGATGTGCTGCTGGAGATTTCCTGAGATATTTATCAAGCATTTCTGAAGATAAATTCGCAATTAACTATTGCGGTTCAGATGTAATGAGCGAACTTCTAATTGAAGCAAAAAATAGATTTGCTAAAGGATATTATGAATACGCTGATTTATCAAATCAATCTGAAGAATTATCAGCTATTTTCAAAAGAAAGTTTGATTTCATTTCAATGCTTGGAGTGCATAGTATCTTTGACGAGTTATTTTGGCTTGATAATGTTATTAATAGTTTAAAAAATGGAGGTAAAGCTATCCTTTATGGCATATTCAACCCATATCCTTATGATTTAATAATGAGAGTTAGAAAGAGTAGCGACTCTCATCTTGAGCCAGGATGGAACGTACACTCTAAAAAAACAATAATTGAGCATTGTAAATCTAGAGGAGTTTCTTGCGATTTTAGGGACTTTGAACCTGATATTGTTTTAGGAAGAGATAGCAATGATGCCTTAAGGGCATGGAACATACTTTTAGATGAAAATAAAAAAGAAAATGATTCTTCATCTTCTGCTTTAATTTTTGAAAAGAATCGAAAAAGAATTTTTACAAACGCAACAAGAATTATCCATGATTATGCTTTTTGCCTAATAAGTAAATAGATACTTTTTATTAACATAGATAATCTAATCAAAATATGAGCATTATCTATTTTTAATTATTTATATTGAACAATATAAATTGTTTATAAATCAAATAATTCCTCATGAATATCTAAATAAACAAAGAAACTTTTTATATAAATTTGCATCATTAATAACTATAAATTTACAAATATTTCTTTGCTAATTTTAATGTTTCTTATAATGCACTCTTTTTGAATTAAGATTATCCAAAACCTAAAAACTTTGATAAATTAATTTTAATTTACCTAATAAATTAGCTCTGCCATTTAATTTTGTTGTAATTAAATCTCTAGCTTTATTTTTAAATATAGATTGTATAGCAACATATTTATTATCATAAGAATTTCTATAAATCCAAAGAAACTTTTTAGTTTCATTTGCATCTTTAATACCTAAGTTGTCTATAAACTTGGATGCCACTCTTAATGTTTTTTTATAATTAATACTTTTTCTTTTAGGTAATATAAGTTTGGCGAAATTACCAATTAACAAATCATCAAATATATTAGATCTAATTGCTCTAACAACACTATTTCTAGGCGCGTGGATAACAAAATTTGTTAAAGAATTTTCAATTTCTGGTCTTATTATACAATTTCCAACTTTAATATTAAAAGATTTTTTACCAACTAAATTAATTTGATTTAAGTATTTTTTTATTAAATTTATATCCTTAAGCGAAGGTTCTTGATCCCATTTATCTCCATATTTTTCTGGACTAGAAATTTTAATATCATTTTTTGAAGGATAAATTGATTCAATTTTTTTAAATCCTTCAGAAGTTATTGATAAGGAAGAAAATTGTTTAAAGTAACCAATTCTTTTATCCCATCCCCTTTCTAAATCTTCTTCAGGAGTTATGTATTTATTTGCCCATAATGAATCTGCTCTTACATATTTATGAAAAGAGCTAAAATGCATTGCATGTGTACAATTAATCTTTTTTGCTTGTAAAGTTAAAATCTCACCCGGAGCAGGCTTAGAAGATGCTAAAGGTTTAATAAAATTATTTTCATAATCAAAAATATTAATCATATCTGCATCGCCATATCCAGCTAGTTTTAAAAGTAAAGAATTTCTACTTTTTGATATTTCCTTCTTCAAGAAACTTATTGAAGGATCACAAAATGTATCGTTCAAGTTAATAATCAAATTCCCTCTACATTTAATTAAAAGAGCAGAATCTACTGTATCTAAAATTGGAAAAGTTGCTATATCTATTTCATCTTGAATATTTATATATTTTCTTGGCGGCATTATAATTACCTTCATACCAGCATTCCTAAGCTCTTGAGCAACTCTATTGGAATATTGATAACTAATTAATATTGTTTTCTCTCTAGCTTTTAATTTAAGCAAACTTCTAAGATTTAAATGATCTGGATGAAAGTGAGATATCCAATAAAAAGGGCAATTTTGTAGAAGTTCCATATGAAATTTAGAAATCTCATGAGTAGTTGCCCAAGATCCAAAGTAAGCAGTATGGGAATGTAACCATGGGTCAGTTGCAATAACTGGTTTATTATCCTTAGTAATTATTAAAGTTGCGTTACCGCAAGTATGCATTTGAATATTTAAAGATTCTCTCACTTTATATTTTCTAGTTTAATTTTTTTATTTTACTAATAAATTAGTTAAAAAACTATTTAAAAAAAATGTTGTCTATCTTCTGATTTATAATAGGGAGATATTCTAAAATAAATGAAAATTTTAGTAACTGGTGCTGCTGGATTTATTGGATTCCACCTTGTAAGAAAATTAATTGATAATGAAATAGAAGTTATTGGTTTTGATAATATTAATGATTATTATGATGAAAATTTAAAAAAAAATAGAGTTATAGAATTAAAGAAACATTCTGAGAAAAAGAACGTTTTTTTTGAATTTATAAAAGGTGATTTAGTAGATAAAAAAGTTTTAAATTATATATTTGAAAATAATATATCAGTTGTAATTCATTTGGCAGCTCAAGCTGGGGTGAGATTTTCTATTGAAAATCCATCTTCATATATTCAATCCAATTTAGTAGGATTTGCTAATCTAATAGAAGAATCAAAGAAAAATAATATTAATCATTTTATATATGCCAGTAGCAGCTCGGTTTATGGAGGAAATAAAGTATTACCCTTCAGTGAATTAGACAATGTTGATCATCCAATAAGTTTATATGCCGCTACGAAAAAATCTAATGAGCTCATCGCTCACAGTTATAGCCACCTATTTGATTTACCAACAACTGGATTAAGATTCTTTACTGTATATGGGCCATGGGGTAGACCTGATATGGCACTTTACAAATTTACGGAAGCAATAATAAATAATCAACCGATTAGAGTTTTTAATCACGGTAAAATGAAAAGAGATTTTACTTACATAGATGATGTAATAGAGTCTATATATCGCTTGATAAAAAAAATTCCTAAAAAGAATAAATCACTCTCAAAGAAGAAGTGCGCTCCTTCAGAAAGCTGGGCCCCATATAGGATTTTTAACGTTGGCAACTCGAAACCAACAAACTTAAAAGATTATATAAAAGAAATCGAAAAGAACTTAGGAAAAAAAGCAGATATCATTTTTGAAGGTATGCAACCAGGAGATGTAAAAGAAACATTCGCAAACACAGAATCACTAGAAGATTTAATAAATTTCAGACCTAATACTTCAATAGAAAAAGGAATTAAAAAATTCATAACTTGGTTTTTAAAGTACCATAAAAAATAAATTAAAGATCTTGAATAACAATAATCTTCCAGATATTAAAAAATGTTCCATAGCTGTAATAGGTCTAGGATATGTTGGATTACCTTTGGCTTTAGAAATTGCAAAAAGGGATTTTTGCCTTTTAACTAAAGAGAAGATATTTAGAAAAGTTATAGGATTTGATATAAATATTGAAAGAATAGAACAATTAAAAAAAGGGCTTGATAGAAATAATATTTATTCAAAAGAAAATTTGAAAGTTATTAAAAATATTAAATATAGTAATGATATAGATCTAATTAAAAATTGTGACGTTTTTATTATCACAGTGCCAACCCCAATTAATAAGAATAATGAACCTGATTTAAATTATTTAAAGGATGCTTCAATTATAGTTGGCAATGCAATAAAAAATAATAATAAAAATCAAATAGTTATTTTTGAAAGTACAGTCTATCCTGGGGCTACTGAAGAATTCTGTATTCCGTTAATTGAAAATATTTCAAACAAAAAATATAATAATAAAGAATATAAAAACTCTTTCTACGGCGGGTATAGTCCAGAAAGGATCAATCCTGGAGATACAAAACATACAATAGAAACAGTAATAAAAATAACAAGTGGTTCGAATAAAGATGTTTCACACTGGATTGATAATTTTTATAAATCCTTTATTAAAGCTGGTACATTTAACGTCTCAAGTATAAAGGTAGCAGAGGCTGCTAAAATTATTGAAAATACTCAAAGAGATATAAATATAGCTTTAGTAAATGAATTATCTATTATTTTCAAAAAAATGGGCATTGATTTTAATGAGATCTTAAATGCCGCTAACACAAAATGGAATTTCCAAAAATATAGACCAGGATTAGTTGGGGGTCACTGTATTGGGGTTGATCCTTATTATTTAACATTCAAAGCAAAAAAAATTGGTCTAAACCCTAATTTAATCTTAGCTGGAAGAAAAATTAATGACGGCATGCATGAATACCTTTTAAGTCAAATTATTTCAAAAATAAATCAAAGAAGTGAAAGAATAAAAATAGAAAAAGTATTGATTCTTGGTATAAGTTATAAAGAAAATTGTTCAGACTCCAGAAATTCCCAATTAATTTATTTAGTTAAAAATATGTTGAAAATGAATATGAATATAACAATTGTGGATCCTTTAGTTAATCCAAAAAGCGTAGTTGAGAAAACTGGATTAAACTTATTAAAAAATATACCAAAAAATAATAAATATTCCTTAATTATATTTGCATTAGATCATCTTCAATTTAAAAAAATTAATTATAAAGAACTGAAAAATTTATCTTATTCTAATACAATAATATTTGATTTAACTAATAGGATTGTTGGTGAAGACATATATCATCTATAGTAATGATAAATGAACTTTGGAAATCTTATAAAAGATATATAAGAATATCAAAAAAAGAGAGTATATTCGCTATATCATTTGGAATATTAGGTGCTTTTTTTGAGACAATTGCAATATACCTTCTAGCAAATTTAATAACTGGAATAGAAAATAAAAATGTAATAATAAACTCTAATCTAATTAAAATAAACTTACTAAATAAAGAATTTGCAATAATATTTTTTATTTCGACAGCTTTGTTTTCTGCTATCTTATACTTCTTCTCAAATAAAAATATAATAAAAGCGAAATGCAAAATTGAAAGATTTGTTAGACAAGAAATAACTGATATAACTTTAAAAATAAAATGGGAGTATTATCTTAAGCTGAGTCAAGGAGATATTTCAAAATCCATAATATCTGAAGGACAAAATATTTCGGAAGGATATATGTATTTTATTTCCTCTATTACATATATTTCAATTGCCATTGCATATTTTATTATATGTTTGGTATTGGTGCCTGATACTTTTTTAATACTTATAATATATGCAATTTTTGCATTTAGAATTTATATTTATTATTCAAATAAAGCACAAATACACGGTAAAGATCTCTCTGAAATAACTTCAAATATAGGAAATTGGACATCTTCAATATTTAATAATCTAAAATATATAAAAACTATAAGTAAAGATAATTTAGCTAAGGAAGAAGCAAACAAAATATTTTATAAATTCTCGGAATCTTATTCCAAAGCTATGATAGCTAGTTATAAGTCAAAACTAATAACAGAAATACTAACAATAATTTTTATATTTTTAGCAATACTCTATATAATAATAAACCAATCAAGTAAGTCAGATCTGATATTATCCTTATCTCTTTTCGTAAGAATGACTCCTAAAGTTTATAGTGCTCAAAGTAGACTATTGGACTCAGTGGCAATGATTTCTTGGCCAAAATTGCACCATGCAAAAATTAATTGGTCCAAAAGTCATATTAATTATTCCAAAAACAAAAGAGATTCATCTTTATTTAAATATAAGGGAGATATTATTTTAAAGTCAATTAGTTTTAAATATCCAGAAAACCAACCCATACTAGAAAATCTTAATCTTTCAATAAAAGATAAGGAATCAATTGGAATTATTGGAGATTCAGGATCTGGCAAAAGCACATTAATTGATTTAATTACTGGTATTGTTCAGCCCACAAAAGGCGAGATATACGTATCAGGTTCCAATATCAATTCAATAGATATTGAAAGTTGGAGAAGTAAAATTGGAATTGTGATGCAAGATAACTTTTTTAAAAATGAATCTATAGTTGCTAACGTAGCATTAGGAGACAAAAATATAAATAATCGGAAGTTAGTAAATTCCTTAAAACAATCAAACTCTTGGATATTTGTAAAAAATCTTCCTAATGGCATAAATGAAATTATGTTTGATGGTGGCATGAGATTTTCTGGGGGACAAAGAAAAAAGCTTGCATTAGCAAGAGCACTATATTCCAGTCCTGAAGTATTAATTTTAGATGAACCTTCAACAGGTTTAGACGAGAAGTCTGAATTAGAATTTATGAAAACTATAAAAAAACTTTTAGGGAAAATGACCATAGTAATAGTTTCCCATAAAAAAGAAATAGTTCAGATGTGCGACAGAGTTCTAATCGTTGAAGGTAAAAAATTAAAAAATATCTAAATGGCAAAATCAAAATTTAAAAAAAATTTTTTTTCATGAAGATTCTTTTTATTGCACCTGATATTGACTCGGGCGGGGCAGAAAACGTCTTATTTAACATAGCAAAAAGCAATAATAAAAAAGATATTGTTTTAATATCTCTTACCAAGACTGGATTTTATGGTGAAAAATTAAAAAACGATGGTTATAAAATTTACTCTTTAAATATTAAAAAAAATATATTTTCAATATTTAAGGTATTCAAATTATATTTTCTAATAAATAAATTCAAGCCAGATATTGTTCATACTTGGTTATATCATGGAAATCTTTTAGGTGGGATAATTTCAAAAATTGCGGGTGTAAAAAAAATATATTGGAGTATTCACCATGATTATGAATATTCTAACTTGATGATGTTAATTGAAATGAAAATATTAATACTGTTAAGTTATTTAATCCCAAATAAAATTATTTTTTGTTCTTCTTCATCGAGTGCAAATCATATTAAAAATGGATACAAGGAATCTATTTGTCATATAATTGATAATGGCATTTGTACATCAAAATTCAAACCAAATGAATACTTTCGTGAAAAATTAAGGAAAAAATTAAATTTGGAATATAATTGTCTTCTTTTAGGAAACATATCAAGATATCATCCTATAAAAGACCATGATAATTTATTAAAAGCTCTTTCAATATTAAATATTGAGAAAATTAAATTTAAATGTATATTAGTTGGTGAAGGCTTAACAAATAAAAACAAAAAACTATTAAATAAAATTAAAAAATTGAAACTCCAAGATAAAGTAATTCTCTACGGGAAAAGTTTTGAAATAAACAAAATCATGGCTAGCCTTGATTTACATATTTTATGTTCAAAAAAAGAGGCTTTTGGAATGGTACTTCTTGAAGCGATGAGTTCAGGTGTTCCTTGCATAAGTACAAATGTTGGAGAAGCAAAATCAATAATAGGAAATGAAGACTGGATAATTGAGGCATCTGATTCAGAGTCACTGGCTTTAAAAATAATGGATTTTGTAAAAGAAAAAATTAAAATAAAAGATTATTTACCTTTGACAAGAGAAAGAATATTAAAAAATTATTCACTTAAAAAAATGATTGCAAGCTATAGAAAGCTATATTTAGATATAGTTTAAATCATGCATAGGTTTATAATAATTTAAAAACTAATATATTTATGGCAAAGTATTTAATGAGATTTGATGATATTAATGCAAGGATGGATTGGGATAGATTTTTCACTATAAAAAAAATACTTGAAAAATATGATATAAAATCAATTTTAGGTGTAGTTCCAAATTGTGAAGACAAGAGTTTAGAAGTTGGGAAAATAAACCCTAACTACATTGAAAATTTAAAAAAGTATTCTTCATATGGAGATGTAATAGCTCAACACGGCTATAAACATCTTTATGATTCAAAATCGCCAGGTTTATTTGGTAATTCTCCTAATTCTGAATTTGCTGGTAATTCTTACAAAAAACAATTTGAAAAATTATCAAAAGGCAAAGAAATTCTAAAAAAGGAATCATTATGGAAACCAGTTTTTATGGCACCAAATCATTCTTTTGATTTAATTACATTAAAGGTTCTTAAAAAACTAAAATTTGAAACAGTATTAGATGGCTTTTCAATCTTTCCATTTAAAAAAAATAATTTAAATTTTATACCTCAAATAAGTTCGAATCCTTTACCTATTTTCTTTCCTGGGCTCTCGCAACTATGTATACATATAAATACAATCTCCGAAAGTAATTTTAAAAAATTGATTTTGTTTATTGAAAAAAATCATACCCATTTCATAAAACTAGAAGATCTCAATCCAAAAAATAATTTTTTAACCTTATTTGATCGTAATTTTGCTTCTTTATCTGTAAAATTTATTAGATCAATAAAGAAAATATTTTATGGACTTAAATATATATTTTTAAAGTCTCGCTGCATTGCACAGAGAATAATTTACCGAATTAAATTTAGAAATATTGAGATTTATAAATGGCATTTATCTGGGACTTTTTATTGTAGAAATTATAAAATTCAATCTTTAAAAATAATTAATTCTCTGAAACCTGATATTTATATTGATATTGGTTGTGGTTTAGGAGAAATTCTTAATAAAGTATCACTATCTTCAAAATATAAGCTGGGATATGATTCAGATTTAAGGTTAGTCAATACAGAAAATACCTCTTATAAAAAAGAATTTAAATTTTTTACTGATGAAGATGCACTATTAAATGAAGCAAAAAGAATTAAAAAAAATGATACACAAAAGATAGTTTTCTCAATGTTGGGATTTTCTCATCTTTTATCAAAACCTTATCTTAAAAAGAAACTTCAGAAATACTCAAAAGTTATAGGGAAATATACATTATTAATTGATAATATTTATGTTAATTCGAAGGAATATAAATATGATCATCATAATTTTTTTTATAAACATAATGGATTTTTTAGATACTTTCATAAGGTCGATCAATTAAGATCTTTATATTGTATTGAAATTGGATAAAAAATATTGAACAGAAAATATATAAAATCTCAGAAAATTTTAATAGTAGCTAATTGTACCTGGTACTTATATAACTTTAGAAGAGAATTACTAGAGGAATTAAAAAACAATGGTTACGAATTAATACTTTTATCTCCCAAAGATGAATTTTTTAATTTTATAGAAAAATATTTTATAACCTCTGAGAACCTCTTTTTAAAAAGAGGTTCTGAAAATCCAATTTTAGAGTTGTTCACAATATTTCATATGCTATACATCTACAGAAAATATAACCCAATACTAGTACATCACTTTACTATTAAACCTTGTATTTATGGAGGTATTATTGCAAATTTCTTAGGTATTAAGGCTGTAATTAATCATATAACTGGATTAGGTCCTTCTTTTTTTACACCTAGAAGAAAAATTAGAATTATTAATAACTTACTTCATCCTTTTTATAAATATTCTTTCAACAATGATAAAGCTATGAATATTTTTCACAATGAATCAGATAGAGAAACATTGATTAAAAAAAAGCTTACAACCTCAACTAAAACTATTCTAATAAAAGGTTCTGGAGTAAATACTGAATACTTTAAAAACAATTCTGATAAGACTAGTTACTCAAAAAAAGTACAATTGCTCTTCCCTGCCAGACTAATTAAAGAAAAAGGTATAATGGAGTTATTATTTGTCTGTAATGAACTATGGGATGAAAACTACGAATTCACTTTAAATATTGCCGGAGAAATAGATCAACAAAACTATAGTTCATTAAATAACGATAATAAAATTTTTCTATTTAATCACGAGAATATAAACTTTATTGGTAAAAGCTTTGATATGTTTAGCATCTATAAAAATACGGATATAGTTGTGCTTCCTTCTTGGAGAGAAGGATTATCTAAATCACTTCTAGAAGCTGGTTCCATGAGTCTTCCAATAATTACAACAGATGTTCCAGGTTGTAGGGATGTAATTGAAAATAATAAGTCAGGAATTCTAGTCCCATTAAAAAATACAAAGAAATTAAAGTTAGCTATAAAATTCTTGTTAGAAAATGAATCGATTGCTTTAAATTATGGTAAAAATTCTAGAAAAGTAATTATGGAAAATTTCACTGTTGAAAAAATAAATAATCAAATAATTAAACTTTATGAAAAATTACTTAAACGATAATCAGGATGATCTATTTGCTTACTCTTGGATTGATATCAATATTAGCAATACTAGAAAATCTAAATAAGTTATCTAATCTAATAAAAAATAAATATTTTTATATTTTTCTAACAATTTTATTTGTTTTTTTTGTAGGTTTAAGATATGAAGTTGGTTGCGACTGGGAATCATATAATTGGCACTTTAATAATATTTCA
>MDTC01079056.1_pt1 | contig 12365 bp, 13 predicted proteins | sample 811181 | NCBI WGS metagenome assembly MDTC01 (sample SAMN05326644, study PRJNA326480) | marine metagenome | isolation source: seawater | place: Pacific Ocean: North | collected 2011
TAAACCAGTAGGCACACCCACAATTCCTTTATCATTTTTCATTGCTAAAGTTGCCATCTCAATAGTTTGATCAAGCGCCTGATTAAACTTTAAAAAAGATTGGGAAAAACTACCTCGTTCAGCTAAATCAAATAATGATTTTTCTGTATTCTCAATAATATTTTCGGCATTTTGCTCCTTAGCGTTTAAAGTTTCCGAGGATAAATTGTCAGAAATTAAAACCAATTCTCTGCGCAAATACATCTCATGCACTACTTTTGCATAATCCACCGCCTGTTTAGTGGATCCAGAAAATCTTGTTAATTTAACTAGATATTCAGTTCCACCAACTTCACTTAACATATTATCTTTTTCAAAAAAATTTTTAAGTGTAATTGGATTAGCCACCATACCTTTATTATTTAATGTTTCTATTACTTCATAGATTTTAGTATGAGCGGGATCATAAAAACTTATAGAATTAATTATGTTTGAAATTTCATCTATTATATCATTATTAACCAAGATAGAACCCAAGAGAGCTTGTTCTGCCTCTAGATTAGATGGCTGTTTATTATTTATATTATTTTCAGTTAATTTGATTTTTTCCACATGACAATGATAATTCAGACAAGGTGTAAATAAAGGTAAAAGTTACACACGTTTTTGACTCGCCTGTGGAAAAGTTATTTTGATTCTATCTTATTGATTTTAACTAAAATTTGAGCAGATACTTCTGAGTGAAATTCTATATCAACTTTGTATTCACCAATTTTATTTAAATCAGTTTTTAGAACAATTTGTGATGGCTTGATCTCAACTTTTATATTTTCATAAATAGCTGTAGATATTTCTTTAGGTTTAATAGAGCCATACAATTCACCGTTTTCTTTACTTTCTTTATTAAAGGTAAAAGATTTTTTATTAATAGTTTGGGCAACATCTTTTAATTTATTTTTTAATACTGTATTCTTCTTGTTAAGCTCGTCTTTTTTTTTAGATACATAGTTTAAATTTTCCTGGCTGTATCTTAGAGCTTTGCCAGTTTTTAAAAGATAATTTCTAGCGTAGCCTGGTTTTACCTCTACTTTATCACCAATGTTACCTAACTTCATTATATTTTCTAAAAGTATTACTTGCATTTTTAAATCAAAGCTAAAATTTTTGCTCTTTTAATTTCTTTTGTTAATTTTTTTTGCTTACCACTTGATACCGAAGTAATTTTTGAAGATAAAATTTTGTTGTTTTCTGTTACATATTTTTTTAACAGACTTATATTTTTATAATCAATACTGGGAGCATCTTTAACTGAAAGAGGACAAGATTTGTTGAACTTACCGTCAGTTTTTTGAAATAAGCTTAGCTTATTTAATGAATTACCGCCTTTTTTTTGAAATTTTTTACTTTTACGCTTCATTTATTTTCCTTTTTAAAATATTCTTTTTCGGTATCTAGTTTTTTATATTTTACTATAAGGTGCCTTATTACCGTATTATCAATTTTAATTTTTTTATTAATTTCGTTTAAAGTCTCTTTTTCTCCCTGGAATTTGTAGTGAATATAAAAACCTTTATTGTATTTCTTAATCTTTTGAGCAAGGTTCATTAGTCCCCATTCTTCAATTTTCAATACTTTTCCTGAATGTTTATTTATTATATCACTATATTTATCTTTAATTTTATCTAAGTCAGATTTAGATAAATCTTGTTTGGTTATTAGAGTGTTTTCGTAGAACGACATAATAAAGAATATTGTTAATTAGTTAGCTATAAAGTACATATAATTTGAAAAGTTTTTATACTATAATAACTAGTTATATCAATACTAATTATTAGCCAATAAATGCTAAAAACATGAATACAATACTATTTCCAGGCCAAGGAACGCAAATAATCGGGATGGGATCAGAATTTTACAATAATTTTGATATTGTTAAAAACATATTCAAAGAAGCAGATAATAAACTTAATTATAAAATTTCTCAAATAATTTTAGAAGGTCCAGAAAATGAATTAAAGTTAACACAAAATACCCAACCAGCAATTTTAATAGTTAGCTATGCAATATTTTCAGTATTAAAAAAAGAATTTAATTATGATTTTAAATCTACAAAATATTTTGCAGGACATTCTTTAGGTGAGTATAGCGCATTAGTTTGTGCAGAATCTTTAGATTTTAACGATGCTTTGTATTTATTATACGAAAGAGGAAAAGCAATGCAGGAAGCAGTTCCAGTAGGTAAAGGAAGTATGATTGCCGTGTTAGGAGCAAAAATTGAAGAAATTAAAAATTTTATAAATGATAAAAAAATAAACGGTGTCTGTGAAATAGCAAATGATAATGCTGAGGGTCAAACAATAATAAGTGGAGATATTAATAGTATTAATTTATTGCAATTAATATTAAAAGAAAATAAGAAAAAATTTATTCCATTGAATGTAAGCGCCCCATTTCATTGTTCTTTAATGAAATCTGCTGAACTAAAAATGAAAGAAAAAATTTTATCAATTAAATTTAAGAAACCAAAATTTGATATTGTAAGTAATGTCACTTCTAGACCTGAGAATAATGCAGATATTATAAAAAAATTATTAATAGAACAAATTTGTTCTACTGTTCGATGGAGAGAGAGCATTATTAATATGTCAAAGGAAAATATTACCGAATATATAGAAATAGGACCAGGAAAAGTTTTATCTGGCATGGTTAAAAGAACTTTAAAAGATATTAATTCCTTTAGTATAAATACAATAGATGATATTAAAAAAATTATATGATGAGTTTAAAAAATAAGAAATTTATAATTACTGGTGCAACCGGTGGAATAGGGTACAGTTTGATAAAAAAATTTACCGAAAATGGCGCAAAAGTTTTGGCTAGTGGAACTAACGAAGATAAATTGAAAAAACTTAAAGCAGAATTTAGTGAAATTGAAATTGAAAAATTTAAATTAGACGAACATCAAAATATAGAAGCATTTATTGAAACAGCATATAATAAGTTAAATGGCTTAGATGGTTTAATAAATAACGCTGGGATTACTTTAGATAATTTATCAATCAGATTGACAGAAGAAAATTGGAAAAAAGTTCTAGATATTAATCTGACCTCAACATTTCTTATGTGTAAACATTCTATTAAAAAAATGCTTAAAAATAAATATGGCAAAATAATAAATATTACTTCAATCGTTGGACATACAGGAAATTTAGGTCAAGCGAACTACGCAGCTTCGAAAGCAGGAATTATTGCTTTTTCTAAGACCTTAGCGATTGAATATGCCAAAAAAAATATTAACATTAATTGTGTTTCGCCTGGATTTATTCAAACCGAAATGACTGATAAAATTAACGAAGAGTTCAAAAAATTGTTGATAAGCAAAATTCCATCTGGTGTTTTGGGCACTGGTGATGATGTATCAAACTGTGTAGCATTTTTAGCTTCAGATATGGCAAATTATATCAATGGAGAAACAATTCATGTTAATGGTGGAATGTATATGGCTTGACAATTCCATTCAATAATCTATTAAGAAATTGTTAAAATTAAAAAAAGGAACTAATGTCAAACGATATTAAATCAAAAATAAAAAAAATAGTTGCAGATCACTTAGGAATAGAAGAAGAAAAAGTAACAGAGGAAGCTAGTTTCATAGACGATTTAGGTGCAGATAGCTTAGACACAGTTGAGCTAGTAATGGCTTTCGAAGAAGAATTCGGATCTGAAATATCTGATAGCGAAGCAGAAAAGATTCTTACAGTTGGTGATGCAATTAAATTTATTGAAAGCAAGTCAAATTAATAAATCTAAAATTTTAGATAATTAGATGACTCATGGTAAAAATAACATCATGATAGTTTTGTCCTCGCCTTCTGGTGCAGGAAAAACAACAATAACAAAAAAAATTCAACAAAAATATAATTCTTTTAAAATATCAGTTTCGCATACAACACGTAAACCACGACCGAATGAAGTTGATGGAGTTGATTATAATTTTATATCCAAAAAAGATTTTGTAAATTTAATCGACAAAGGAAAATTTTACGAATATGCAAAAATTTTTGATAACTATTATGGCACACTCAAAGAAACTATTGATAATATGATAATTAAAAATGACATAATATTTGATATAGATTGGCAAGGAACTCAACAACTTTCTAAATTTCAAAATTTAAATTTAATAAAAATTTATTTAATACCTCCAAACAAAGATGAGTTAAAAAATAGATTAATAAAAAGAAATTTAGATCCTTTGCAAGAAGTTGAAAAAAGATTTTTAGCTTTCGACGAAGATGTAAAGCATTGGAAGGATTATGATTATATATTAATCAACGAAAAGCTTGATAATTGTTACAAACAAATAGAAGAGATTATTTCAATAAATAAAAAAGAATTCAAAACAACTTTTCAAATTGTTCAGTAATTTTATAATAAATATCTGGCTTTAAATCTGAAGGTCTAGACTTAGTATTTAAATCTTTAATTAAATTTAGTTCTTCATAGTTTTTAAAAATTTTTTTTAAGTTTTTATTAATCATTTTTCTTTTATTCGAAAAAAAAATATTAGTAATCTTTTCAAGTTTATCAATGTTTTTTATTCCATTAAATATTTTTTTGTGTGGAAAAAAATGAAGTACAGTCGAATATATTTTAGGTTTTGGAAAAAAACAATTTGGAGAAACATGAAATTTATTTAATATTTTTAACCTATAATTACGTAATATTGCAAGCCTTCCGTATTTGTTTGTTCCAAATTTACCAATAATTCTCTCTGCCATTTCTTTTTGAAACATAAAAATTAGCTGTGAATATTTCGGTGGCCATTTTTTAAATTTGATTATTTTAACTAATATTTGAGATGATATATTGTAGGGCAGATTACCAAAAATAATAGAATTTTTTTTTAATATTTTTTCTAAATCAAAATTCAATATATCTTTATTATAAATTTTAATATTTTTATATTTAAAATATTTTAATTTTAATTCGTTTGATAAATTATTGTCTTTTTCAATTAAAATTAATGATTTAGGCTTATTAGCTAATATTTGATCAGTAACAGCTCCATGACCAGGACCAATTTCTACTACATCATGATTGTTAATATTAGTTAAGTTTACAATCTTTTTGATAATATTTAAATCAGATAAAAAATTTTGACCAAGTGATTTTTTTGCAAAATTCATTACCCAACCTTACTTATAAACTTGAAGCATTGTAATAGACTTTGATAGTTACCTTGATCCTTATAAATTAAGTTACTAGCTGGCCCATGGTCAGGTGAAACCCTCAAATAATTAAGCCCAAGAGTTACATTGATTGCATCATATTGAAACAATGTTTTAAATGGTCCCAATACTTGATCATGATACATGCCAACTATAACATTATATTTTTTATAATTATTAATAAATACTGTGTCGGCAGAAAATGGACCCTGTATATTAATACCTTTTCTTTTTAGTTTTCTAATTGCTGGAATTATAGTATTTATTTCTTCACTATCTTTATCTAATTCTCCTATATGAGGATTAAGTCCCAGCATCCCAATTTTTGGTTTTTTCTTTAAAAATTTTCTAAAATAATGATTTAAATTAACTATTTTTTTAACGATTAAAGTAGAACTAATTTTTTTTGATACTTTTTCAATAGGTATATGTGTTGTGATAGGTACAACTGATAATTTCTTATTATAAATCATCATTACTTCGGATCCATCATAAACATTTGATCTAGATGCAAAATATTCTGTTACACCAATTTTGTTTGAATTTTTGAGTAATTTTTTATTGATAGGGCAATTTATTATACCTCTTGTGTTTTTATATTCACCAAATTTGTGTGCTAAAGCTAAGCATTTTAATACATACTTTGAAGATTGTAGTTCATCCACATTAAATGAATTCTTAAAATTTAATGGAACATCAATAATTTTAAGAGAATTTTTTAAACTCTTGTCATTCAAATTTTTAACTTTTACTATTTTGGTCTTAAATTTTAACTTTTTACGTTGAGATTTAATCAGCTCAAAATTAGCAATTAAATATGTATTTTTTTTAACGTTGATATTAAGTTTTTTCCATGATTTGAAAATTATTTCTGAATTTATACTATTGGGATCACCACCCACTAAAATTATTTTATTTTTCATTTAACATTTATAAACTTATTATTTTTAATTTTAGAAAGATGATTATTTGAAAATAGTTGTAAATATTCATTTTTCTTCTCATTAATAATTTTTTCTCTAATAGTATCTAAATTATTTTCTTTAATTTTTATTTTTTTCTTATCAATTAGTTTTAAAAATAATAGCTTATCCATTGTAATTATTGGTTTTGAAATCTCGTTTACTTTCAATTTAGAAATAATTGTCAATATTTGCTCTGACAAAGATTTAGAATTTATCCAACCTAAGTCACCACCTTCGGAAGCAGTAGCTGAAATACTAAATTTCATAGCAGCGTTTTCAAAACCCATATCTTTAATTTGTTGTTGAATTTGAGCTATCTTGTTTTTATTCTCTAAACTATCGTTAATTAATATTTCAATTTCAGATAATTTATATTCCTCCACGTCCTCTTGATTTGATATGAATTTTTTTAAGTCATTTTCAACTTCTTTTTCATTAAAACTAATTTTTTCCTCATATAATTTAAAAATTAAAGTATTCCATAATAAATCGGTTTCGACATCATTTTTATAAATTGCATAATCGATAGTGTTGTTTGTAAATAATTCTTTTAAACCTTGCGAGTCAGTATTAAATTTTTTTGCAATTTTATCCAGGTTATTTTGCAGCATATTATTTTGTGTAAATGAAAGATTATATTTTTTAATTTCTTCTATTTTTATTTTGTTGTCGATTAATAATATCAAAGCTTGTTGTTTAATTGAGTTGATATTTCCTTGGTTTAAAGATTGTTTATTTAAAAATAAAATAGTTTTTATTTTATTAATTAATTCGTACGATGTTACTATTTGATCCCCAACCTTAGCAATTACTCTATTTTCTATCGATGCGTATAACTGAACTTGAGTTAAACAAATAAAAATAATAAATATTTTTAAAATTATTATTTTTTTCATTTATTTACAGATGGAGAGTTGATATTGCCAAAAGGAACTAGTGTAACTTTAAATAATAAGGAATTTTCAGGTTCTAATTCAGAGTCATTATAAAATTCTCTTCGGAAAACTATACCTGCCTTTAGACAGTCATTAAGATACTCGTAACTCAAATTATAATATTCAGCAGAATTTGTAATTAAATTACGTTTAGTTTCAGCAGAAAAAAGTGCATTTTCATTATTGCCATACTGTATTTTTGTTTTAAAATAATCTTGTTTACCGATATGTTTTTTTTCTTGCAAATAATTAAAATCAAAGTTTATTGCATTATATTTTAAATTCGTGCTTATTTCGTTATAATTTAAATCTTTATAGTTTTGGTCTATAGCAAAATTGTAATTAATATTTATATTATCATTTATCTTAAGATTAGAATTTCCAATAAAATCTGATAACTTTTCATCTAAACTTGAAGAAGAAGGCATTTTTTTATTTTCTTTTTGATTTATTATTTGACCAACAGACAAATTAAACTCTTTGTCATTACTATTCATTTTGTAATCAAAACCTAATGTGGAATTTAACCCACTCTCAAAATTATTATAAGAGTCAAGCCTATCTATATTAAATATATTTAAATGATTTAATCTTGTCCCTTCATCAATTTCTTGCTTTCGCATATGGTTTGGGGAATATCTTAATAGTATTTTAGGAGTTAAATATTGATTCATACTACCTCGATTTTTAAATAAGTCTAATTCTGCTAAGTAACCTATAGCTCCAAATAATTCATTGGATGAATTAGTTTTGTAGTCAGAAATGTTTTGGGATTCATAATTAACATTTCTTAACTTTCCTATTAATTTAGAATTAATTCCATTGTCAAAAGCAAATTCTTTAGAGTTCCAATTAATGTCATTAACTAAAAAATTTGCAAACTTATTTGTATCATAGTTGTGAATATTCAAATTTGATTCATAATTTGCATTTCCAAACTTTGCATTACTAAATAAATTTTTATTAACAATTATATCAGGTAACACATATTCATATTTATCATTATAACCATCTTTTAAAGTTTCATAAACTGTTGCATTGAAGCCAAAGAAAAAGTCGTCATCTTCTCTGGTAAAAGCTAATGAATTTTCCAAAATATCTACTTCATGATTAATTAAATTTGTATCTATTTTGTATAATTTTAAATATTTATCATTTGAAACTTCTTGTAAAGATAGTTGTAAATTGTTGGAGGATCCATTTTTTCCTGTAAAATTTTTAACAAAATCTAAAAAATAATGTGATTTATCACCAGATGGTTTAGCTGCACTAGTTTTCTTATATCCTTCTGTAAATCCAAAATCTAAAATTAAATTAGATTTTTCAAATGCTTGTCTATACTCACCTAAAAAAAGAGGTTTTTCAGAAGTAAAAAGTTTACTGGTAACCGTAAAGTCTTTATTTTGTGTTGGAGCAAAGAAATAGGGAATTGCAAAACCTGCACCTAAATTTTTTGTATCAGAGAATGAAGGTGGTAAAAAACCAGATCTTCGATCTACCGATGGGTCTGGATGAGATAATTTTGGTAAGTAAAAAATAGGTAAATCATAAATTTTAATTACAGCATTTTCATAATAAATTGTTTTTTTATTTTTGTCATGACTCATATTACTTGCTTGAATAGACCATGGAGGACATTTATCTTCATCTCTATGACCACATAAAGTAAATACGCTTTTTGTAAAATCTCTTATTTGATCATCAATTTTAACAGTGTTGGCAAAAACTCTAGGATTATTTTTTTTATTCAGCTTAAAATTTTGATCGTTAAGAAAAGCTTTTACGTCTGTTCCTAATATTTCTCTCTTTTTTTCATCGATATAAATTTGAGAAAAATTATATGAATTATTTTTAGTATCTTTTAGTTGTATATTTCCGGTTGATCTAAAAAAATTATTTTTTGTAGAATATTCAAAATTTTCCATAAAAATTTTATTTTTTGCTAAGTCATTAATAACAACTGGGTAATTAGATTTTATAAATTGATTTTTGTTATCGAATATTATATCTGTACCTGTAAGAAAATATCCCTCTGAAGTTAGTACAGTTGTTTTACCTTGACTTGTTAAAAGCTCAACTTCTTTATTATATTCTGCATAATTAGTTTTAAACTCATTTTTTTTTTCATCCGTGACAATAATATTATCTTTCAAAATAGTTAGTTTTGTATTTTTATCTATCGATATAGATGAAGACTTAATATTTAAACTTTCAGCAAATAGCGAGATGTTTACGCTAAATATAAAAAAAAGAATTATTATTTTATTTTTCATTGATTTGCAGTATGCCTATTGAACTAACTAAGCCTATAACTGCTACCGGTATCCATGCAGCAAGAGACAAAGAAATTCTATTTGTTTGACCTAAAGCAATTGATAGATCTTTGAAATAAAAAATAGCCACGCACGCTATAATCCCTGTTATTATAAAAGATATATTATTTGATTTTTTCAATGTACTCATTGTTAAAATTGAGGCTAAAGCAGTCATAATAAATAAAAAGAAGGGCATCGATAACATAATATTTAAATTTTGATCTAATGATGCTTTGCTATAACCTCTACTTTGTAAGTCTTTATAATTAATAATAAGATCTAAAAACGACATTGTATCAAAATTTTTGAATAAACTTGTTATTTTTTCATAATCATACTTAGAAAATAACTGATAATTTTCAATAGTATTATAGTTCGTTAATCCATCAACTATTTTATAAATAATTGCTTCATTGAGAACCCAATTATTAGTTCTTATATCAGCAGAGACTGAGTAAATTTTTTCATACAGATTATAGTTTTTATCTAAATTAAAAATTGTTACGTTTTTAAGAGTTGTATTTTTTGTTTCATCAGCTGATATAACTCTATAACCTGAATTTAAATTTTCCTTTATCCAAAGACCGTTTTTATTTATAGTAACCAAATGGTCTACATCACGTGAATGGTGGGATTTGGTTTTCTCATAATATTTAGTCATTAGAGATGTAATTGGATTTATGGCAAACAAAGTAACCCATCCAAAAATAAAAGATGAAAAAGCTAATATAAAAAAAATCCTAAAATTTGAATATCCAAATATTTTTAAAGTTAAAAGATCTTTTGTATTTCTTAAATTAAAAAGAAACCACATACTTGAAATAAAAATTATAAAAGGGAATAATTTAATTATCATGTTTGGTACATATAATGCTGTAAGTGTAATTGGCATCAAAATTGATGTATTTGAATTTTTAAAAAATTCAATTTCTTCAAATAAATTTAGAATTATGCCAAAACAATAAAAAATTAAAATTACTTTTAAAATTGTTTTAAAAAAGTTTAATAATAAATATCGAAACAAGATTTTACTCATTAATTTGAAGACTCCTTTGAAAATTTAAACATAAGAAAAGTATATGTAATCGGTATTAAAACTAATGGCGAGATTAAAAATATTATACCAATTAGTTTGGAAATGCCAGTAAAACGAATTATCAGTTCTGCATAAAGTAAAATTAAAAAACTCAAACCAAATACACTATATGTATTTATAAATTTATTTTTTTTGGTATTTGTTTTTATTAATAAAAAGGAACATAAAAGAGAAATCACCGGTATATAAAATGGAAGTATAATTCTTCTATTTAACATTGTTTTTATTTCTTTTTTTGTATCAGAATTGCATTTAATTAATTGTTTAGAGGGCAAGCCAGCTAAACAATTTATTAATTGAATCGTAGAAGTTTCTTGTAACTTTGGTACTTTTATTGTGTCCGTCTGAAGATCTTGTAAATCTATGTTTAACTGATTAAAATCAATAATCTCATCTTTAGTTCCCTTTTCTCCACTGGAAATTATCTGTCCCTTAAACAGCATCATTTTTTTTTCTTCTACAATGCCTTCTTGAGCTACTATAGTCATTGACTCTGTATTTTTATTTTTTGAGGATAAATTTTTAAGAGTATTAGAACTATCATGAATAAATACATTTTTAATTTCATTTTGATATTTCTCTTCGACAATAAATGAAAAACCTTTAAAAGAATCACTAAATTGTTGCACTCTTATTGTAGGTAAGAAAGAATTGAATCCATCTTTACTAAGCAAAAGTCTGGATTTGTTTAAAGCCAATGGCGTTAAGAAAACTGAAAAAATTAAATAGAACAATAAAACAAAAGTTGAAATAATAAAAAATAAGTTAACAATTTTTAGTTTTTTTACACCTGAGGTCCATAAAATTATGAATTCATTTTCTTGAATTTGCTTAACTATAAATATGATTAACGCTATCAAGAAGGACAAAGGTATAAATTTTGTTAATATTCCGGTTATATTTAAAAAAGAATAGTAAAAATAGGTACTTACAGAGTATCCATTTTCTACTATTAAATCTAAAAAATTAACTGCTCTTACAGTCCAGGCAATGATTGATAAACCAAATAATACAACTAAAAAAGTTTTTAAAATATCCTTGATAAAATTTTGATAAATTTTGTTTTGTAGCATTGCAATTTGATATATATAAATAATGTAACTTTAGTTAAAACTCAACCTATGATAGTGCACAAGGGCAATATTTCCATTGAAATCTGATATATTTGAACATATATACCATTCAAATCTATTTAAAGAACATTTAAAAAATTTATGTCTATTAAAATTAACTACTCAAAGAAAACAGCTGGCAAATCTACCTCTAATCTTGTTTTATTTTCTGATGAGAAATTCAATATTAGCAATTTAAAAAGATATATTTCTAACTCAGAGTTCTCCTATGTAAATGATTTGCTGAAATCCAGTGACTTGAAAAAAAGTATGTTTGTTTTTGAAGTCAATTCAAAAAAAAAAATAGTTTTAATTTCTATTAAAAAAGAGCTTAAGAGCTTTGATGTAGAAAATTTAGGTGCTGAATTTTATGGGCTCATAAATTATGGTAAGAGTACTGAATATTTTATTAACACTGATAGTGTAACTAGTAACCATAAAAATTTTATAGGTTATTTTCTCCACGGACTTAGACTTAAATCTTATGAATTCAATAAATATAAAACAAAAAAAGAAACAAGACTTATTTCTATAAACTTATTAGGAAAAAAAAATAATCCATCAGTTCAAAATCAATTAAAATTTAAAGCATTGGAAGAAGGAACTTTTTATGCAAGAGACTTGGTTTCTGAGCCAGGAAATATTCTACACCCAGATGAATATGCAAAAAGATTAAGCTCTCTTAGAAAAGATGGTTTAAAAGTAAATATATATGATGAAAAAAAATTAAAA
>MDTC01062335.1_pt1 | contig 12364 bp, 9 predicted proteins | sample 811181 | NCBI WGS metagenome assembly MDTC01 (sample SAMN05326644, study PRJNA326480) | marine metagenome | isolation source: seawater | place: Pacific Ocean: North | collected 2011
CTGACGATATTCTCGCAGGTGACGTTCCTTGAGACGGCGCAGAGAGAGACGGAACTGAGACTCAAGATGTTCGTGCAAGAAGTCGGTGGCGTATAAAGCCGCCAATTCCTGTGCTAACTCTGGTTGCTCCTTGGCAAATTGCTGTGGCAGGTGTGCACTAGATGCGTCGTCTGGGAGCTGCAACAGTTGCTCATACAGTTGCCGGTAGAGGGAGTGTCGGAAATCTTCTGGACGCAAAAACTGCCTCGCAAGAGACATCAATTGAGCCTCGGTCAGCAGCGCTTGCAGCAAAAACCGTTCGTCTAATGAATACGGTGATTGACGAATCACAGAATTTGAAGAACTAACTATTATGTTATTTGATGAGAAATTTGTCAAAGTTTTTGCTGCAGCAAAAACCGTTTCATTGGGTAGACGTAGTGCCTCAGCAATCTGCACCCAAACCATCTGGCGCTGTTCGAGTTTAGGAATTGGCTGAGCTGCGACGAGCAACTCGCGAAGAGCCTCCTGACGTCCAGGGACAGTTTCAGGATATTTTGCTAAAGTTTGCTGGATCAAATACTCTAAAAGGGGTTGCTTCTTCACTAACAATTTGGAGAAAGCTTCTCCGCCTATATTCTGCAAAAAGCTGTCAGGATCTTCGTTTTCAGGAAGTGTTAGAATGTAGGTGTCTAGGGGAACAGGCAGAAACAACTGACAATTCTTCAAAGCTGCTTTTTGACCGGCAGTGTCACCATCAAACAGTAAGATCACTGAGTTGGCATGACGTCGAATCAGTTGCAGATGTTCAAGAGTTAATGCGGTTCCACAAGTAGCGACTGCCTGGGTGAAGCCAAATTGATGCATACGGATTACATCCAGATATCCCTCCACAAAAATCAGCTCCCGACTCTGGCGAATCGTTTCTAAACCCTCGTAAAGGCCATAGAGAACCTGGCTTTTACGATAGTATGGGGTTTCGGGGCTATTCAAATACTTCGGTTGATCTTCGCTACGAATGACTCTTCCCCCAAAGCCGATACAACGTCCCCGAGCATCCCTAATGGGAAAGATCAGCCGGTTGCGAAAGCGATCGTAGCGACGCTCTTGCTGTTCTGCCATTTTGACTAATCCACACTGTTCTTGAATCTGAGCAGGAATTTTTTGGGCAAGTAGATGCTGGTGAAGTCGCTGCCAATCATCTGGAGCAAAGCCAAGCTGAAAGCGCTCCTGCCATTTCGTTGGGACATAACGCTGATCTAGGTATGCACGAACATTTTGCCCAGTCAGGCTTTGCAGTTGTTGTTGATAGAAGTTGCTAGCGAGTTGTAAAGCATTCAGACCAGCTTCCTGATCAGGTTTGCGCTGATTCGATTTGCCTTCATGACGTAACTCTACGCCAGCCTTGTTGGCAAGGTCGGTAACTGCTTCGGCGAAGGTCAAGCGTTCAAACAACATCAGAAAACGAATGGCATCGCCGCTAGTTCCGCATCCAAAACAATGAAAGAAGCCACGCTGGGGATTGACGTTAAATGAAGGAGTCTTTTCAGAATGGAAAGGACAGCAGGCTTTGAAGGTGCTGCCAGTGCGGCGCAGAGCAACACCTCTTTCTTCCATTAACTGGACGAGGTCAGTATGATTGACTACTTCACGAACAAAATCATCACTGAAGCGCATCAGGAGAGCTTAGCAGGAGGTCAGACAAAACTGGGGTTGGTGTTGCCATGCGGGCACCTTACAGCGAAATCGTTCTGGTTCCGTCAATGAAATTGTCTTGTAGAGATTGCAGGGAGTCTCTCCGGCCTCTGCCAGAATTTCTCCCCAAGGAGAGATGATCAGGCTATGCCCATAGGTTACTCGACCATCTGGATGTTCTCCACACTGAGCCGCAGCAATCACAAAGCAGCTATTTTCAATGGCACGAGCTCGCAGTAGTGTATGCCAGTGAGCTTTTCCAGTGGGGCGCGTGAAAGCTGCGGGAATAGCCAATAATTGTGCACCAGCCTGGCTGAGCGTTCGATACAGATGTGGAAACCGCAAGTCATAGCAGATACTCATTCCGTATCCTCCCCAAGGAGTTTGCAACAGGAGCGCTTCTGTGCCAGCTTCAAAACTAGCTGACTCGCGATAGGATTCTTGGTCACTGAGAATGGCATCAAATAGATGGATTTTGTCGTAGCGGGCTCGAATCTTCCCCTGGTCATTGATTACAAATCCACGATTCAGCAATCGTCCGTCACCGGTTGATTTGCAGAGAATCAAGGAACCGATATGAATCCAGATTCCTGCTTTGACAGCAATATCTAGGCAGCACTTCAGCACGGGATCTTCTTCTTCAGTAACGGCTGTTGCCCGAGCAAGAGTATTTTTCTGCTGCAGCAGGTTGACAGCTTCTGGAAGAACGATCCACTGTGCGTCGTTGTCAACTGCTTCCTGCAAAGCCACTTTGACCTGTTGGCAGTTGTATTCGAGGTCAATGCCAGAAGTTAGCTGTACACAAGCAATCTTGAGCTCACTATGCGTGTTTGTCATGGAAGTTCCAACTTCTGGAGTTTGGGAGTGATGATGACCTGGCAATAAGGATTTTCTGGATGCTGGCGATAGTAGTTCTGATGATAGTCTTCTGCAGGATAAAAGGTGCCCAAGGGAACAATCTCGGTAACGATTGGCCTAGAAAACTTTGGGGATACTTCCTGTTTTGATTTTATAGCCAGTTCCTGTTGCTCTTCGGAATGAACAAAAATTGCTGAGCGATATTGAGTGCCAACATCATTTTCTTGACGATTGAGTGTCGTGGGGTCGTGCATCCTCCAGAAATAATCTAAAACTCTGATATAACTAACTATCTCTGGATCAAAATCAAGTTGGACAACCTCTGCATGGCCAGTCATCCCAGAACAGATTGAGCGATAATCTGGATTGTTGGCATGTCCGCCTGTGTAGCCGCTTACAACGCGGTGGATGCCTTCAATACGCTGGTAGACTGCTTCTAAACACCAGAAGCAGCCACCAGCCAATGTAGCTTTAGTCAATTCCATTCCGTCACTCCTGTTTGAAAATTGATACTTTCGATCCATGGCTATGAAATTTGGCTATTCCCTCAACTTTTAGCAATGGGCAGTGAGAAAGCCGATTTGATGTTGCCCTTTCGACTTGAAGAGTCGTTCAAATTCCGTAGGGATATTTTCTTCATTCAAAGGACTGTTCCAGAGATCTTCTGTTAGAGCACCGATCTCGTAGTCTGGATGGTTTTGGAGTAGTTCAAGCACCATTAGGAAATATTCTTGGTGATCGGTTTTGAAACGAATTTCTCCACCCTCTCGAAAGAGGATCAGCAATTGATCTAGGAATTCTCTGGAAAACAGTCGGTGCTTTCGATGAGCCTTCTTGGGCCAGGGGTCGGGAAAGTTTACATGGAGAATGTCCAAATTTTTTTCAGACAAATATTCTCCGAGCAGTTCCCCTCTGTCTTTTATGAGCAGGGCATTGGTCAGCTGAGCTTGTGCCAGCTTGCGAGCGGCCAATGTTATGCGTTTGAAGCGTAACTCAAAGCTAAGGAACGCGTCTTGTGGATGTCGGCTGGCCCAAGCTTGTAAATACCCACCAGAACCACAGCCGATCTCAACATGCACTCGCTCTGCACGCTTGCGGAGAGGTTCCCAATGCTGCTGGATCTGCTCTAAGGTTGGATGAGGTAATAGGAGATTAGGATAGTCGTGTACCTGCTTCAGGTAGGGATTGGTTCGAATCATCCGCTCGTAGACCTGTTCTGGCAATTCCCGGGGATCTCGCATGCGAAATTTTTTTAGTTGCTCTAGATTCATATTTGTATGTTGCAGTTAGAGCAGATTCAATGGCAAACAGATGGAAGCGCTCTGCTTCGATTCTCTGATAGTGAGGAAGTTCGCACTTTGGCGCTCTCTGTGACAGAGCTATCACTGTACGAAGGGCAGCAACTTTCACCCGACCTGCTGGAGCAGATTCAATCTGCTGGCCGATTTCGTGAGATATATAAAAAATCTCTGGACTTGCTTGCCCGACGCGAACACTCCATCTGGGAACTCCGACAAAAATTACGACATCACTTTCCCAGATTCCCGGAAGTGGAGCCTGTCTTGTTGCAACTAGTGGAGAAAAAGTTCCTTTGTGATGAACGCTTCTCTCTAAATTTTATTCGTTCCCGTGTGGCCAATCGCTCTTGGGGTGTCTACCGTTTACGTGCTGAACTGCAGCAGCGTCGTGTTGCAGTGCAATGGATTGAGCAAGCACTCTCTTCAGAAGTAGATGAATCTATCTTGAGGGAAAAGGCCGAAGCGCTCGTGCGAAAGTCAGGATTCCCTACAGATCCTGTAGCAAAGAGAAAGTTGGCTCAAAAACTCTACCAACGGGGTTTCTCGCAAGAATTGATCAACCGAGTGCTTTCACAAGATCCTCTGTGAAACGGATTTTCTCATTTGCAAACCTCTAATAGGTTCTTCATGTTCCCCAAGCGCATTACCAAGGAAGAGGTCAGTGAGTTACCTCTAGTCAGCTATTCTGGAAGAATTGAGCTAGTGGCAAACCAAGAAAGTCTCAAGGCTTGTATGCCTACATTACGCGCTGAAAAACTGCTTGGATTTGATACGGAGACCCGTCCCTCCTTTCGTAAGGGAGTGATATTCCCGATTGCCCTACTGCAATTGGCGACTCAGGAAACAGTCTACTTGATTCGCCTGAATCAGCTCGGGTTTCCTGAAGAACTTCGTGAACTACTGGCATCATCGGAGTCACAAAAAGTTGGGGTAGCCATCCGAGATGATATCAAGGGCCTTCAGCAACTAGGATCGTTCATGCCACAAGGCTTCGTTGAACTTAGTCAACTCGCTCATCAGTTGGGAATTGTCACCTGTGGACTACGAAATCTTGCTGGAATCTTCCTCAATGTACGAATCTCAAAGAAAGCCCAACTCAGTAATTGGGAGCAGGAAGAACTAACAGAAAGTCAGCAGAATTACGCAGCAACCGATGCTTGGATTAGCCGGGAAATCTATGGCTTCCTTGACCAAGGTGACTGGGTGCGACAATGTTCTAAATAAAAATATTTTTAATATTAATAACTTATATCGTTGTAAAGTGCGAATGCACAATTGACTTATCCTCGGTTTCGATACAAAGGAATCTAAACCTTGAAAGAAGGTGGAGAAGTTTAGTATGTCAGTAAAAGGCTATATTAATAGTAACTACTATGTGTAACATAATCCAAGTGCAAGGAATATATGGTGGAACCTACACTGGTTGAATCACAGTTGTTTAGAAATCTTCCCTTTCGTACTAGGGTGTAAGGTAGTTGTAAATGCTCTACCTCTTAGTAACGGTTCAAACCATCTGAACTGTCAAGTAATCCGAAGAGACATTGCCGATATAGATCGGTGACAGCAACGAACAAGGCATCTAAGTATTCCGAATCTGTTTTCGTCAGGAACTTTGCCATCGCCTAGGCAGGTCAGAAGCGATTAAATTTGTGCAAGATCTTTGTAGCATGAGAGTGACAATATTACCCAAAGTAAACTTGTAATGGGTTTTGCAGTCACTAACCAATCTGATCTGTCCACAACGTGTAAGCTAAGAGAAACTAAAGCGAAAGCGGCTAACAATGAGAAAAGCAAGCGGGAGAAGGGGAAGTATCACGGCTAGTTTTACCTGTTCAATTCTAAAAGGATATAACAAATGTTATTGCAAAGATCGACTAAGAAGATAACAGGACTTCACAAGTGTTTGGGAAATAGCCATAAGGCTAGAAACGTTTTTCAGATCATGCTGTCCTGCGGAGATCTCCGGATATAAGCTTATGTGAAGCCCCAGAAGAATAGGGGGGTGTTAACTGAAGACATAAATGGCTCTACTATTGATGGTTTTAGTGAGAAAGCAATTAAGCCAATCCTACATGAACTGAGAACTGGGTCATGCCGCTTCACACCCGTTAAACGGGTATATATTTCCAAAAGGAATGGAAAGAAGCGACCTCTGGGGATTCCAAACTTCAAGGATAAGCTTGTCCAAGAAGTCTCATGTATGCTTTTAGAAACTATATATGAGGTGGCTTTCTCCAACTACTCACATGGGTTTAGACCAAGTTGATCTTGCCACACTGCTCTTAGGTAAGTGGAAACATACTGGAAGAGAATGTAATGGTTTGTTGAGTTCGATATCAAAGGTTATTTCGATAATATTGATCATTAAATACTGATTAGAATCTTGGAAGAAAGAATCGATGAAAGAAGGTTCACAAAACTCATCAAAAGTATGATGAGCGCAGGGTATGTGGAAGATTGAAAGTACAATCCTACATATAGCGGCACTCCGCAAGGATTTGTTAGCTCACCAATCTTAGTCAACATATAATTAGACAAACTAGATCGCTTCATTCATGAAGAGATCGAAAAGTTCACGAGAGGCAAGGAGGGAGCTTACAACCCCTTCCATAAAAGTCTTGGTACCAAATGCCTCTAAATGCATCAACCAGAGAAAGGGACACCTAGATCAAGGATGGCATAAGCCAAGTGGTGGTATCATCACAGAACTTTCCTCAGATGCTCAAAAGAGGAAAAAATTTCTATCTTGTACCAAAGAAGGTCTAGAAGGAATCAAGGGGATAAGCAAATAGCTAAATTTAATCCCCTCAAAACTACAAAATGATCTGAACTTCAAGAGACTTCACTATGTAAAGCATGCTGATGACTTCGTTCTCGGAGTCACAGGTTCCAAGCTGGGAGCAATAGAAAATCTGGAGAAAGTCAGAAGATTTTTGAAAGATGAACTGAAGCTAAAACTCTCAGAAGATGAAGACAGGTGTTAAAAATGCCAGAGTAGATGGAAATAGGTTCTTAAACTATAAGATCCTCAAGTCATCCAACAAGCGAGTCATTCGTAGAGGAGGAGGTACTAACATTAGTGGTGTTAGTAGGAGAAGAGTAGCAATCAGACTGGATATACCCAATGATCGCATCATTGGCTTCTCTAAGAGTTACGGCGTCTATGATGGTCTCTTGCCTTGGAAAAGGTCTGATTCAACACTCCGAGATTGAGATAATATGCTCCATTAACGAAGAGTTTACAGGATTCTGTGACTACTACGCTCTGGCCCCTAACGTCAGAGTGAAGTTGAACCAGCTTCATTGACTTGTCGAAAGAAGCTGGTTTAGAACTGTTGCAGAAAAACTAAAGCTCTCAGAATCGCAAGTAGCTAATTATTACAAGTGTGGAGAAGGAGCATATGTTGTTAAATCTGGAGATTGAGAAATGAAATAGTTCCGATGCAAGAACATAATAGTTCCTAAATTCAATGCTGAAACTTATGATGTTGATAAACTTCAAAAGTTCTACAGCTTCCGCTCTGAACAGGATAAGAGACTCAGCCAAGGATCATATGAGTATTGTGAAAGCATGGACTTTTTAGAAGTACACCATATGAGAGCATTCAAAGATCTGGATAAGAATTAAGAAAAAGCAATGGCAAAACATAATGGCAGCAAAGTGCAGAAAGACCTTAATTTTATGTGTCAAATGCCACGATGACCTCATCTGGGAATGCTACCCGACTTCCGTCATCAAGCACATGTTGGGTAAAACTAGTGGGGGCCTTGTGCAGTGAAAGTTGCAAACACGGTTCGGAGGAAGGCTCATGGAAAATCTCGTAAGAGAACCATGGAGTTTACCCCACTTACAAAATACCCCAAGATCTGAATCCTGAAATGGAAGTTCAAAAAAAATGGATGTTTGCGGCTAGTGCAGATGAAAACATCTGTCAATCCCTAAGCCGAGAAACAGGCTTGCACCCGCTCGTTGCAAGTATCTTGTACCGTCGCGGCTACTGTACACCAGATGAAGTAGGAATCTTTTTACAACCAGAAATTCGTCAGCTTCGAGATCCATTTTTGCTCCGGCATATGCAGGAAGCAGTTGAGTTGGTGCTGCCTTTCCTTCAAGAAAATCGACGCATTCTGATTTTGGGGGATTATGATGTCGATGGAATCACATCGACATCGCTGCTACTGAGTTTTCTACACGACGCAGGATGTAGTCAACTCGACTACTTTATTCCACACCGATTGCAGCACGGCTATGGATTAACCCCAGCTAGTGTCGATGTAATATTATCACGTCAACCAGAGTTGGTAATTACTGTTGATAATGGCATTACTGCTCGCAAAGAAGTTCAGCAACTCCAAGGAGAGGGTGTTCGTGTTCTAATCACAGACCACCATCTAGCTCTTCCAGGTTCTCTACCAGAGACTGTTACCATCAATCCGAACCATCCAGCTTGTTCCTATCCGTTTAAAAAAATTTCTGGCTGTGGTGTGGCCTTTAAACTAGTGATGGCTTTACGCAAAGCTCTGCGAGAAATTGCTTGGTGGAATGAAGGTCGGCCAGAACCAAATTTAAAGCAGTTGCTTGATTTTGCTGCACTGGGAACAGTTGCAGATGTAGTCGATTTGCGTGATGAAAACCGCTTGTTTGTTCATGCGGGCCTACAATTAATGAACAATCAACCAAGACCTGCGATCCAAGCACTAAAGCAAGTCAAAAGGGTTGATGGAGAGATTACCGCAACAACACTAGGATTTAAGTTTGCACCCCTTATGAACGCTGCAGGTCGTCTTTACGATGCTTCATTGGCAGTAGAACTATTGCAGAGTCCAACTCTGGATCAGGCTTTGCCAATTGCCCAGCAACTCAATGACATAAATGAGGAGAGACGCAACCTAGAGCAGGAGATGTTGACCATTGCCTTTGAGCAAGCGGCTAAGCAGGGAGACCAAAAAGGTTTGGTACTTGCCTCAGGGCAGTTTCATGAGGGAATCAATGGGATTGTTGCGGCACGTTTAGCTGAAAAGACCTTCAAGCCAACGATTATGCTGAGCACTGCCAATCCTGAACGGTACACGGGCTCGGGGCGGTCAGCGATTCCAGACTTTCACCTCAAGGAAGCACTGCAGGAATGTGCCGGCCGGCTAGTTCGTTTTGGTGGTCATGCCAGTGCTGCAGGGTGTACAGTTGCTCCTGAAAATCTTGAGGCTTTCCGCACTGCTTTTGCAAGAGTTTGTGAAGACTGGTTGCCCAAGCAACTGAGACCACAGCTAATGCTGGATGGGAAGCTACCACAGCAAGGACCAGATGCACTTTTGGTAGAACAGATTCAACAACTTGAACCCTTTGGTGCGGCAAATCCAGAGCCAATCTTTGCGTTGCCAACTCCACAAGAGGCATTTCAGTTACTTAAGGAACACCACGTGAAGTGGGTGCTTTCTCGCTCTATAGAAGTCATTGGATGGAATTTTGCTGAACAATTGCAGGGAGTCAAACCACATCAACTAGCAGTAACAGTTGGTTTCAATGAGTTCAGAGGACAACGAAAAATTCAGATGTTGCTCAAGGAAATCCAAACATGAATCCTGCCCTTGTGTTGCTCTATATGATAGCCTCCAGTCCAGAGGAGGCTGAGCACCTTGGAGAACTATTACTACAGAAGAGATTAGAGGCTTGTGCCAGTTTATTCTAAGGAGAAATGAATTCGATTTTCTATTGGCCAGGTAACTTGGATCACTCAAAAGAACAGTTGGTGCTTCTGAAAACCAAGCAGGACCACTTTTCGGTCATTCAGAAGCTTCTTAGTGAAATGCACTCCTATGACAGTTCCTGCCTGTTGGCCTTGCCCATTCTGGGGAGGAACCCGGACTTTTTAAATTGGATCAAGGAGGAGACCCATCCTCAGGAGTTGATTGGATGAGTGGTATTCGGACAAAACGAATTGTGCTACTTTGGTTGGGTACAACTTTTCTGATTTTGGGAGGAGTGGCTTCTGCTGTGATGAGCTTGGTTGATCCTAAGAGCCATGTGAGCACTCAGATTCAAACAGTTATAATTGAAGAACTTCAATCGATTCCTTTCGGGGTTGATTCTTCAGAAGTATCAGGTGATAACAAAGTTAAGATTGTGGAACCAGTATTGCCACTACCAAAGGGATCTGTCCGAGCAGCCCTGCTAGAAGTTGATCAACCTTATTGGGAAGTAATCGATCGACAGCGCTTGGGCATGGTTACGGAGAGTTGGCAAACAGTTCTGATTCAGAATCACCACAAGCTAGACTACACGATCATGCCCGAATATGCCCGTGACTGGGAATGGATTCAGGATGGCAGGAAAACCAAGGTTCAGTTTCATACTGAAGTTGGTACGATGAAGGATATTTTGTCACGCAAAAAATTGGGTAAATTTGCAGTACAGATGACCTCTTTACCAGTCACTGAATTTCCAAAAGCACTGGAGTTGCTACGACTGTTGGTGCAGGATGGTCACTATGCCTACCTACACCGTACCGAAGACAAGTTTGAGGGAATGGTTTGGTACCGTGTGAGAATTGGGTTTTTCCAAGGTGCAGAAGAAGCACAGTTGGTAGGTCAGGAGGTATTTGAGAAATACTCCAAAAGCGGTGAGTTTACTGGAGACTTTTGGGCGGTAGTGCCGACTTCACGAGAACTATCCCGTAATTTGATTGATCTTCAACAACCGATTACCAAACCTTGGACCATTGAATTGCCCATCGGGGAGGACTTGCTAGCAGCGAGCGCTCTGTTACCTAAGTTCATTGAGCATACAGACTTCAGTTACCTATCCCAGCGATTCGATAGAGAAACGAATAAATTGCAATTCCGTATTCGTGTTGGATTTTTTGAGACAACTGGGGAAGCCCGCTCTAATATGTATTCACTACGTAATCACTACAGAGGCTTCCGAAATGCCCGCATTGTCAAACTGTAGGGTGCCAACGCTGTAAAAGTTCAGTAAGTAGTACAGGTTCCAATTGGAAAGTCGGTTGACGAGTCGGTACCAGTACCTCGTGCTCCAGACAAGATAACTCACAGATTTCTGAGAAGCAAAAATCTCCGCTTGCATAGGACGGCCGAATCTCCAGCACTCTGGTCCCTACTGGCATCAAAAGAGTATTTGCCAATCCAGCTCCATGTGGAGCCACCATATGAGTCACTCCACCAAAAAGCTGGATTTGCTTTTCGAGTGACCAATCTTCCAGTTCGACTATCCCATAACCATAACGATCCAGTATCGGCAGTAACTCCTGCTCATTCTGTAGGTGCCGACGCTTTACACGTCGACGAGAAATATAAATTCGGCTAGTAAAACCAGTGCAGGTATTGCTGCTACTAAGATAGTTTTGACGAAGGTGCTCTACAGAGTGTGTGATGTCTTGAAGAGACGGTTTTTCAGGAATAGTGAGTGATTCGCATTGAAAGATTCTTGGGGGTAAAACCGTAAACCTAATTTGGAGTTGCTGAAGAAAAGTGATGTAATTTACTGGTAACCACCAAGGCAGTAACCAGTGGCTTTCTCTTTTTGTGAGAAACTGAGGAATGAGTTCTGTCCAGAAATGATAGTAGCTGTGAAAGTGGGGATGGATACCGAGATGAAAGTGCCCTGAGAGTCTTTGTGTTTTTGCAGTAGGATTAGGGATTCTTCCAGAAAGACGCTGGGTAAAGCGGTTGAAATTTTCTCCGTTTGTAGGATTGCTGTGGGGATCAATCAAGTTCCAGCGAAACTGATTCCCATGGAAGTATAGCCAATCGATGGAGCGGACGAGTCCATCCTGTGCATCAAGGAAGGCCTGCTGAATCTGCATTCAGACATCGTATTGCTGACGATAGTATTCTAGATAAGCTCCAGAGGTCACTTGTTTCACCCAGGCTTGATTGTTGAAATACCAGCGAATGGTTTGTAAGAGCCCAGTCTGGAAATCCATCTCTGGGGACCACTTTAATTCTTGTAGCATTTTCCGTGGATCAATTGCGTAGCGCTGATCGTGGCCTGGTCGATCTTTGACGAAGGTAATCAGTTGGCGGAAGGAAGCTTCTCCACTTTGGTCCAGTTCCTTGTCTAACAGATCGCAGATAAGATGCACTACATCCAGATTGCGCCATTCATTTGACCCTCCGATGTTATAGCATTCACTTGTTCGCCCCTTGTGGAAAACTAGGTCGAGAGCTCGGCAGTGATCCTCAACGTATAACCAGTCCCTGATGTTGCTACCATCCCCATAGACGGGTAAAGAGCGTTCTGCTAGGCAATTGTGAATCAGTAGTGGGATCAGCTTCTCAGGAAACTGAAACGGACCATAGTTGTTCGAGCAATTGGTCGTGACAACATTCAGTCCATAGCTGTGATGGTACGCTCGAACTAGATGGTCGCTACTAGCTTTACTGGCAGAGTAGGGTGAGTTTGGTGCATAGGGAGTTTCTTCATGAAAGGCACCCTTTGGGCCAAGTGAGCCAAAGACCTCATCAGTACTCACATGATGAAATCGTGGGTCAGGACTATTGCCCCAGTAGGCTCGTGC
>MDTC01073855.1_pt1 | contig 12364 bp, 13 predicted proteins | sample 811181 | NCBI WGS metagenome assembly MDTC01 (sample SAMN05326644, study PRJNA326480) | marine metagenome | isolation source: seawater | place: Pacific Ocean: North | collected 2011
GGCCCAATGGGCCGGTCGTTGTCTCGACGCCTGCGGTATACCCATATTCTGGATGACCTGGCGTCCGAGAGTTTAGTTGCCGAAACGATCTCAAATCATCAATCGTGACATCATAACCGGTCAAGTGCAGAAGGGAATAAATTAGCATTGAACCATGACCATTCGATAATACAAATCGATCACGGTTTGGCCATTCGGGATCTAGCGGATTATGCCGTAATAGCTGGCGCCATAATACTTCAGCAACATCTGCCATGCCCATGGGTGCCCCTGGATGCCCAGATTTAGCAGCCTGTACAGCATCAATACTCAAAAATCGAATCGCATTTGCCAGCGTCCTACGGTCAGTCATATGACATCCTTTTTAGTCACAGGGACAGTCTTAAAATAGGCATTGTTATGAAACGCGACGCGAACCACAAGACAGGATTTCTCAATCACATTGACATATAAAGATATCTTTATATAATCCTTAAAAAATTTTTTTGAGATCTTTTAATGACTGACATAACTTACTTTACGTCGGAATCTGTGTCTGAAGGTCATCCGGACAAAATGGCCGATCAGATTTCTGACGCAATTCTTGACGCGTTGATTACTGATGATAAAAATTCGCGAGCAGGGGTAGAGACATTGGTTAAGACCGGCATGGTGCTGGTATCTGGCGAAGTTCGCACAGACGCGTGGATCGATGTGGAAGAAATCACTCGTCGAGTAATAGTAGATATTGGCTATGACAAGTCATCGTTGGGCTTTGATGGCAATACCTGTGCCGTACTCAATGGCATCGGTAAACAGTCACAAGATATCGCACAAGGCGTCGACCAAACAGAATCCCACGAGCAAGGTGCTGGTGACCAGGGCCTTATGTTTGGCTATGCAACCAATGAAACCGACAGCTTAATGCCTGCACCGATTCACTTCTCACACGAACTGGTCCGCCGACAGGCAGAGGTTCGAAAAAATGGTGAGTTGTCGTATTTACGCCCGGATGCAAAGAGTCAAGTAACGTTTGCCTACGATGGGGATGCCATCGTTGGAATTGATGCCGTAGTCCTGTCGACACAACATGATGAGGATATTCCACTCGAGCAACTTCGACGCGACGTGAAAGAACACATCATAAATCCCGTCTTGCCCGGCACTTGGCTAACTGACGAAACCAAATACCATATCAACCCAACCGGACGCTTCGTCATCGGCGGCCCGGTGGGGGACGCCGGGCTCACGGGTCGTAAGATCATTGTTGATACGTACGGGGGTATGGCACGACATGGCGGTGGTGCATTTTCTGGCAAAGACCCGTCAAAAGTTGATCGTTCCGCGGCTTATGCAGCGCGCTATGTTGCGAAAAATCTGGTAGCCGCTGGTCTTGCTGATCGATGTGAGGTACAGGTCTCATATGCAATCGGTGTCGCTGAACCAACGTCAATCCGTGTCGAAACATTCGGCACTTCCCAATCGACCAACGCACAACTGGACCAGCTGGTTCGCGCGCACTTTGATTTGCGCCCTAGAGCAATCTCGACCATGCTAGATTTAAATCGCCCGATTTACCGCCCGACGGCGGCATATGGCCACTTCGGTCGCAACGATTTAGATTTAACTTGGGAGCGCACCGATCGCGCGCAGGCACTGGCTCACGCGGCCGCAAAGCTGTAATTGAAACGAGAGGCAAAACGATGAGCGCATTAGAAAAAGATGTATTAAATGGCGATTATAAAATCAAGGACCTCGCACTAGCAGAATGGGGACGCAAAGAAATCCGTTTGGCAGAAAGCGAGATGCCAGCTTTGATGCGATTGCGTGAGAAATATGCAATGGAACAACCATTACAGGGTGCAAAAATCATCGGCTGTATTCACATGACTGTGCAAACAGCGGTTCTAATTGAAACGTTGGTCGCACTCGGCGCGTCTGTTCGCTGGAGCTCGTGTAATATTTTCTCAACGCAAGATGAAGCAGCGGCGGCGATAGTGGCTGCCGGCATTCCGGTCTATGCATGGAAAGGCCAAACCAACGAAGAAGGTGAGTGGTGTGTTGAACAAACAATCCTGAAGGGTGGCAAACCGTGGGATGCCAATATGTTACTCGACGATGGCGGGGACTTGACGGCGATGGTCCACGAGAAGTACCCAGAAATGTTGGAGCATATTCATGGCGTGACGGAAGAAACAACGACTGGTGTTCACCGCTTGGTTGAAATGTTAAACACCGGTGAACTTAAGATCCCTGCAATTAACGTTAATGACTCGGTAACGAAATCAAAAAACGATAACAAATATGGGTGTCGTCATTCCTTGAATGATGCGATAAAACGCGGTACAGACATGCTCCTATCAGGCAAACGCGCCCTTGTGATTGGTTATGGTGATGTGGGAAAGGGTTCAGCCCAGAGTCTCCGCCAGGAGGGCATGATAGTTCGTGTCACAGAGTCGGACCCAATCTGCGCAATGCAGGCTTGCATGGATGGCTATGAAGTGGTGAGCGCGTATCACAACGGCGTTAAGACAGATCAAGTGAAGGATATCAATACGCGTTTACTTGAAGATACTGATGTATTGGTCACTACCACTGGCAATATTGACGTGTGTGACAACGCTATGCTCCAGAGTCTGAAAAAGGGCGCCATCGTTTGTAACATCGGCCACTTCGATAACGAAATCGATACCGATTACATGCGTAAAAACTGGCGCTGGGAAGAAATAAAACCTCAGGTCCATCAGGTCTTTCGGTCAGGCATCGATGATGACTATCTGCTCCTTCTTGCGGAAGGAAGGTTGGTGAATCTCGGCAACGCGACTGGACACCCATCACGTATTATGGACGGCTCATTTGCTAACCAGGTCTTGGCGCAGATTGAAATGTATGGACACGGCTTCGCAGATCTGCCCGAATCACAAAAGGCAGATAACATTAAAATTGAGGTGTTACCAAAGCAACTCGACGAGGAGGTTGCGCGTTGTATGGTAGAAGGGTTTGGTGGAGTGATTACTAAGTTGGCTAACAAACAGGCAGATTATATTGGAGTGTCAGTAAACGGCCCCTTCAAACCCACAGCTTATAAATACTAGTAATGAAAACGCCTCGTCTGTATGTGGACGCCCTTGGTCACGGAGCAGGCGAGTTAATCTTATCTGGACGAAATCATCATTATCTCACACGAGTTCTTCGAGCCAAAACGGACCAAATCGTCGAGTTATTTGATGGAAGTGGTCGCTCTTGCCAAGCCATCATCAAAAACATCAGCAAGCATGAAACTAATGCCGAAATCCTCAATATCACCGAGCATAAGGACAGCCGCCTTCCGATTACTCTGGGCCTAGCATTAATTAAATCAGATCGTTTCGATTGGGCACTGCAAAAGGTAACTGAACTCGGCGTACATGCGATTCAACCACTGATTACACAATTTACTGATTCACCACCCAACGCACGTCATTTCGAAAAAAAATGGGGACACTGGCAAGAAATTTTAATCAACGCCTGCGAACAATCAGAAAATAATTGGCTCCCTGAACTTCGCAGGCTCTTACATATGCATGAACTTTCCCTACCCCATCAAGTTATAATGGCTCAACCTCGCAATATATCTGCGTACATCGATACCACAAAAGAATCGCTTTTATTAATTGGTCCAGAGGGGGGTTTTAGTGATGACGAAGTCGACACTCTTCTGAAAAAGCAGGTGAAACCAATGTCACTTGGCCCCAGAATACTTAGAACCGAAACCGCTGCAATTGTCGGTTTGACATTACTAGGGCATCAGTACGGTCATTACTAGGAGTAAGGTGTGGGTAAACCAATACAAAAAATTGGATTCTGGATCGATCCGATAGAGAAAATCCAACCTTATAAGGATACCAGTTTCGCACTAATGCTAGCAGCACAAGAACTCGGTCATAGGGTCGTATACCTGCCAAAGAATGGATTGTCTCTTCATCAAGGAGAAGCCAAAGCCATTATGCAAACCGCGAAAGTCCACGATGGCGTCAATACTAATTTCGTGGAACTCTCAAATCCGGTGGAGGCGCCCTTGGCGGATTTGGACCTGGTTATGATCCGGGTCGAGCCACCCTTTGACAGTGAATATCTATATGGGACGCACATTTTAGAGCGCGCACAACAACAAGGTGTTCGCGTAATTAATGACCCTCAAGCAATTCGAGACTGTAACGAAAAATTATTTGCTACTGAATTCAGTATGTTGATGCCAAAAACTGTTGTCTCGTCGAAGCATGAGACCATTCGTGCCTTCCAGAAGAGACAAGGCGACATTATTTTAAAACCGCTCGATGGTATGGGCGGGACCGGTATTTTTCGAATCACAGCCGATGGCTTAAACCTTGGCGTAGCTCTTGAAACTCTCTCTCCTAAAGAGTCAAGATTGGTAATGGCACAAGAATATCGACCCGAAATTGTAGATGGCGACCGGCGCGTTCTTGTACTTCACGGCAAGCCAATCTCGCACGCGCTTGCGCGTATTCCATCTCAGGGGGAGACAAGAGGAAATCTAGCTGCCGGGGGGCGGGGTTTGGCTACGCCAATTTCAAAGCAGGAGCGGAAAGTCGCTGAAACAGTTGGGGAGGTCCTTTCGCAGCGCGGTCTTTTATTTGTTGGTCTTGATGTGATTGGAGGGCATCTCACAGAGATCAACGTCACCAGTCCGACCTGCGCTCGAGAAATTGATGCGCAAGTAGGCACGACAATCGGACGAGACTTTTTCACAGCACTTTTTAATGAGTAAGCTACACTAATCCAACTCGGTTGCGAAAGAGATAGATGCTATGAGCGAAGATTCAGAACAAACAACCTTTCAAGGTCAATTTCTGGTATCCATGCCAGACCTCAGAGATGGGATTTTTGACTCATCACTGGTGCTGATATGTGAGCATGGCGAAACGGGTGCGATGGGCTTTATCGTGAATAAACCAACCGAGTTCTCAGTAAAAGAAATCTTCGAACAACTTGGCCTATCTGCAGCCGATGCATTGGATGGTGAGGTCTCTGTTATGACCGGGGGTCCGGTCGAGCCGCAGCGTGGCTTTCTGCTCTCAAACCACCCAATTACCGACGATGTGGTTGAGATCCTTGATGGATTATACCTGGCATCGAGTCCGGACGTGCTTCCGCTTGCCGTTGAAGCACTCAATCACGGAAACGCTATTTTCATACTCGGCTACTCAGGATGGTCGGAAGGACAGTTAGAATCTGAAATGGCAGCAAATACGTGGATAAATGTTCCATGGGATGCTGATGTAATCTTTCAGATCCCAACCAGCGATAGGCAGAGAGCGGCGCTGGCGCAGCTCGGAATCGACCCCATCCAACTGTCTCAAGGAGCAGGCCACGCCTGATGTCCTTTGCGCTTGGTTTTGATTTCGGACTGACTCGAATTGGCGTCGCCACGGGCCAGACTCTGACACAGACAGCTACGCCACTAACGGCGGTTGTCGCCAAAAACGGAGTTCCTAATTGGGATGACATAGCAATACTACTGGACGATTGGAAACCAGATATTGTTGTCATCGGATTACCGCTCCATGAAAATGGCTCAATGAGCGAAATGGCAGAGCGCGCAAAGACATTCGGGCAGCGAATGCGTGGAAAATTCGGTGTTCAAATCACATTTATTAACGAGTATTACAGCACACGCGAAGCGCGAGAGCATTTAAACTATCACGGCAAAGCGAGCGACCAATGCGGGAAGCTCGATGCGACAGCTGCCAGCGTAATATTAGAACGTTGGCTCGGAGACCAGCATGCGTGAGATTCGATCCCAGACAGAGACTGTTGACGCGCTCGTATGTCTAATTAAGCAAGTGAAAAAAGCCTATTCAAACGAGCAACCGCTGGTTGTTGGGATCCACACTGGAGGTGCGTGGATTGCGTCACGCATCTGTGACCAGTTACATTGGGATGAACCAGCAACCCTCGATATATCTCTCTATCGAGATGATTTCGAGACCAGTGGCCTTAAACGCTCTGGCACCACGGATCGTATGCCAAAGCAATTGAATGGCGAACCCATTCTCTTAATTGATGATGTGTTGTTTACAGGAAGAACTATCCGCGCCGCTATAAATGTGCTGTTCGATTACGGTCGTCCGGGGCGCATTGATCTGGGGATCCTATTTGATCGCGGTGGCCGCGAATTACCTATCGAACCAAATTTTCTTGGAGAATCTCTTGGTGAAAAGGGGGTCGGACGGTGTAAGCTTGTAGGGCCTGAGCCTCTAGCGCTCATGATCCCGGACTCAGAATAAGGAACGCCATGCACGGTCCAGCTGCGCTCCAGCTCACCCCAGACGGACGGATTAGACACCTCCTGACGACCGAAGGCCTTCCAAAATCTCTGATTATAGAGCTCCTTGATACCGCCGAAACTTTTCTGTCGTCACAAGGGCAGCCAGTAAAAAAAGTACCCCTGCTCCGCGGAAAAACTGTCGTTAACTTGTTTTTCGAAAACTCAACACGAACGCGCACCACATTCGATATCGCAGCGCACCGTCTAAGCGCCGATGTTGTCACACTCGATATCCGAACGAGCTCCGCATCTAAAGGTGAGACGCTCTTCGATACGCTAAAAAATCTGGAGGCCATGCAAGCAGATCTGTTTGTCGTTAGACACAGCGCTGGCGGCGCACCATTCTTTATCGCTGACCGGGTAACGCCCAATATTGCGGTCATCAATGCAGGCGACGGAACACATGCACATCCCACTCAAGCACTTTTAGATCTCATGACGATCCGGAAGCACAAGGGTGACCCGGCCCAGCTATCGGTAGCAATTATTGGTGACCTTAAGCACTCACGCGTTGCGCGCTCCTTAATCCATGGCTTACGCGGTATGGGCTGTCCAGATATCCGAGCAATAGGACCTGGCACGCTACTCCCGGGTGACCTCGAGCATTTAGCGGTCCGTCCCTTTCATCGCATTGAAGATGGCTTGAAGGACGTGGATGTTGTGGTCTTACTTAGACTCCAAAAAGAGCGAATGACTAGCGCATTACTCCCCAGTGAGCGAGAATTTTTCAACCTATATGGCATGACCGAATCGCGATTACATCTTGCTAAGGATAACGCAATCGTCATGCATCCCGGTCCAATCAACCGAGGTGTTGAGATTGAAAACGAGGTCGCCGATGGACCTCAGGCTGTTATTCTCGATCAGGTCACTAATGGAATAGCCATCCGTATGGCGGTTATGGCAATGACGCTCTCGGCCCAAAAGAATGATCAGTCATGAGTTTCATCGTCCGTAACATGACGATTATTTCACCCGGAAGCCCTATGCACGGGAAGACCGATATCGGGATTGCACAGGGTATGTTTGTTGATCCACAGGTCCTATCCGGAGGAGAGGAGATCGACGGTCAAAGTGCTTGGCTCGTTCCTGGTCTGATCGATTGCCGAGTCAATTTACGTGAACCAGGGCTCGAATATAAAGGCACAATTGCCTCTGAGACAAAGGCTGCAGTCGCGGGCGGCGTGACCACAGTGGTTGCAACACCGACGACTGATCCGGTCGTCAACTCGCCTGCCGACATCCATCTTGTGCTTGAACGGGCCAGTGCCGTGGGGCACTGTCGAGTTCTACCAACAGCAATGTTGACCCAGGGAGGAGAAGGTTGCCAGCTTTCAGAAATGGCCGCTCTGGTAGATTCTGGATGCGTTGCTCTTTCGCAAGGAAATCGCCCGTTCCAATCAAGAAAAATAGAATTCAACGCACTGAAATACGCACAAAGTCTTGGTATCCGTGTCATCCTCGATTCAGAATCTCGCGACTTTGCAGGGGGATGCGCTCATGCAGGACGCATTGGAATAGGACTCGGGTTATCGTTGAACTCGCCACTTTCAGAGATATTAGGTCTTGGTGCTGATCTTGACTTGGTTGAGGCTACTGGCGTAACCGCACACTTTTCACGTATTACTACGAAAAATTCTGTCGAAAGAATCCGAAAAGCAAAGGTAGAAGGCCTCAACATTACGTGCGATGTCACACTTGCGCACCTCATATATTCAGAGAGTGCAATCGCCAATTTAGACCCCAACTTTCATCTCGAACGCCCGCTCAGAACTGAAGACGATCGACTTGCGCTTATTTCAGGTATCGCCGACGGAACGATTGATCTGATCGTTTCCGATCACTCCCCACATGAGACTGGCGCCAAGCTAGCGCCTTTCCCGGAAACGGAGCAGGGGATGAGTATCGCTGAAGGGATTATCCAACTGCTTATGCAGCTGGATCACCAGGGTGAAATCTCGTTTGAAAACTCCATAGCCGCCATGACGACACGAGCTGCGTGCTTCCTAAATCAAGGGAGCCTTGGGGCGATTAAATATGGAAATAGTGCAGACTGCGTTCTGATCAATCCAAATCAGACAACAGAGTTCGATCACTCAAACTGGCTTAGTGCGGGCCGAAATAGTCCTTTAATCGGTACGACATTGCCTGGCCGGATACTCGGAACATGGATTAGCGGACAACGCATCGCTCGCAGATGATGGATCGCGCAACTCAACTTAAACAGAACTTTACAATAATCGAGCATGCCATTCGAAAGGCAGAAGTAAACGCTGCTCTTGAGAAACAATCGGTCAGGCTTCTAGCTGTTTCAAAGACGAAGCCTGCCACCGATATCGAGACTATGTATGCGCTTGGACAAAAATGCTTTGGCGAAAACTACGTCCAAGAGGCCACCGAAAAAATAAATATACTCAAAGAACTCAGTATCGAATGGCACTTCATTGGCCACATCCAAAGTAATAAGACGAAACAAATCGCAACAACATTTGACTGGGTACACACAGTCGATCGAGAAAAAATTGCCAATCGGCTGAGCGAGGCCCGGGATGGCAAGCCGCTAAATATTCTGATTCAAGTCAACGTGGATCTTGCCAAGACCAAATCAGGGGTCGACCCTAGTAATTTGAAAGATTTAGCCGAATCAATCTGGAATCTCCCAAACCTTAGACTGCGGGGCCTGATGTCGATACCAGATCCTGAAAGCGATTCCCAACTCAAGCAGTCACATCACTATCTTAAAAACCTATTTGATAACCTAAAACGAGACCATCCCACACCTGAGATCTTTGATACCCTGTCAATGGGTATGACTCAAGATTTAGAACTCGCCGTTTCAGAAGGAAGTAACATGGTCCGAATCGGAACGGCACTCTTCGGAGCTCGAGCTCCCAAGGAGTAACCATGAACCATCAGATTGGATTTATAGGCGGCGGTAATATGGCGCAAGCAATCATCGCTGGCCTACTCAACAGTGGACGCTCATCCAGCGATATTCTTGTCTCAGACCCTAACCCTGCGTGCCAAAGTGCCTTAAGTACGATGGGGATTCCTTGTTTCGAACAGTGTGATCCTGTGATCGCTCAAGCGGATTTAATCGTGCTTGCGGTTAAGCCCCAGACTATGAAGACCGTGTTAGCCCAACTTGCTCCCAATCTTAAGGTGACCCAAATAATTATCTCAATCGCCGCAGGCATCACCATAGGCAGCATCCGCAAGCAATTGGACGATACTCCCAACGCCATTGTCCGAGTGATGCCAAATACACCCGCATTAATTGGCCAAGGAATGTCTGCCCTAACATCAGATGCGCCACTTGATGACACAACGAAAAACACTGTCCAAAAAATATTCAATGCCTGCGGGCAGGCTCTCTGGGTAGGCAGCGAAGAGGCCATGGACGTGGTAACTGCTGTCTCTGGTTCTGGCCCCGCATATTTCTTCTTGATGATCGAAAATCTAATTAGTACCGGAGTTCGCCTAGGACTTACCCCAGAAATTGCACGCGAGCTCGTAATCCAAACGGCAAAGGGTGCTGCCGGAATGGCTGAAGTCTCCGATGTTGGGCCTGACATACTGCGTAAACGAGTAACATCACCCGGCGGAACAACAGAGGCTGCCCTGGCGGTTTTCAATGATGGGGATTTTGCAGACATAGTGGATCACGCACTTGTTGCCGCACGCGATCGCGCTAGCGAGCTATCCAGGGACGTCCCTTAAAAATTACGATCAGGTTCTAAATTAGATAAAGGGAGTACCATGCAAGCAAATCTAATCCTCTATGTTCTAAATACGGCGATATCGGTCATCGTCGCACTTGTGTGTTTTCGTTTCCTGCTGCAACTCACGCAGGCGAATTTTTATAATCCAATTTCACAAGGTGTGAACCGATTTACAGCCCCTCTCACGGTTCCCTTTAACAGCTTGCCCACCGTCGGCTCATTCAATACCGGAACTCTAGTCAGCGCCATTATTTTGCAAGCGATAGGAGCTAGTTTTTGTATGTTTTTATTGGGTGGTATACCTGGCATCGGACAGTTGATTATTTGGTCAATTCTCTCTGTTATGGGTGTAATGATTAATCTAGTCTTTTACGCGTTACTTGGGATGATTATTCTATCGTGGCTTGCGCCGGGGGCGTCACATCCGGGAGCAGAATTGTTGAACGAGCTGTCGGAACCTTTCCTCTCTCCCTTCCGCAGGATTGTTCCAAACCTTGGAGGCTTGGACTTGTCGCCAATCCTACTGTTTGTGGTGATTAATATTGTAGAGGCCATAGTAATTCGTAGTCCCGCACGTTCAATGGGAATGTCATCTACGGTCGCTCAATTATTCGTTGGAATCAGTTGATGACCAGTTCCGTCGGGATCGTTATCCCGGAACTTATTGCCTTCGAGACCGCTCTCGATCTGGAGCGTGGCAGAAGTCTGCCGCGATACGATCTAATGGTTGAAACTTACGGGACCTTAGATGCCGACAAAAACAATGCGGTCCTAGTTTGCCACGCTCTCAGCGGTGATCACCATGCCGCGGGCTACCATGATACCGAGTCAAACAAGCCGGGTTGGTGGGATCACTATATTGGGCCCGGTAAGTGCATCGACACCAATTTATTCTTCGTGGTCAGTCTCAACAATCTTGGCGGTTGTTCGGGATCGACCGGACCGCTTTCCATTAATCCTGTCACTGGAAAAGCATACGGTCCAGATTTTCCAGAGATCACCATACTTGATTGGGTGCATGCACAGGCAAGACTTGCGGATCACTTAGGGATCGAAAAGTTTGCAGCGATCGTAGGGGGATCATTGGGTGGGATGCAGGCTTTGCAGTGGTCCATTACGTATCCTGATCGACTCGCTGCTGCGTTAATTATAGCCGCAACACCCCGTTTGACAGCACAAAACATCGCTTTCAATGAGGTTGCTCGTCAAGCAATCATACGTGATCCGAACTTTTTCGATGGGAATTATGCAGATTATGATGTGATACCAGCGTCTGGGGTCAGTCTTGCCCGTATGGTTGGGCACATAACATACCTCTCCGATATTGCCATGGGAAAAAAGTTTGGTCGCAGCCTCCCTAGGGACGATCACGATGCCAATGGGGTTAATTTCGCTGTCGAGCAATATCTTCGCTACCAAGGACAGCAATTCAGTGGTCATTTTGACGCTAACACCTATATTCTTATGACCCGTGCATTAGATTATTTTGATCCCACCAAGAACGGATTAACGACCTTACCAAATGTTCTTAAATCCACCGTTTGCAAATTTTTGATTCTTTCGTTCACCACGGACTGGCGGTTCTCCCCATCACGATCAGAAGAAATTGTCGATGCATTGATCCAAGCTGATAAGCAAGTCAGCTACACTAGGCTAGAGTCAGCTCACGGACACGATGCGTTTTTGATTCCAGACGCAACCTACGAACGCATATTTAAAGCGTTTATGAACCGAATCCATCTTGATTTGAGAGGAGTGCAATGATCTTACACTCTCATCGAATACCAGACTGGATTGCACGCAACACGAGAGTTTTAGATCTTGGCTGTGGTAATGGGGACCTGCTGGCACAGCTCGTGAAAAGCCATCAAATCGATGCGCTGGGTCTTGAACTTGATCCCAAAAAAATTGCAACATGCCTCGATCAAGGGCTCAGCGTTATCCAACAGGACTTAAACAGTGACCTGTCGAATTTCAATGATCAACAATTTGATACCGTTATCATGACGCAGACACTGCAAGCAGTCCGCCGGCCAGATTTGGTCTTATCAGAGATGCTCCGAGTGGGACGAGAGGCGATCGTCACCTTCCCGAATTTCGCCTACATTAGAAACCGGATGCAACTTGGGCTCTCAGGTCATATGCCGGTGAATCCGCAACTTCCGAATCCCTGGTACGACACACCAAACATTCACTTATCAACGTTCCATGATTTTGAAGAACTGTGTCGCACCATTTCGATTAAGATTTTAGGTCGAGATACATCGAATCTCTCAGGAAAACAGACTTGGTTTGGAAAAGTTTGGCCCAACCTCTTTGGCGAAGTTGCAGTGTA
>MDTC01183644.1_pt1 | contig 12364 bp, 2 predicted proteins | sample 811181 | NCBI WGS metagenome assembly MDTC01 (sample SAMN05326644, study PRJNA326480) | marine metagenome | isolation source: seawater | place: Pacific Ocean: North | collected 2011
CCCCCTCCAACAGCCACTGCGACACCCACGCCCACTCCAACAGCCACTGCGACACCCACGCCAACAGCCACTGCTACTCCAACACCCACACCTACTGCTACAGAGTCACTGGTTGCCACAGTAATGGATTTAACAATTACCAACACAAACGAGTTCACACGTGATGAGTTGTTGAATTTCCGGGTGCAAGCTTCTGTTGCGAATCGCGTTGATAGTTTCAAATATCAAATTGGTACTGAAATAACAGCTGATGCATCAATAGTAACCGGGTCTTCCGACATATACAACGGGTTTGTTTACTCAGTAAATGGTGTGGACGTGTCCACGTTGGATACCGGAGTGCCACACACGTTACATGTACAATTTATAGATTCAACCGGTGCAGATGTTGGAGCTCCTGCATCGCAAACATTTACAATACCAGATCAAGTTGCAACACCCACACCCACACCAACAGCAACAGCCACACCAACGGCTACAGCCACTTCCACACCCACACCAACACCTACAGCAACAGGCACACCCACACCCACACCTACCGCAACAGCCACGCCTACACCCACACCTACTGAGGCTCGTGCACAACTGGTGATTGGAGTAACCGGCAACCCGCCTGACGCTTTTACGTGTGATAATCAAACAGAAATCACAATCAACACAAACTCTAGTGGTGATTCACTGACACAATTGTCTTTGATTACAACTGGTTCAATTGATATAGGCAAAATATCATTCAGTTCAAACAATGGTCTGGTCGAGAACATCACTGGCACCGGTAATCACGGCATAGTATGGGCTGATCAAGTTGGTGAAGGCACAGTGTCGATCAGAGCTGAGCATCCAGGTAATGATGATGTGTTACCATTGGCACCAATCACCATAGCAACTTTCTCAATCGCCAAGGACAGTGCAACAATCACCGGCATGTCTGGCACGATCGTGTTGAACAACATTGGTGACACTGAACAACTCAGTTTGGCACATGATGCTACTGATCAAAACGAAACAATTCAATACTCTAGCGACAATGCAGATGTGACAGTTGATTCAACCGGTCTTGTGACTCGTGTGGGAACTGGTGGAGCCACCATCACAGCCACCTTGCCAGCGACCGATTGTCATGGTGGAGACACCGAAACAGCCACAGTCGCAGCAGTCACATCCACATTGAGTGTCACATCATCAGTGAACGTGTCGTTCCAAAAGACTTCGACACCTGAAGACAATGCCGCAGAAGGACCCAGCGACTCATCAACTGCCGGGCAGCTTGCAGTAACATCCACCAACAACACCGGTTTGAAAATGGTGTTTGACAGCAACAACGTGACAAACTATTGGGAGTACAAACGCGCAAGTGAAGCTGTTTGGTCAACAGCCTCACCAGATCATGTAGCAAATGATACAGATGATGACTTGTTCGCCGGCATGGTGTTCCGACTCAAACAAGGTGATTACGACAGTGTCACAAACGTAAACGTGACAGTCACAATTAAATCTGATCAGAACACCACTGGTGAGACCGCGACTCTGACGGGCACAGTACAAGCCGCGGATCTGGTGAGCTTGTCATTAACTCAACCGTCTACAGCTGGATATGAAGAAGGAGCTGGTGTAGTTGGTGCCACTGGTAGTTGCACGTTGCAAGGTGCAAATCTATACAGCAGCAATGTGACAGTCGTTTTGGGTGGTAGTGATCCTGACAAGTTTGAGATGTCTGTTGACAATTTCGCCACCGCAGGAGTGACACAAGTTGCTGTATCAGCTGCTGATGCAAATGCTGGTCAAACAATCTACGTGAGACTCAAATCCGGTGAATCAGCTGGCACGTACACTGCCGGTTTGCAGACCACAACTGATGACACCACGGACACTGGTGCGAGTGTACAAGCCAACAACACATTCAGCGCCACGGTCACAGCGGCTAGCTTGAACGCTGGTGAAGTACAATTGCCAACCAACACTGGTCAGTTAGATTTTACTGAGGTACAAAGTTTTGTAGACGCAGGTCAAACAACATTTCAACGAGAGTTCACAATGTACAATCAATCAGACGCCGCTAGATGGGCGGATGATGGCTCTATAGATGATGATACTTGGGAGAGTTATAGTGATTTAGCTGATGCAAGCGGGGACCCGATAACCGACACAGTCACAGCAGTTGTAAAAGTCGATCTCAAAAGTGTTGGTGACACAAGCAATGTGTACACAGGCGCCGGTGCAGATTACCCAGGAACCGAGACAATTTACAATGCATCACAGCGTGACACGGTTGTAGCGGGTGCGTGGTCTGATAATGTTGTTAATTGGGTAGGAGCAAATTGGACACCAAACATTGGATACGCAATTGATGTTGATAGTAATGATTTTGTAACAGGTATCACGTTCAAAGGCAGCATGGCACCTGGTGAAACACATCCAAATTCATCTAGTATAACTACATGGAGTGGTATAACATCGTTGAGTGTATTGTCAATTTCAGTAAAGTATTACATCACAAGTACAGTTGAAGAAGATGATTATGACACTCCCGCTACCGGTACATACACAACAGAGCGCAGCACTAGCGGATACACAAGAGATAGTTATGACACTCTTGACGAACAGGCAAGCTCGAGCGACACATTTGCATTGGCAGTTTAATCATAAACACACTTAAAATTGTGTTGTATCAATTGTATTGAATAAATATAATTATACATGTCAACACAAGATACAAGCATTCAACAATCTGCACTTGTCACGCCAATTGACGGACTATCTTTACCGAGTGCAAATTTAGTTGGTCAACTCACACAATTTTCAACACATAATACAGCACCGGTATACCGCGAAACGGTGAATCAATCATCTGGTCCGTTTCTAGCTGATACAGCAGAAAATATACAATTGTTTACTGACATATTTAATTCCGGTAAACAATTAGAGAACAATATAAACGGTATTGCGCAAGACAACACACTCGAAACATTTTTATACAGTACATTGGGTGTCACAAAAACAGTTGACGTTGAGGCCATATGTGCGTATGTTAACGAACAAACATATGAGTACGGTGGAAAGACATATGAATTCTATGTGTCTGCAGCCGCCTTAGCTGAGATTGAAAATGAAGGTGTAAGAACGTCATATTTACGTAGTAGTCGTGGTGATCGATACATTGGTAATTATGATGATATCAAAGGACAATGGGTACAATTGCTTGCAATTATAAACGCGATCAATTTTGGTAACAGTGAAACTACAAAAGATGGTACATGTTTTGGTAAACCGGGGATTCAGACAAAGAAAAACTGGTATTGGGCGAAGGAATGTGGTCCTTCTCCTGCAGGTGTTGATCTTCATGTGATATCCGAGAACACAGCGTGTAAAAACAACGCCACAGCCTCTGATATTGCAGCCGGGTACATGAAATTTGAAGAACCTAGAACACTGTATAATTTGGCCATATCATTAGATAAAAAATTGACTGGCATCACCGGGTTGGATGCAACCTCACCACCATCAACTTTATCAGTACCACTACCGGTGACTGACGCAAATATACAAAGTATATTTATAACCGCATCAGATGCAAATGAGTTTTCATCTAGGTCTTTAGATGTTAGAGTAAACCCAGATTCTATACAAGTCGGGCCGAGCGATCCGACTAGATTAATCAAAGTGTTCAACACTGACAAATTTAATTTTACAGATGATGCAGTGAATGTTACAGAAAGAGCACCTACTGTGTTACAGGGCTTGAATCTTATAGACAGAAAAGCAGAGAAAAATTTTGCACTGGCTGACTCGGTCGAAAGTGCCGTGTGGTCATTAGGGGTTGGAGACTGGAGAAACTCACAACCGGATGATCCAACCATAACCTCACAGTTGACTGCAGCTGGTTACACTGATTCTGGAAGTCAATCATTGAAGCGCCTCAACTTGATACCTGTGTCCATTGATGACAAGGTGCAGGTGCTTTCAGCTGACGACACAGGTGCTCCTGTATTGGCTGTTGATCCACAATCACAAGTCAATTTGCTTGAGGCGGTGTGGACCAACTGGAAAAACACCGTGGAGCTCAACACTGATGTGTATGGCATCAGCGCGTTGAACGTGCCAGACCTGAGCGCCACCAGTTTCATCGCGGATCTGAGCGGCAAGAGCATCATCGAGAACATGAACGACATGTATCTCACGCTGTCTGCATGTTGCAATGATGAGGTGGACCTGTCTGAACTGCCTAGTTTGTCTGGAATTTATGAAAGTTTGAGCGCGTTGAGTGCTGCAGATGACGACATGTTCACATACATACAACAGAACGATCAAAACATTCTCAACAACACCACCAAAATTGATTATTTGTCTGGTCAGATGGACTTGCTTGGTTCAACCAACACTTTGAACAGTGATGCAACTGAATTGTTGCAGCGTGTGATGACATTGTCTGATCAATTCAACGAGGTGACCACGCTCAGCTCCACCGTGAGCAGCATTGAAGCTGAAATTGATGAGTTTGATATAGACATTGAGGCATTGGAGACATGTTGCCAAGACAACAAAGATTCTATTGGTGATCTCACGTTGAGACTAGACAATTTTGATCCTACACAACTTGAGGCCATCAAAAATGTGTTTGATGGCATCGATTTCAACACTTACGTGACCAGACTCTCCGAAGTTGAAAACTCAATAACCCAGCTTGGTGATATAGTCAATTATGTGAACACCATAGAAACAAACACCACCCAAATATCTGGTGTTTCAAGCATGGCTGAGCAGAATTTCACAGAAATACAAAACATACTCAGCACATTGCCCAGCATCAACACAACCGAGCTGACACAACTGGTGCAAACCATAAACAATCTTACAAACATTCAAACAGTGTTGGATGATCTATCAGCTGGTGAAAGATTCGACAACTTGGAGAATTGTTGTGACTCAAACAGTAACAACATCAACAATTTAACGGACACAACCAACATAAACACCAACAACATACAACAAATCACCACAAATGTTGTGTCGTTGAGCGACAAAATAGAAAATCCCACAGGAGTGGTGAGAACCACCACCAATCAAACTGTGAGTGGTGAGAAAACATTGAAAAGCACATTGACAGTGGGTGCCAGTAGCTATTTTGAGGATGTGGTCACCATTGGTGATGCGGATCAACCTAAAATATTTGATGTTTGTTCAACAAACGGTACAACAACAGTAAACATAGCCAATTTACCAGTGAGTAGCAACGGTCTGAACCCGGGTGATTTGTATGTCACTGAGATTGACGGTAAAAAAATATTGGCCATAGTGTAACCAACCGAGTCTGATGGACAAGAGCAGAAGACTCGAGATACGAAACAAATGTCTCACGGTTCGCCAGGATAGTGGTTGTTTATTCGTCCGTGCACCAGCAAAAACCGGTTATGAGCACATACTGTGTGTGGAAGGGGACCGACGCATACTTGCGGATGCATTTGAACAGTATCTTGCGTGTGATGTGTTCGAGCATTATGTGTTGTGTCGTGACATCAACTATTTATCTGATCAATCGGTGGGGCCATTCACACAGGCTGATCTGTTAGGCAAAGAATTACAATTTGTTTACAAGAATTTACAAGACACCGGTACCATCCAAATAGATGCTGATGATACTGTTGCCAATATCACCACCTCTGTTAAATCAACCAGTACAGGTGATAAGGAATTTACATTTGGTGACGGTGAGAACACCATAAGTTTCACTGAACAGGGCACCAAAACAGTTTTTGTTGCCAACCGCACCATTACTGTAACATTCATATCGTTTGAAACCGCGGTTTACACTATTGATCGAATAACTGCTTTAGGTTTTCCGGAAAATGCTATTGGTGGTCTGGATGATTTAGGTGGAGAGGTGGTGTTGTCTGATGTGATACCGGATAGTGATGTGTCCGCGGTGGTAGAAGAGATTTCTGGTGAGATTATTATACAAGATGAATTACCACTGAGGACTTTCGCCGCCATGATTGATGAGATATCCGGAGAAATTGTGGTAGAAGACATATATTACCAGTTGGCACAACCAACAGACCTAACAGTGTGCCCAATTTTTGTCTTGCCCACACCCACAGCCACAAGCACACCCACACCCACACCTACAGCCACTGTGACCCCCACACCCACTCCCACAGCCACTGTGACTCCCACCCCCACACCCACACCTACTGTGCCTCTACCTTGTGATTTCACTAGATATCAGACTAATGATAGTAACGATACTTCATTATCAAACGATTTACAAGGCAATGACATGACGATAACAGTCCAATACCGGCTACCCACGCAAGTCACTTTTGTAGATAATTATTCTTTAATTGGTGTGGGTGACGCTACACACGGACTAGCGTTACGTGTATTCAACAATGTGTTTATGTTTTGTATAGCTGATCCTGGACAATGGGGTATATATCTCTTGTCTGATGTGACACCACAACGTGACAAATGGTACGATCTCACCATCACATATGGAAGCACAGCATCTGATATACGATTGAGCGTTGATGGTGTGGTGTATGGTTACAACCTACCGAACAGTACATTTCTTGCCCAATCACAACTGTCCAGAACCATAGCATCTATAGACTCTGGTGTGCTGAGTATCAACACTTGGATTTCACCTGGTCAAGGAAATGGTGGAGACTATAAAAACATCAAGATATTCCGAGGACAAGCCACTAACCCGGGAGATGTAGATCCAGAATCAGACACACCACCAGCTGGTTGCACCAGCCTGGTGTTCAGCAGTGTTGACGGCTCTGGTCATGACAACACACAAGGTCTAACTTTCACTACAACTGGCTCACCCTCATGTGAACAAGCACAACCAACACCCACACCCACACCCACACCCACACCGACACCCACTCAACCAGAGTGTGTAGTTACAGTGAAGTACAACATAGTACTACCAGGTCAACCCGCAGATGGTGATCAACTGACACGCACATACGTAACCACATCTAATGCTGCCGCAACAACATGGGACGATTGTGCTCTTGGTAGCAGTGCTACCAACACTAGTGAGTGGGGTGTTACTAATGGTACAATCGAGACGTCCACAAGCGGGCCGTTTCCATTAACACTGTCTCATACATATCTTTCACCATACACACAGTCTAATGGAAATGCATCAAATTGTTTTCAAGTTGTGTGGAACATTCCAGAGATTGTTGATTGTAACATATGTAACACTGCTGAACCTGCATGTGATGATGTGGTGTTACATATACAACCAACATCATCCGACAGTATACTTGACAAAAGCGGTAACAATCACACAGTAACAGCTGTGGATGGTGCCACATACAGTGAAGAACAAATTATTTACGGATCCGGTGGTGTTAAATTCACCGGTGGTACCAGCACCAACCAGTACTACTATTTTAATGGTTCACATTTAGAAATATCTGCCAGTGATGATTTCTTGTTTGACGGTAATCATACTGTTGAAGCATGGGTCTGGTGGGAGGATGACCAGAATGAACTGCTTCATCACTATGAAACAATTTTCGCTGTGGGTGGTGCGGCATCTGCTGCTCAATTCCTGATAAGTCGTACCGATGGCATGCATTGGAACAAGTTACAGGCTATGAACGTGATACAAGATGGTACAATACAATCCGGTAAATGGACTCACCTGGCTGCTAGTCGTTCCGGAGACGTGACTCGGTTGTTTGTTGATGGTCAAGTGGTGGCTCAAGGCATTTCCAATATTGGTACAATTGGTTCATCAACTATCACACCATTTGTGGGTCTTCGACCAGATGTAGTCGCCGGATCCGGTGGTTCACAACAAGGAAATTTCCACTCGTTCAAAGGCCTTATCCAGGATTTGAGAGTCAGCAAAACTGCACGTTACACATGCAACTTCACACCACCTGACACGTTGTTGACTACATGCTGCCCCGCACCAGTGCAACCTGCATGTGATGATGTGATGTTGCATGTGCAATCAGACACCACCAACACGTCTGACGCGATCGTGGATGTTAGTGGTGAAAACCATGCAATAATCACATACGGTTCTGCCGCACATTCCACCGCAAATCCATTTTCCGGATCAAGTAGTTTGTATTTTCAGGGTTCCGGGGTTGAGGATTATATATCGATAGGTGACACAACCACATTCCAATTTTTACATGACGGTACCACATCATACACTATAGAGTGTTGGATAAACGGAATAGATTTCAACGGTCAAAGCGGTATCAGAAGGATTTGTTCATCAACCGGTGTAAGTAACTGGAGAGGTTTCGATATGTATGTGACCACTAATGGTACAATTGGTGCTTACATAACTGGATCATCAGCTTCTGTCGCTGGTGTGTCTTCTCCGGCCGGTACAATCTCAACTGGTCAGTGGCACCACGTGGTAGTTACAGTGAATCCATCAATATTTGTAATGGTGTTATATGTTGATGGTATACATGTTGCTATTGATAGTTTAGGTTGGACAACTCCATTTAACGGACCTTCTGGAATGCCTTTCAAGATAGCCCGGGGACATCATGGAGGAAATATCAATGCTGGTTCATATGACTGGAAAGGTTACATACAAGATTTTAGAATAAGCAAGACAGTTACCCACACATGCAACTTCACACCACCTGACACGTTGTTGACTACATGCTGCCCCGCACCAGTGCAACCTGCATGTGATGATGTGATGTTGCACATACAACAGAGCGGCACAATTTCTAGTATAATAGATCATTCTCTCGCTCCAAATACAATAACAACACATGGTGATGTTGCAGAACAAACTGGATCAATATTCTCGGTGTTTCCATCCGGTGGTCAATTGTATTTTGATGGATCTGGTGATTATTTAAAAATTGATGATGCTAGTGGTTTTGATTTCAACACTGATTTCACAGTAGAGTTTTGGTATTATCGAGAAAGTATCGTGAACACAGGAGACATGGACTCCTTGTTTAGTTTCGAATCATCAAATTACCATACTCCCGGGGCCGCCGCCGCTGAGTGTTATATACAACCATCCAACAATCACGTATACTTTCAACTAGCATGCACAGATTACCCCAATTTCCCGCGGGTGGGTATTGACGTGCCATCTCAAACATGGACACACATGGCAGCCACTCGCAAATCAAATGATTTGTACATGTTTAAAGATGGACAGCTGGTGAGTTCAACAGACCTCTCCGGAAAAACAGTAAATTCAACAACTGGTAAATATCTCACAATAGGTGGCCGGCAAAACCTTAATTTGTCCAACATGTACATACATGATTTCCGCATCAGCAAAGTGGCACGATACACATGCAATTACACACCACCCACCACATTACTGACCAAATGTTGCCCGGCACCAATAGAACCTACATGTGATGATGTGATGTTACATTTACAATCAGACACAACTGATGGATCTGACTCAATTGTTGATACTAGTGGTGAGGATCATGTTGTTACCACGCATGGTGACCCGTCACATTCAACCACAGAGACAATTTTCGGTTCAAGCAGTTTGTATTTTGATGGAACCGGTGATTATTTGAGTGTTGGTGACACAAATACATTCAAATTTTTACATGACGGTACAACAGATTACACTGTAGAATGTTGGTTCCGGCCGGAACAGTTAAACACTATCAATAATTGTATCTTGAGCACATATAATCCAAACAGTCAATCAGGAATAAGGTTCCAACCATATGATAGCAATGGTTATCTTTTTGCGATATCCAATGGAATATCTCAATTTCATGCAGTTATACATACAGATGCTATTGTTGTAGCCAATCAGTGGGTACATATAGCGGTTACATATCAAGTTGGTACCGGGTTAAAAATGTATATAAACGGAGATCGTATTAATGGTGTTGGGTCAAACCATGGAGGTCTTTCTCATGCAGCTAGCACTGATCCACATGGAATACCATTAGTTGTTGGTAACATGCCGGCAAATGGATTTCTTAAAGGCAACATTCAAGACTTGCGCATCAGCAAAATGGTACAATATGTATGCAATTTCACACCACCTGCAGCATTGTTCACCAAATGTTGCCCAGCACCAGTAGAACCTGCATGCGATGAAGTGGTGTTGCATGTGCAATCAGACACAACTGACAGTTCTGACACGATCTTAGATGTGAGTGGTGAGAATCATGCGATAACCACACATGGTGACCCGTCACATTCAACCACAAATCCAGTACTAGGCTCAAGCAGTTTGTATTTTGATGGAAATGAAAGCTATATTTCATTAGGGCCCCATGATGATTGGCAAGACATGCACAATTCTAAATACACATGGGAGTTCTGGTTCCGCACCACTGACATTGCAAGTGGTAGAGCATCCGGGGGGTACGGTAGTTTGTTTTCATATAACTACGATAGTGTGTCTGTGGTGTACGGATGCGGTTTTGACAATTCCGGTAATTTATCTTTCCGGTATTGGGACGCGGATGCTGGTACGACTCGAGTAATAAGCGGTACAACAACAATACAAACCGATCAATGGTATCATGTTGCGATTGTAAAAGATGCTGCGTCTAATACTGATGGTAATATCACCTTGTACATCAACGGTGCTTTGCAATCACAAGTCGCTGTTACTAATTTTACTGACGGTAGCCCTTATCAGTCAACATGGCATTTACAAGTTGGTGCCGACCGAAGAGCTGGAGCGAGTTCTGGTTACAGATACTTCAAAGGTTATATTCAAGATTTCCGCGCTATCAAGGGTGTGGCACGATACTCATGCGACTTCACACCACCAACCGCATTGTTGACTACATGTGTGCAGCAAAATATATGGATTGATACAGATACATGGACTGATACGGAAACGTGGTACGATTGATATAAATATATTTGTAATGGCTAAGAAAACAGTAGAAAACGAACAACTCATGGGAGATGCTCGTGAGGTTATCAATGACAACTTCACAGAGCTGTACACAGCACTTGACGGTACATCCTCTCCTGGAACGACAATTGCCACCCCCTCAGGAGTAAATCACGAAAACTTCAAGAATGTCTATCAATTATCAACTGCAAACGAAAATCGTGCGGAATTTTATTCTACTCTTCCTGACTTCATTATTATCGGTGATGATTATCAAACCGAAACATTATTTTTACATAGTATTTCAGGTCCTCTTGCAAACTATTTTACTTATCAATATCAATCAATTTCATATGATGTTACGGATTCTGTGCGGAAAAATGTGAGATTTAACACAGATGCTGATGGAACACTTTGGAATGCTACGACCGGTCATTCAAATCCTCAGTCATTTCTGTCTTCATTATTGTTAGGATATACATCACTGAAAGATTTTATCGATAATGATAGAGCAGGGTATTTTGGTGGTTCAAGTTCAAGTGGAGGTGCTTCTTCAAGCGGTGGTTCTTCAATCGGTGATAACATTCATATTCAAAGTGAAAGTCAATTTGATCAAGTTGTTCCTTCTTACATTATTATGGCAGGTGGAACGGCTCCTTCGGATGGAACCGGAGGTAAGGGTCTATGCATCTACCAGTTCCGGCAGTTACATCTTAATGATAACACTATACAATATTATGATGTGTATAAAGGTGATGAGTATGTATGGTTCAACAATGATTCACAAGGTACTTTCAACGAACAATCTAGTGTGGGTGGATTTTACAGTTTTCATACCACAAGTCAACAACCCTCATTAAAACAATTGTGTGATTCTAATTATGCTGGTTATAGTTCAAGTGGTGGTTCTTCTAATGGATTATCTACTTCAACAACTTCTGCAATTTCAAATACAACTCATTTTAAAAACACAATTGTAACAACACAAAATATACCTGATGCACTTGTGGTCGATTGTGATGGTGTTAAGGTATGTTTTACATTAGACCAAGTTTCAGAGGCACAACTGAAGTGGACAATGTCAGGTACCAATAATAATCACTGGATACGATTTACAAATGTTGCTGATCCTGTGTTTGTGGATTGTGGGTATCCTGGTCATGGTATAAGTTCCTCCGGCAAATTGTTTGATTTAATTTCAGATGGTACGATAGAAGCGCTGTATTATGGAGGCCAACCTAGCTCTGGTGTCAAAGCGTGGAGTGTGTTTGATGGAACTGCTAATTACGATGCTGATAATTATTTACCAATAAAAGCAAGTGAAAATGTGGAATCTGTAAAGTATATATCAACTGGAATATACGAAGTTACATTAACAAATCCGATGCCAAGCGAGCATTATTCAGTTTCTGTGGATTGTAATCCAAGTGGATATGGAGGAGCATTTGGTGGTGTAATGGATTTGTATAACAATGGTTCTGTTGATGTTCCGACTGCATCTAAATTTAGAATAGATGTAAGAACTGC
>MDTC01112138.1_pt1 | contig 12363 bp, 14 predicted proteins | sample 811181 | NCBI WGS metagenome assembly MDTC01 (sample SAMN05326644, study PRJNA326480) | marine metagenome | isolation source: seawater | place: Pacific Ocean: North | collected 2011
AGTTAGTTGGTGGCAGATTTGGACCACAGATGATTAACTTGTTAATAGATAGTGAAGAAACTTCTATACATCTAGCAAGGAAGTTTGGTGTTCCTGATAATCTCATAAGAGATAAAGCCAGTCGTGAAGAGATAATTAGAATGACAGCACAGATGGCTCAACAACAACAGCAACAACCTATGATGGAGCAAGAATAATGTTTATAGACCCAAAACAAATGCCAAAAGAAATGAAACAAGAACTAAAAGAAAAAGGTCAAAAGTTTAAAAAAAATGTAAATAAAATTTCACAAAGTGTCTTTGGTGTAAATGTTTATTCATCAAATAAAGCAGTTGATACAAGTGAAAGTTTAACTGCTGGACCAAAAGGTTTTAGCAAAAAGAAATAATGGCAACTCCAGCTTGGCAAAGAAAAGAAGGAAAGAATCCTGAAGGTGGATTAAATGCAAAAGGTCGTGCTTCTTACAATGCCAGAGGTGGTAATCTCAAACCTCCAGTATCAAAAGAACAAGCTAAGAAAAGTCCAAAATCTGCTGGTCGTCGAAAAAGTTTTTGTGCTAGGATGCGTGGTATGAAAAAGAAACTTACTTCTGCTAAAACAGCAAATGATCCCAATAGCAGAATTAATAAGTCACTTCGTAAATGGGATTGTTAAAGGAGATATATTATGCCAATGGGTAAAGGAACATATGGGTCACAAAAAGGTAGACCTTCTAACGATCAAAAGTTATCAGGAAAACAAAAGAGTTTACCTGAAGCATTAAAGAAAAAGATTATGGCTTCTAAAATGAAGAAGAAAAAGAATGGCAGTTAATCAAGCTGGTAATTATACTAAACCATCAATGCGTAAAAGAATATTCGCAAGAATAAAAGCTGGTGGCAAAGGTGGAAATCCTGGTCAATGGTCTGCTCGTAAAGCACAGATGTTAGCTAAGGCTTATAAAAAAGCTGGTGGTGGTTATACGTCGTGAAGAAACCTCAACGCTCTTTAGTTGCTTGGACTAAACAGAAATGGCGAACCAAAAGTGGTAAGCCGTCGACACAAGGTTCAAAGGCAACTGGAGAAAGATATTTACCTTCCTCTGCAATTAGTGCATTATCTGATGAAGAATACGCTAGGTCTACAAAAGCAAAACGTCGTGCCATAAAGAAAGGCAAACAGTTTTCTAAACAACCTAAGAGTGTTGCAGATAAAACTAAATCGCATAGGAGATACAGTTGACTAATATTGGAATAGATGGTTTTAACAGAACAAAAGAAAATGATGAAATGATTTCTGATGCTGTTGGTGCTTGTTTTTCAACACCAATCGGAATAGAAGTATTAAAATATCTTAAAAGTATAACTATAGAAATGGTTGCTGGTCCTGATATAACAGATGCAAAGTTACGTCATTTAGAAGGACAGAGATATATAGTTGGGATTATTGAACGACGAATAGTACATAATCACGGAGTAAAGCAAAATGGAAGAAGCGACACAACCACAAGAGATAAGTCAGGAAGCAAACGAACCGACCCCCTCTTCTCAGGAAAGACCTGAGTGGTTACCTGAAAAGTTTGAAACACCTGAAAATTTAGTTCAAAGCTATGGTGAGCTTGAAAGTAAGATTGGTCAGAAAGACGAATCAGTAAGAGAGCAGTTTCTACAAGAATTAGAAACAGAGTTCTATAATGGTAGACCAGCAGATGTTGGTGATTATAAAATTCCTGAAAGCATTGATCCTGAACTTGCACAAGATAATGAAATGTTTAATTGGTGGGCGAATGAAGCCTATGAAAATGGTTACTCACAAGAAGAGTTTGAAGCTGGTATAGGAAAGTTTGCAGAGTTTATGAACAGTATGCAACCTGATATCACTGCTGAGAAAGTAAAGTTAGGTGACAATGCAGATGCTAGACTTGAAGCTGTTACGTTATGGACACAGAATAATTTTAATGAAGAAGAGTTTGGAGCAATTCAAATGTTAGCTTCAACTGCTGAAGGTGTTGGTGTTCTTGAAAAGATTATGGAAATGCAAAAGAGTAGTTCATTAAGTGGACACGCAACTGCACCATCATCCATATCACAATCAGATTTAGATGATATGATGCGTGATCCTAGATATTGGAAGCCAGGTGAAAGAGATCAAAACTTTGTAAATAAAGTTACCGAAGGTTTCAATAAATTATATGGGTCGTAAGTATTTAGCTACTATTGGCAAACTTGAAATAGTAGAATCAAACTTAGATGATGCGACATATCTTCAAGATAATCTAAGACCACAAGATGTCCGTGAGTGTATGATTCACGGAGTCACACCTAATCGTGCATTGAATCTTCCTTTAGTTGATAAGGCTTGTAAAACTTTTACGGCTCTTGTCGACGACATTCCTATATGTATGTTTGGTACAATGCAGAACTATGAGAATAAAAAGATTGCTTCTATATGGTTACTTGGAACAAAAGGAATAGAAAAAAATTACTTTAGTTTTTTAAAAGCATCTGTTGAGCTTATAGAATTACTGCAACAGGACTTTGAAGTGCTTGAAAATGTTGTACCTATTGATCATTCAAAGACAATATCTTGGTTAAAATGGTTAGGGTTTATCTTTCATAAAGACCCAGTAATTGTAAATAGTTATGCGTGTTTACGTTTTGTGCGTTGTCAAGATGGTTTAGAAGTGCAAATTCTTAATTCGTAATGACCCAATCTATGCTGAAAGACCTTATGACAGACAATCTTTATGAAGCTAAAAATTGGACAATCATCTGCAAACTGATAAATTTTAACTTTTTAAAGGAGACAATCAATGGCTAATACTATTGATACTGCTTTTATTAGACAGTTTGAATCTGAAGTACACTTAGCATATCAACGTATGGGTTCTAAATTAAGGAACACTGTTCGTACTGTTGCTAATGTAAGAGGAAGCACAGTTCGCTTTCAGAAGATTGGTAAAGGTTCAGCGTCTACTAAAAGTAGAAATGGTCAAATCACACCTATGGAATTGACCCACACAACTGTTGACGTAACAATGGCTGATCATTATGCTGCCGAATATATTGACAAGTTGGATGAAATCAAAACTAATATAGATGAACGTCAGGCAATCGCTAAGTCTGAAGCTGGTGCTTTAGGTAGAAAGACTGATGAAATATTAATCACAGCTATGGATGCTGGAGCTAGTTCTACTCAAATTCACGATACAAGTTCTGCTATTGAAAAAGCAGATGTTCTTGCATTGTTTGAGCAGTTTGGTGTTGCAGATATTCCAGAAGATGGTGGTCGATATGTAGCAATGAACCCAAAGGGATTTGCTGATCTATATGCAATCAATGAGTTTGCTAGTGCAGACTTTGTTGGTGAAGCTAACTTACCTTTTGCTGGTGGTATGACAGCTAAGAACTTCTTAGGATTTATGTTCTTTTCTTCATCTTCAGTAACGGCTGGTAAGAATATGGCTTATCACACTTCTGCTGTTGGACTAGGTATTGGTGCCGACGTCACAACAGAGTTAAATTACATACCTGAAAGGGTATCTCACCTTGCAACGTCTATGATGTCTATGGGTGCTGTTGTCATTGATGACAATGGTGTCTATGAATTCTTAGATAATAACAGTTAGGAGGTTTAAATGGCTTATAGTTCAAGTGGATTACACCGAATAGGTGGAGCAAGTGGAGTAAATCTTTGGATTTATCAAACCACAGATGCAGTCGCAACTGTTAACAGTGCTGGTTATTTTAATGACTCAGCTAATATGTTGAATGTCAGAGACTTAATTATTGTTATGGATACTAATACTCCAACAACAAATTTCTGTACTGTACTTTCTAATACTGGTTCAGTAGTTGACGTTTCAGACGGAACTGCTGTAGCAGAAACAGACGGCGACTAAATAATATGGCTACATCAACATCAGCAACCTCTCCCATTGACGTATGCACAAGGTCGCTGGTGTTGATTGGCGCACAACCAATTACATCTTTTAGTGATGGATCGAATGAAGCATTGGTGGCTGTTAATCTCTATGAAGATACTGTTCAAGCATCTTTAGTAAATACAAGATGGAGATTTGCAGTAAATCAAGCAATAGGTAATAGACTATCAGATGCACCAACTGGTAGATATAATTCAGCTTACCAAATACCTTCTGACTCATTAATGATAAATGCCGTTACAGTAAATGATAGAAGTATAGAATATCAAATTTATGGTAACTTTATCTTCAATGATGCAACTGTTAATGATGAAGTCATTATAGATTATAACTTTAGACAAGTAGAAGCTAACTTTCCAGCATACTTTGTTCAAGCTGTTGTCTATGAATTAGCTGGACATTTCGCATTAGCATTAGCAAGAAATGATAGTATGTCTAACAATATGTTTGAGAAAGCTAGGTTCTTTATGCAGAAAGCTAGAACATTAGATAGTCAACAACAAACAACTCTTAGACTTTCAACTAATCGTTTTGTTACTTCAAGAAGGACAACTGGTACACTATCGAGTAATGTCTAATGGCTCGTATTCGTATTCCCCTCAACAACTTTGAAAGAGGTGAAGTTTCTCCATCAATGACATCAAGAACTGATTTGAATGTATATGTTCAATCAGCAGAAAAAGTAAGAAACTTTTTTCTTATGGCAGAAGGTGGATTAAAACGTAGACCAGGCACAGAGTTTATTCATAAGTTTACAACTGTTACAGTAGATAATTCTAAAAGATTACAAGTAAAGATTGAGCCTTTTTTATTCTCAGATGATGAACGATACATTGTAGCATTTAGTGCTGGTAGGTGTGACTTCTTTCGTATTGTTGCATCAACTGGTGCTATATCACATATTCAAGGTTTAACAACAGATACAGATAGTGCAACATTGCCGTGGACTGTTGATACAATAGAAGATCAAACAATAGCACAGTCTGCTGATAATATGTTTGTTGCACATAAATCTCATATACAAATGAGAATAGTAAGAACTGGTTTAACTACATTTGAAGTAAGAAAGTTTGCATTTGATGAAACAACTGCTAGTGATCAGAAGTTTCAACCTTATTTTACATTTCAGGAAAGTGGAGTAACATTAACTCCACAAGCAACAAGTGGCTCTGGAAAAACAATGACTACCTCATCAGCTTATTGGGAGTCTGGTCACGTTGGTACTATTGTAAGATACAAAGGAAATGAAATACTAATTACTTCAGTAACAAATACTACTGTTGCTGTTGGTACAATTAGAAAAACTTTATCAGGTACAACTGCTGATACAGATTGGGATGAACAATCATATTCTACTCTTAGAGGTTTTCCTAGTGCTGTTACATTTCACGAAGATAGATTATGGTTCGCTGGAACAACAAGTCAGCCTGATGCCATATGGTCATCTAAAAGCTCTGAGTTCTTTAACTTTGATGTTGGTACAGCACAATCAAATGAGAGTATCCAATTTGCTATAAGTGCTGGTGAATTTAATTCTATAAAGCATTTAACAAGTTCACGAGATTTACAAGTGTTCACAAGCACAAGTGAATTTTTTATACCATCATTTTCAAGCAGTGCTTTGACACCAACTAATGCACAGATTCGACGACAAACACCTTTTGGAAGCTCAGGTGTAAGACCGACGCCATTTGATGGTGCTACTGTATATGTTCAAAGAGGTGGTAAAACTGTGAGAGAGTTTGTCTTTAGTGATGATGAAAGTGCTTATGTATCAACACCAATATCATTATTAAGTTCACATCTTGTGGTTGATCCTACGCAAATGACAGCTATGCGTGGTGCATTAGCAAGACCTGAAAGTTATGCTTTCTTTGTAAATAGTGATGGAACTATTGCTGTGTTTCATTCTATTCGTAATGAACAAAAGGCTGGATGGACATTATGGACAACTGCTGATACTGGAACTACTGGTGGTTTTCACAGTATGTGTACTGTTGATGAAAGATTATTCTGTGTAGCAAAAAGAGATTTAGGTGGTGGTACTGTTCGCTTTATGCTTGAAGAGTTTTTAGATACAGCTACTTTAGATTGTAGTGATGACTTTAGTGGAAGTAATGGTGTGTTCACAACTAATTCAATATTTGAAGATAATGCAAAACTCGACGTCGTTTCAAGTAATGATTATTTAGGTAACTATACTCAAGGTTCTAATCAAGTTAATGTATCTGCTGTAAGTACAACAAGTTCAGCAGAGATTGGTTTTGGTTTTACTGGAATATTAACGACGCTACCATTAGATGCTCAAGTAGAAGGTGGTCCTCTTACAGCAGAACCAAGACAAATAACACGAGTTAATTTAGACCTTATAGAAACTTTATCTGTATCTATTGGTACTGGTGGAACTTCTGTTCCATTAATATTACAAAGTACAACAGATGATTTTTCATTAGGATTATCAAAATTTTCTGGAAAGAAAGAGTTTAGAATGTTGGGATATAGTACAGACCCAAGAGTTTTTCTTACTCAAACTGCACCAGTAGCTTTACAATTAAATGGAATGGTAGTGGAGGTAGCTTTCTAATGTGTGTTCCAACACCACAATTATTATTATTTACAACAGTAGCATCAGGCGTAAGTGGAATGTTATCAGCAAGGGCTGGTTCAAAAGAAGCATTAAGGGCTGGTCAAAGAAATGCTGAAAGAATAGAGCAACAAAAACAAGTTGCATCATTAACTGGTGAACAAGAAACAACTGCACTACTTCAAAGTTTTTCTCAATCAATGGCATCAAACATTGCAATGAGAGCAATGATGGGAAGAGATGCAAGTGATCCATCATTTAGAGCATTTGAGAAATCAAACTTTGATACATTAGAAACAGACTTACAACGTATGGCAATACAAGGTTCTAATATTCAAAAGAATTATGACTTACAAAAATTTGAAGCTATATCAAGTGCAACAGATAGAGCTAAGAGTATAAGACGAAAAGGATTATTAAACTTAGTTGGAACTGGTACTCAAGGTATAATGCAAGCTAGAGAAGTAAAGGTAGAGGATTAAGAATGAAAATACAAAGATTTAAAAATCAAGTATTTAATAAACCAGTAGGTGTTGTTCGTTCACAAGAAAGAACAGCAGACACAGAGACCTGGCAAACTATATCAAAAATATCTTCAGCCTTATCAGGTGAGTTTTATAAGAAAGCTGTTGAAGAAGCTAAAGATGCTGGCATTAAAAAATCATTATCTGTCGACGTCTTTGATGAGAATATGCAAATAACAAAAGCTCCTATTAGTATGGGTACAGTTGGTACAAAGGCTTTTGAACAGAATATGCTTAGACGATATGAAACTAAGATGAGAAGTTTATTAGATAATAAAATAGGTGATGCATTAAGAACTAATCCAACTAATGCAGACCAATATAATAATGATGCTTCAATAGCTGTAGCTGGATTAATTGATAAAGCTGATCCAAGTATGAAAGGTATTCTTACTGATTATGCAACAGCAAAGATTGCTATAGGTGCTAATACAGTAATGACAAATACAAAAAAGATAGAAGATGAACAGTTAGTTTTAGATACTGCTCAACAAACTGAATCAATGGCTAACCAAGCTATTAATGCGTTTGCAAATGGAGATGATCGTACTGGTAATCAGTTAATGCAAACAATAGAATTTGAGTATAATGAGCTTGTGACGGAAGGTGTAATAACTGGAGGAGGAGCCAACAATAGAATGGTAGAACTAAGAAGAAGAGTACTAGAACAAAGAATTGGTATTGCATTAGGTCAACTTTCTTCTGATGAAATTATAATGGTTTCAGATAGTTTTGGTAAACAAACACTTAAGGATTTGCCTGATACTGCACAAATGATTGAACGCTCTACAGATGATATACCAGTTAGCTTTAATAATATAAAAACACTTCTTAATAGTAATCCTCATATATTAGATAATCCTACAATTAAAAGAGTTATTAATGGTGTAAAAGTTACTCAAGCACAATATGAAGATAGTGTAAAGGATGAAAGAAAAGCACGAGCATTTATATCACAATTATCAAATGGACAAAGAATGGAGATTGGTAAGAATGAAATGCAAACTTATACCCAATTTGTATTTAATCAAGCTGGTGTTCCATTAACTGTAAACAATCAAGGTTACATTCAATCACCTACCAAAGATCAACTTCTTTTATTAGCTGATTCAAGAAATCCTAAATCTGCAAATTTTTATAGAATACTTGCAGAACAAAAAAAGATGCCAAAGATTATGGAACATAAGTTTGAAGCTCTTGTTGATGGTACTTTAGATGCAGAAGAAGGATTTGCTGTCTTAGAGATATATCAGAATATGGCAAATAATATGTCGACGACTGGTATTCATAGAGATTTAACGCAAGGTATGGGTATGAGAGAAACTGTTTCACAAAAGATGAGAGCATTAGATGCTATGCTTACATTTAACAGTACAATGGAAGGTATAGAAAGAGCAGTTGCAAAATTAAATCAACCAGAAGATGAGCGTTTTTCATATATGATGAAAGATATAAATGCAACGCTTAAAGATAAAAATGGTGGTCAATTTATTTCACAAGTTTCAACAGCCAAAAAAATATTAGCAGATGAATTAAATAGAGAGATAGGTGATTTTGGAATTGTTAATGAAGTTATAGATGAAACAATGTATCTTGCTAACTTTATTGGCGTCGAAAATGCTGTTAGTACAATGTCAGCTACTGTTGCTAGAGGATGGATTCAATCTAAATACGCAGTTGATATGGTATCAGGTGGTAACCTGAAACAAACAAGGTTTGCTCCTGAAGTTATATTTCAAGGAGAAGCATTAAATACATTTGAAAAAAAGATTAAAGAATTATCAGGTATAAATAATCCAGTATTAGGAGAAAACTTATTTGTTATTGTTGATCCTAACTCAGCAAATACAAATGTAAGATATTATTTAGCAAGTGGTGAAGGTAATGATCTTAACCCTATTCTTAAAAAGAATGAAGAAACTGGTGAAAATGAAATGATATCTATTGAGCTTATTGAGTTTGCAGATCAAATGAGTGCTGAATATAAAAAAATGTTAGAACAAAATCTTGAGTATGCTGGGATGATAGTTAAACAAAGTAAAAATGCACAAGATTATAAATTTTTATGGAGTGGTACTTCTGGTGGTTTTGGTGCTGGATTACAGTTAGATATGATGTTAGGTAAATAATTTGGTTGATATTGGTAAACCATTAATAGCATATGATAGTATGTCAATGGGTGAAGCTGACCCATCATTTTGGGATGGTATGTCAGCAACTTATGGTTATCAATACAGACCTATAATTGGTGCAATGTATGGAACTTCTTTTGAAGAAGATGATAGTTTTAATGTTTTAGATCATTTAACGTCAGAAGATTTAGATGACAGAAACCAAGTAACAATGCTTGCTACAGCTAGATCAATAGATCATTTAAATTATTTAAGAACGCATACTGCTTTGATGCGTGAAAATAGAGAAGTGCTAAGTAAAAGTGGTTGGGGTTCAATGATAACTGCTGGAATACTTGACCCAGTAAATTTATTATCTTTACCATTCAAAGGTGTAGGTATTACAGCTAGAGCATTATCAGGAGCAAAGTCAGGTTTTTTTATTGGTGCTGGAACAGAACTTATACGAGCGCCTTTTGAACCTGATGCTACCCTGACAGAAAGTGGTATTAATATACTTGGGTCGACGGCATTAGTTGGAACATTAGGTGGTATCACTGGTGCTTTTTCTGGTCGTGCATCACAGAGATTTGTTAATGAGCAAACAGAAGTACAAAATAGTTTAGACGTTAATCCTACTGGTAGTTTTGATTATAAGAATAATTGGTTTGTAAACTCTCCAATGTTTAAATTAGTCTCTTCACCATTTAAAGCAGTATTACAAGCTGATTTGCCTACATCTACAAAAAAATTTATGACACAAATTGGTGCTGATGGTGGATTAACACAAATGTTAAACAAAGCTGGACAAGGTATATCATCTGTATTTATGAGATCAGTCACATATATGGGTGACTACTATGCTCATTCAAGAAAATTAACAGGTCACTATCATAATTTTATGAATCAAGCTAATCAACCAATAGGTTTTGGTTCAAGTGGATTAAGAGAGTTTGCAGAAAGATTAGCTAGAGAAAGAATACTCAGAGAAGCTCAACCAAATAGACCAAAACTATCAAGCCACGAAGAAGCATTTATAAATGAAATGGATGTATTCTATACAAAGTATGGTGTCGATATGTTAAATAACGGATTACTTGCTACAAAAGATTCAATCAGTAGAAATATTACAAGACTTACTAATGACGTCGACGAAATAAATGCACAGCTTAAGATTGAAAAAAACACAAGAGCTAAAGTAAAACTAAGAGAAATGCTTGGTAAACAAAAGGCCAGGTTAAAAGATCAAGAAGATTTGTTAGCAACTGGTTATGATCCAAAGTACAAAGGTGTTTATTATCCTAGATATTTTAATATTGATGCAATAGCAAATGATATGGATGGTTTTAAAACTATACTAAGAGATTGGTATACAGCTAATCCACTCAGTCCAAATGCAACTGCAAGTGATATTGAAAGATCAGTAAATAAAACTGTTGATAAGATATTAAATAAACAAAATCTTGAAGATGATTTTATGGGTCACGGATTATCCAAACATTTAAGGCATAGAGAATTAGATGTACCAAATCATTTGTTATTGGATTTTATTGAGATAAATCCACTAGATACTGCAATGTATTATATGATGAGAACTGGATCAAAGATTGAATTTGCAAATACATTTAAAGGCAAGTCAATGGATGAGATGGTTGATGCTGAAGAACTTGCTATGATTAGACACGGCAATACTGCAAAGGCAATATCAGAAGCAAAACAAAATCTTTTTCATATGTATGATCGTGTTGTAGGTACACCAATACAAAGACCTGATGCACTTAATAGAAGAATATCAAGAGCATTAACTGATTGGACAGCTTATGCTTTTCTTGGTCGTGCTGGTTTGTCGTCGTTACCTGAACTTGGAATGATTATAATGCAACACGCAAGTAAGCAAGGTCCACTTGGTAGAGAACAACTTGGTGCTACATTAAAAGCATTAACAGATTTAAAAACTATTGGTCTTAGTGCTAAAGAAGTACAGATAGCTGGTGAAGCATTAGATATGATACTTGGTGTTGCACAAAATAGAATGTATGAAGATTTTTTAAGATCTCCTTTTACTAAAGGTTTGAGTAAAGTAAATGAGCAAGGCAAAAGAATATTTTATACAGCTAATTTATTGGCACCAATTACTCAAATAACAAAACAAATGGCTGGAGTCTTAGGACAACATTCATTAATAGATCGTTCATTAAGATTAGTTGCTGGAACTATTGACCAAGAAGGTGTTGAGTTACTTGCAAGATACGGCATAACAATAAGAGATGCTAAAAAAATAAAGAAACTTGTCGACGACGGAAAAGTACAGACAAGTGACACTGGCAGACTATTCCTGGCTAACACAGAAAGCTGGGGAAACGATCAACTTGTGCGTAAGTTTCGTGGAGCATTGGCAACTATGACAAGAAACACAATCATAAACGCTACTCCAGCAGACAAACCAAAAATCATTGATGGAGTTGTCTATGCTAGAATGAATCCAGCTTTAAAAGCATTAGGGTTTAAAGTAGACAAACGCTCAAGCTCAATGGGATATGAAGTAACAAGAATTGAAAATGGTTTGATGGCATTACCATTTCAGTTTTGGAACTATACATTAGGTGCAACAACAAAGATACTTGGTGCTGGATTTGATGCAGATAGAACTGGTAAAGTTGCTGGTTTTGCTTCAATGATTGCTCTTGGTTATCTTACTCTTTATGCAAAAAATCCAAGAAGTTTTAATAATATGGATTATGAAGATCAACTTACAAGAGCAATAGATCAAACTGGTATTACTGGAATCTATAGTGATTTATTTTATATGGGTTTACACGCAAGACATAGAATGGGTAACTTAGATCGTGATGATACTGTAATACAACCTAAGTATAGAGTTAATCCTCCATCAGAACTAGGTGCTGGTTTAGAAACTGTATCTGATTTTGCTGGTGCTTCTCCAAGTTATTTGTTTGATGTTGCAGATACAGCATATTTATTTGGTAGTGGTCAATCAGATGAAGCAATTAAAAAAGCTTTGAGATTAACTCCAGTATCTTCTTTATATGGTATGAGAACACTTATGGGTGAAGTAGAAGATGTGATTACTCCAAGGGGTAGATTTTAATTTGTGCGTTGTTTGTTATTTTAATAGATTATAGGGTGCGATTATGGCGTTAGATATTAGTGCAACAAGTCCAAGAGTCCAATATACTGTAGGTAGTTCGTCGACGACGACAT
>MDTC01218688.1_pt1 | contig 12363 bp, 13 predicted proteins | sample 811181 | NCBI WGS metagenome assembly MDTC01 (sample SAMN05326644, study PRJNA326480) | marine metagenome | isolation source: seawater | place: Pacific Ocean: North | collected 2011
ATTCCCTCCTGACCTTTGTCATCAATATTAGTAACGCCAATAATATGTGAAGTTACTTCGGCTGTAGGATAATAACGTTTATATTCGGGCTGTGTTAAAACACCTTTTATCCCAAGTTTTTTTATTTTATCAACTAAAATTGGATCTGCATGTCTTTTCAAGTAAACAAAATCACGCTTAATACGGGCTCTTAGGAACTTGCTTAACTCGTCTTCAGATCTATTCAAAAGACTTGCCAATTTTTGTAAGTTTTTTTCTTTTAGTAGTTTTCTTGGTATAGCCCAAATTGAATCCACTGGCGTACTAATTGCTAGTTGTTCCCCATTGCGATCCATAATTGCGCCACGATGTGCCGATACACTGACTATTCCAATACCTGCTACATCGCCTTTTTTGCTATATGTATTAGGTAGAAGTTGTAAATAAACTGCTCTTAAAAATAGTGCAAACATAAAAATCAGAAATAAACTAATTACAAACCAAGAACGTAAAAAAACTTTACTATTCTCACTTTTAGACTTCATTTAATTAATACCACAAAATTATGAATTGGCTCTTTCATGTGTAATTTTGTTCTCGCATATTCCTCAATTCTGTCATTAACTGCCCACGTTCCGTACTCAAGTTGTAATCGCCCCCACTGTTCATTTAATTCATCTTGCACTTTATATTGAGATTGCAGCTCCACAAAAAGATACCTAGCGTCATGACGAGAAACAACAACTTGTAAGGCTGATAAAATTATTGCCACATAAAGTCCAAGATGTAATAGTATCTTCATCTTCAACAACGCTCGGCCACGCGTAACAGCGCGCTTCGTGCTCTTGGATTATTTGTTATCTCTTCTTTATTTGGTCTAATTTTTTTACCAATCAATTTTAATTTTATGTCGCAACAATTCTCTAGAATTGGAATCTCTGGTGGTTGTTCTTTAGGCCTAGACTGAGCTCGCAAAAAACGTTTAACAATTCTATCCTCTAATGAGTGAAAGCTAATTGCGGCTAATCGTCCTCCTTTACATAAAACATCAGCTGCTTGCGGAAGCACTTCTTTAATTTCATCAAGCTCATGATTTATAAAAATTCTGAAAGCTTGAAAAGTCTTAGTCGCAGGGTGTATATTATTTTTTTTGCTAGGTATTGAATTGTTAATTATGTCTGCAAGCTGTTTTGTGCTATCAATTGAAGTTTTTTCTCTGAAACTGATAATAGCTTTTGCAATTTTTCTAGACGCCCTTTCTTCTCCATACTTATAAATTACATCAGCTATTTCTGTTTCGTTTGCTTTATTTAACCAATTGGCAACACTTTCTCCTTCATCTGGATTCATCCGCATATCAAGTGGACTATCATATCTAAAACTAAAACCACGTTTACTGTTATCAAACTGCGGTGAAGAAACACCCAAATCAAACAATACTCCTGAAACTTTCTCTTCAACTTCGTGCTGCTTCACATAACTCATCAACATTGTGAAAGAACCTTTAATGATTTCGAAACGTTCATCTTGCATAAGATCCGTGCCAGCAGACATAACAGCATCTGGGTCTTTATCAAAAGCAAGTAAGCGGCCATTACAACCGAGTCGCTTGATAATTTCACGACTGTGCCCCCCTCTACCAAAAGTGCCATCAATATAAAAACCATCCGAACGAATATTAAGAGCCTTAATAACTTCATTTAATAAGACGGGTTTATGTTCATGAAACAATTTTCTAATTTACCTTTAAGTTAAAATATAAATTTATAGTGACAACGAGCGCAATGAATCAGAGGAGGAGGTTGATTCATCGCCGATTGATTCTAACCAATCATCCCGTTGCTTTTCCCATGATTTTTCATTCCAGATTTCAAATTTATTCCCCTGCCCCAAAATTACAGCTCGGCGAGTAAGTTCGGCATATCCGCGCAACTCTTTAGGAATAAGAATTCGTCCTTGGGCATCGAGCTGACAGTCATTTGCATAACCTCGCATCATCTGTTTTGTTCTTCTACTTTGTTTATCAAAGTCTGAAAGGGCAGCTAACTTATCTTCGATCAGTTCCCATTCAGGTAAAGGATATAGCCAAAGAGAGCGATCAAGTGGGTTCAATGTTATGACCAAGTTATTTAGTGCTTGATCTAATATAAGTGAACGATAGCGGCTTGGAATTGCCAATCGCCCCTTAGTATCAATACTAATTTTATTAAAACCTCTAAACATAGAAATAATCCTCTTCATGTTGGTAAATTCCACTTTTACCCACATTACCCCACATAGAATCAACTATAGGGATTTAAGGCTATCTATGTCAAGAATTCATTGTATTTTTACACTAAATAAATACCTTATTTTACAATAATTTAGCTTAGATAATTTGGGCCACGGAGACAAAATTGTAATAAATCATGGTAATAACGTTATTTATTTCATGATGTTCCGTTCTTTACATAATAAATTACTTTAAGTTAGTAATTTTTTTTAAAAAACTAACTACTTATAACGTACTGAAGAGTTTCTACAACTTGACCCGGAGTTTTTGCCCATGCTAATGCAGCCGCATCAACCTCCTTTAGCGGATGAATAATTTCTTCATCATGCAAAGTTATATAAGGCTTCCCAAAAGCCGCGCAACATCCTGCATCAAACGCTGCGTTCCATTGCTTAAATTTATCGCCAAAACGGACAATAGCAATGTCACACTTCTCAATTAATGTTTTTGTTCTGATGCTGTTAATCTTTGATGATTTATGATCGCGCCAAAAATTATTTTCTTCTACCCCTAAATGATCACCTGCTGCATCACTCGATTCATGATCTGTTACAGCTGATGTATAGATTATTGGTAGACCTAATTTTTTAGTACCTTCTTTTATTTGTTCCCGCCAATCAGTATGAATTTCACCTGATAAATAGACATTCCAGTCCATTAAACACCTCCTCAAAACAATATTTATTTCAAAATTAAAGGAAGAGTCAGCCGATAAGCCGGGTTCTGTCGAGGACAATCATTCATCTTGAGTGCACGTCACCACACACTTCTAGCAACCTACCCAGAAACAGTGCGGGCTACACCATCGTTTCTCTATTTGGTCTTGCTCCAGATGGGGTTTACCTAGCTGCTGTTATTACTAACAGCACGGTGTGCTCTTACCACACCATTTCACCCTTACCCAAACTAAATTAGGCGGTATATTTTCTGTGGCACTTTCCATCGGCTCACGCCGCCCAGATGTTATCTGGCACCTAGCCCTGTGGAGCCCGGACTTTCCTCTACTGATTTAATAACCAGCAGCGATTGCCTAGCCAACTCTGTATATTAGTTTATGGTTATGAATATTAGTTGCAAGGAAAATTTTTTATTAGTTCATTTTATCATTTTTATGAACCAACTTATAAATATCATTCTTCTTTCTTCCGGTAATTTTTGCAGTTAGCAAAATGGCGTCCTTAGAAGATATTCTCTCTGTTAAAATTTTATTTATTCGTAATATTTCAGAATCTTCTACTGAATTATTCTTACCTCCTTCCAAGACCACAACAAATTCACCTTTATTCTTTATCTCATTATTTTCAATTTTAAGTTTCATATTTGATAAAGTGTCACGTACTATCTGTTCGTGTTTTTTAGTTAGTTCCCTAGCAATCGTAACGTTCCTCGAACCCCCAAACACAAAATTCATATCTTTTATTAAATCAATAATACGATGTGGTGCCTCATAAAAAATTAATGTTTTTGACTCTAGAACTAGAGTTCTTAAATAATTTCGTCGTGCTACTACTTTTGTTGGCAAATAACCTTCAAAAATAAACTTACTGCAGAATAAGCCAGAAACTGTTAGGCCAGCAATTACTGCAGAAGCACCCGGAACTGGTATCACAATAATATTAGCATCATGCGCAGCTGATACTAATCTGTAGCCAGGATCGCTAATTAATGGCGTACCTGCATCTGATATGAGTGCAATTGATATGCCATCATTTAATTTTTCAATCAATTGGCCGGTTAGTTTTTCTTCGTTATGCTCATGATAGGCAATAATCTTGCTATCAATACCAAGATAATTTAATAACGTCCTGCTATGCCTCGTATCCTCAGCTGCTATTATATCTACCTGTTCGAGAATATTAATTGCTCGTCTGGTAATATCATCTAAATTACCAATGGGAGTAGCTACAATGTAAAGATGTCCAGCCAATTTGTTGCCCCTAGTTTTTTTATTAAAATGGGTATCGATATTCACAGCTTAATGTTACACAATATGAGCATGAGACTTTTAATAATTTTGCCACTTTTATTGTCTTTTTTGTCAGCTTGTGTTCCATCATCCACACGAGATGAGGATACACAAACCAACGCTGAAATAAAGAAAAGCGAGGAAAACGCTTTATTACTATTCCAATCTGGTAATTACTATGAAGCTGCTACTGAATATCTTAGTCTCTCTCAGATAAATAAAAAAAGATTTACGTTTTATATAATAAAAGCAATTGATGCATATACTAAAGAAAAGAGATATGACAAGGCTATTGAAATAGTAAAAAATAACTCGCTCAACAATCAAGACACAGAACTAAACAAAAGAATTACAATACTAAATGCTTATGATCAGCTTGAGTCTGGGAGACCAGGAGGTACACTTAGCCTGCTTAGAGAATTTTCCGAACATGAAATACCGGAAAATTTTAGAATTGCCTTCCATGAAATATTTGCCAAAGCTAATCTTGCTCATGGAAATTACATAAAAGCTGCAATTGAACAATTGAAACTCGAAAAATATCTTGTTTCAACAGAAACTATTAACAACAACACTAAAATAGTTTGGGAAATATTTGAATCCATACCTAAAGAAGAGCTTGAAGACTTACGCATTGCCGCTCCTGATGAACTAATAAGTTGGTTTGAATTGTCATTAATAAATCAAGCATATAAGTATCAACCAAAAAAACTAGAGGATGCAATTGGTGGCTGGATTCAAAGTAATCAAAATCATTATGCGCATATGCTAATAACTAACGAGCTTATTGAAAAAAGTAAACAATCGGTCCAACGTCCATCAAAGATTGGCTTACTTCTGCCTATAAAAGGAAAACATAAAAAAATTGCTGCTGCTGTTCGTGATGGTTTTCTAGCAGCATGGTATTTGGACAAACAAGAAAAAGCCGATATTCAAATATATAATGCAAACAATATAAATATTATCGAAGCCTATCAACAAGCATTGAAAGATGGTGTTGATTATATTGTCGGTCCGCTTGAAAAAGAAGCAACGAATCAATTATACGATAACACTGATATATCTATAAAAATACTTGCACTTAATCGACAAGATCTAAGAAAAGAAAAGGTAGGGAATAAAAATTTGATTCAGTTTGCTTTATCTCCTGAAGATGAAGCCATGCAAATTGCGGAAATAGCTATGTCCGATGGGCATAAACGTGCTTTAGTGTTAACGCCTGAAACACCTTGGGGTAATCGTCTTGCTGATACATTTATACAGCATTGGAAAAAATTAGGTGGTGAAATTGCAGAACAAATAAGTTTTATTGACAACACAACTGATTTTTCAACGCCTGTGAAAGAACTTTTAAATATTGACAAAAGTGAACAACGTGCTCGAGACCTTCGCAAAAAACTCAATATAAAAATTCATAATGTTGAAAGACGTAGAGAAGATGTAGATTTTATTTTTATAGCGGCGATATCTGAAGATGCTCGCCAATTAATTCCTCAAATCCGCTTCCATCATGCAGATAATTTACCTATATATTCCACATCACATATATTTACGGGTGTAATTGACCCCAGTAAAGACATTGATCTAAATAATGTAACTTTTATTGATATGCCCTGGATACTTGATACTGAAAAACAACTATCGATTATACAAGATGCACTAAATAGAAATTGGTTCCAAGAAAAATCTCAATACCGTCGTCTATATGCTTTAGGTGTCGATGCTTATAATTTAATCCCAAATATCAATCGTTTGATTAATGAAGAAGATGGTTTTATGTTAGGAGAAACGGGTTACCTAACAATCGATTCGACTAATATTGTCAAACGTAATTTACGTAAAGCTAAGTTTATTGAAGGAAAACCAATATTACTAAATTAGAGGTTAATATAATTATTTCCATGTATACGATGAATTAAAAAAAAAATTCATGCATAATGTGACGCAACTTATTAAATAATTTTATACAGATGGATACTACACAGCGTGTAAAAAATAATTTTCTCGAAAGTATTCAGATTAAAACTGAGTCTCTGGATAAACTTGCACCAATAATTGCTGAAGCCGCTAGATCAATGGCAAATTCTCTATTAAATAATCACAAAATTTTGGCTTGTGGTAACGGAGGCTCTGCTGCTGATGCACAACATTTCTCTGCGGAAATGCTAAATCGCTTCGAAATGGAAAGACCTGGCCTACCAGCCATCGCGATTACAACAGATTCATCGACACTAACATCCATCGCAAACGACTACCAATATGCGGATATATATTCAAAACAAATACGTGCATTGGGACAAAAGGATGATGTGCTTCTTGCAATTAGTACTAGTGGTAAGTCACATAATGTTATTCATGCTATAGATGCTGCCCATGATATAAATATGCTCGTAATTGCATTAACAGGGAAAGATGGCGGGGAAATCAGGAGTATGTTAAATAATAATGATTTTGAAATATGTGTACCTACAAAATCAACGGCAAGGATACAAGAAGTTCACATAATGATAATTCATTCATTATGCGATCTAATTGATCTACAATTACTCGGGCAGGATAATTAAACTATGACAATTCACAAAAAATCTCGTTGGCTTATCTTATTACTAATTCTCCCACATCTATTAGGATGTGCGGTTACAGCTATAGGCGGCGGTACAGCTGCAGGCGCGGTAACTCTAGATAGAAGAACAGCTGGGACCATAATAGAGGATCAATCGATTGAACTAAAAGCATACGAGGCTATTCGAGCTGAGAAAGAATTGGACAAACAAACACATATAAATATTACAAGCTATGATACGGCTGTACTAGTAACGGGGGAATCACCATTAGACGAAATGCGTGAAAAGATCATATCTATAGTATCTAATATTGAAAAAATAACCCATGTGTATAACGAAATTACAATTGCTGCGCCTAGCTCTATGATGTCTAGAAGCAGTGATACTTACATAACAGCTAAGGTAAAAGCAAAAATATTCGCCGACAAAATATTAAGTGGATTGGTAATAAAAATTGTTACTGAAAAAGGAATTGTTTATTTAATGGGCCTAGTAACTCAAGAAGAAGCAGAAATCGCGACAAATATTGCCAGAGAAACTGGCGGCGTACAAAAAGTAGTTAAATTATTTAAATATATTGATTAATCTCAAATTTAAGCTACATGATATTCTTTTTCTTCTGTGGACAAACTGGTGTTAAACGCCTGCCTCTCAAACAATCTGTTTGAATATTCCTGTAGTGGTTTGCCTGACATAGGTAATTTTATACCATATTTAGTTAAACGCCACATTAACGGCGCAATGCAACAATCCACAAGAGTATAATCTTCTGACATAAAATATGATGTTTGTGAAAAAACTGGGGCTATTGCTGTCAAATTATCGCGTAAAACTTTTTTTGCATTTGCAGCAGCAATTTCATTTTCACTATCAATATCATTAATCATCGAATATAAATCATTCATCACTCTATAACGCAATTGGCGATTACTTGCTCTGCTAACAGGATCAACTGGCATTAATGGTGGATGAGGAAAACGTTCGTCAAGATACTCCATTATTATTTGTGGATCATATAAAACTAAATCTCTATCTATCAATGTTAGGTTCGTATTATATGGATTAAGTTCATTAATAATTTCCGGTTTATTATCGTCATCAATATAGTTTATCTCAACATTAACATCTTTTTCTGCTAGAACAATACGAACAGCATGCCCAAGAGGACTAACTTTATCTGAATATAGAACCATTAGTGAACGACGGTTGGCTATACTTGCCATAATTTTCTCCAGAAAAATTTTTCTTAAAGTTAAGTGATTATTAACGCGGAATGCAAGATACTATCAGATATGTAAGGCTTAATGAATATCTTTCCAATATTCTTTTTTCAGCATGTATGCAATTAAGAGAAAAATAAACAGATAAAACATTACCCAAACACCAATCTTTGTCCTTTTTAATTTGATTGGTTCACCCATATACACAAGATAATTCACCAAATCACGTACTGTTCTATCATATTCTTTCTCTGTTAGCTTTCCGGGGCTAACTAACTCTACAAAATCACTATATGACGGATTGTAATAAACTGCCGCAATGCTCTCTTTACTGACCAAATGTTGCTCACCTTGTAACTCCCATAAAACGTGGGGCATTGCTGTATCTTTATAAACAAGATTATTCACACCAAAAGGACGGGAATCATCCTTATAAAATGTTTTAAAATATGTATATAGCCAATCAGCCCCGCGCGAACGTGCAATAACTGACAAATCTGGTGGAATAACACCAAAATAATTTATGGAATCCTCTTGCCTCATAGATATGCCCATAACATCTCCAACCTTCTCTGCAGCAAACATTAAGTTTTCCTTTAATACATCATCGCTTATAGAAAGATCTTGGCCCATACGGTTATAACGCATGTATGCAGCAGAATGACAACTCAAACAATAATTAATAAATATCTTTGCGCCTCTTTGCAATGATTGTTGGTTAGAAAGATCGACTTTCATATGACTTAAATTTGAACTGCTTGTAGCAAAAGTTTCTACAGAAAACATAAAAAATAACGTTAATATTATATTGTTTAATAATTTATATACTTTCATTAATCTGTCACCCTATCAGGCACCACTTTGTCTCTATCAGATGCTGTATAAAAAGGCATTAAGAAAAAAAACAAAAAATAAACAACCGAGAAAAAACGCGCCAACCAAGTGTAGAGGGGTGTTACAATTTGTAATCCAAGCCATGCCAAAGATAAAAAACTTACAACAAATAATGCTAAAGCAATACGAAAATTTCTACCACGGTAACGAAATGATCTAACCGGACTTCGATCTAACCATGGTAATAATAAAAATAAATTTACAGCTAATCCCATAGCTATAACGCCCCCCAGTTGACTTGGAACAGCTCTTAAAATTGCATAAAAAGGAGTAAAGTACCAAACTGGAGCTATGTGTTCTGGTGTTTGTAATGGGTTTGCTTGAATAAAATTAGCGCTCTCCAAAAACAACCCCTGTGTTCCAGGAATCCTCATCTCTGGAGCAAAGAAAACTACCGCAAAAAAGAAAATTAGAAATACTATAGCTCCAACAATATCCTTAACTGTGTAATAAGGATGAAATGGAATACCATCTAGTGGAATGCCTTCTGCATTTTTGTTCTTTTTGATTTCAATACCATCAGGATTATTAGAACCGACCTCATGTAATGCCAAGATATGAAACCCGACTAAAGCCAAAATTAATAAAGGAAATGCAATTACATGAAGTGAGAAAAAACGATTAAGCGTAACATCTGATACAACAAAATCTCCGCGAATCCAAAGAGAAAGGTCATCCCCAATAATAGGCAAGGCACCAAATAATGAGATAATTACTTGTGCACCCCAATAAGACATTTGGCCCCATGGCAATAAATAACCAAAAAATGCTTCCCCCATAAGTAATAAATAAATTCCCATACCTGATAACCACAATAACTCACGAGGTTTTTTATATGATCCATAAAGCAAAGCACGAAACATATGTAAATAAATCACAATAAAAAATGCAGAAGCCCCGGTTGAATGCATATAACGAATTAACCAACCCCAATTAACATCACGCATAATATATTCAACAGACGCAAAAGCCTCTTCTGCGGAAGGCTTGTAGTTCATTGTCAACCAAATACCAGTTAATACCTGAATAATAAGGACCAGTAAGGCAAGAGAGCCAAAAAAATACCAGAAATTAAAATTCTTTGGGCAATAATACTGAGCAAGATGTTCATTCCATATTTTCATCAAAGGGAAACGGGCATCTATCCAATCTCTTAAACTAATTAAAATTTTTATCGGTTTTCTCATCAAACAGTCTCGCTATCATCACCAATTAATAAACGGGTCGGTGATATAAATTTATAGGGAGGTATTACTAAATTTCGTGGAGCTGGAACACCTTTAAATACACGCCCCGCGAAATCAAACTTAGAACCATGACAAGGACAGAAAAAACCGCCTTTCCAATCCATAGAAATACTTTCACCTTCACCTTTTAAAACAAAATTTGGCGAACACCCCAGGTGGGTACAGATTCCAATTACTACCAAAAATTCCTCTTCACGAGCTCTGTATTCATTTTTTGCATATTCTGGTTGAGCACTTTCATCAGATTTCGGATCACTAACATCACTATTTAGAGAAGAAATATCTTTCAACATCTCTTCAGTTCGCCTAAGTACCCAAACTGGTTTACCCTGCCATTTTTCGATCAGCCGACCGCCTGGCTCTAAGTTGCTGATATCAACTTCCACGGGAGCACCAATGGCTTTAGTCTTAGCGCTAGGGTTCATATTCGATACAAAAGGAACAGTGGCCGCAGCCGCGCCTACTCCACCAACTACCGTTGCTGCCGTAGTCAAAAACCGTCGTCGACTTTGGTTAATATTTGTATTTCTCATAATTCCTCGTGGCAAGTCCTATAAGCAAATTCACAATATCAATCAGATTGTTAGTGTAACATGATAAACTAACCTGATTTCATGATGTTAATAAAAAAACTAGCCTTTTTATACCTATTTAGCGCAATGTTATTTAAATTTAAAAAAAATATTATTTTTATTTTACAATTTTCAGCATATGGACTTGCAGCAGCATTTTTATTTTTGCTTCTGACGCCTGATTCACTACTGAAAAATGTTTCACTTTCCTCCTTTCTTAAGTCAAATAACTACTCATTCAATAATGCTGTAGAATCTACTGCGCCGGCAGTTGTTAATGTCTATGCAACTAGATTATATCAAGAAAAAGAGCTCTCAGTATTCCAAAATCCTTCGTTACAGAATCTTTTTGGCATACCTCATGGGTTTAAAAAAATTCATCAAAACAGTTCAATTGGTTCTGGCGTAATTATGAACAAAGAAGGTTATATTTTGACTAACGCTCATGTTGTCCAAGATGCTCAAAATATAGGGGTTACACTAAATTCTGGTATCCAATTAAAAGCAAAACTTATCGGACTAGATGCAGATACTGACTTAGCTGTTATAAGAATAAAACTGAAGAACCCTCCGAAAATTCCAATAGGTGATTCATCCAAATTAAAAATCGGAGATATCGTACTTGCGATAGGAAACCCATACAATTTCGGACAAACAGTCACTCAAGGCATTATTAGTGCGACGGGCAAAAAAAGAAAACGACGTGGCATATCCTTTTTTGACGATTTCATTCAAACAGATGCTGATATTAATCAAGGTCATTCCGGTGGGGCACTAGTAAATATTTTTGGTGAACTTATAGGAATAAACTCGGCAATTGTATCAAGATCTGGTGGCTCTGAAGGTATTGGCTTAGCTACACCAATAAATCAAGCATTAAGCATTATGAATGAAATAATTAAAAACGGGAAAGTTATGAGAGGCTGGCTAGGTATTGAAGTAGAAAAAATTACACAGACAAAAGGGGTTCTAATCACAGCTACCATCCGTGGCGACCCCGCTGATAAAGCAGGTATTATTCCTGGAGATATTGTGCTTAGCATAAATGGTGAAAATACAAATTCACCAGAACAAATAATTGCAATGATTACTAAACTTCAACCCGGTACAAATATTAAAATTAAAATTTTAAGGGGCTGGGAGGAACGAGAATTGACAGCCTTGATAGTTCAAAGACCAGCAATGAGATTACCGAGATATTAAATACCAAGATTAGAATTACTCAGAACAATCATTACGAAATTCGGCTGAACGAGCATGCGCTGTTAAACCTTCCCCACGTGCTAAAACTGACGCCACTCCGGCGATTTTCGAAACCGAACCATTATCACATTTAATAAGCGATGTTTTTTTCTGAAAATCATAAACCCCTAATGGCGAGGAAAATTTTGAGGTACGACCTGTTGGTAAAACATGGTTAGGTCCTGCACAATAATCCCCAAGTGACTCTGCAGAATAATTACCCATAAAAATTGCGCCTGCGTGTTTTATATCATTTAACAAAACTTCTGGATTAGAGACTGCTAATTCTAAGTGCTCTGGCGCCAAAAAATTTACAATCTTAATCGCCTGTTTAAAATCTTCCGTTCTTATCATTATTCCATTATCCCTCAATGAGGCCTCTATAATATTAGCTCTTTCCATTTCAG
>MDTC01153368.1_pt1 | contig 12362 bp, 11 predicted proteins | sample 811181 | NCBI WGS metagenome assembly MDTC01 (sample SAMN05326644, study PRJNA326480) | marine metagenome | isolation source: seawater | place: Pacific Ocean: North | collected 2011
AAAGCTCATCACTACCAAATTCCGTCGAGTAAAAACATTCAGAAGCGCCTTTGTGCTGCGTTATTTTGCCTCTGATGTCATAGAATGGCGCCCCCCTAAAGTCTTGCAAGTAGATGCGCTTGTTTCTCGCGGATGTTGAGAGGAAACTTTTTGATTTAGAGGAACTTCGAATCATTCTTCGCCGTTTTTTTCTTGTTTTTGGATATTACACGGGGTTATCCCTTCCCATTACTTTGAGATTATTATTATGACAGAACAAAAAGCTACCAATGTGCATTGGCATGAGGGTGACATCAGTCGTGAACATCGTGGCAGATTATTGGGCCAAAAAGGTGCAACGCTTTGGTTCACTGGCTTATCAGGCAGTGGAAAAAGTACGGTTGCCGTTGCCCTTGAGGGAGCGCTTTATGAGGCCGGCCGTCTTAGCTACCGTCTTGATGGTGATAATGTTCGTCTAGGCATCAACAAGAATTTAGGCTTCTCTGCCGAGGATCGAACTGAGAATATTCGTCGTATTGGTGAGATAGCGAAATTGTTTGTCGATACCGGCGTCATCGCTTTATCAAGTTTTGTGAGCCCTTATCGAGAAGATAGAGATACCGTTAGGCAGTTACATGAAGAAGCGGGTATGGATTTTATTGAAGTGTTCGTTGATGTCCCTTTAGATGTTGCCGAAAGCCGAGACCCTAAAGGGCTTTATAAAAAAGCCCGAGCCGGTGAAATAAAAAACTTTACTGGCATAGATGATCCCTATGAGGCGCCGCTGAATGCCGAAGTGATTTTGAATAGTCATGAAATGTCGTTGCAGGAAGAGGTCGATACACTGCTGAATGTTTTGCGCGAGCGAGGCATTATCTAATTTTTTACCTAATTTATATCAACTAATTTACGGAGCACTCAATGATTAAGCCCCATGGCGCCGATGTTTTAATGCCACTATATGTCGCTGATTCCTCGGCGAGAGAGTCACTTTTTAACGAGGCAAATGATTTAACCTCTATTACGCTGAGCTCAGCGGCAGCGGCAAATGCCGTCATGTTAGGTGCTGGTTATTTTACCCCGCTATCAGGTTATATGAATCTTGCTGATGCTGTTTCGGTTGCAGAAACACTGCATACCGCAGATGGCTTATTTTGGCCTGTGCCAATCGTAAATTTAGTTGACAGTGCCGAGGGCATTTCAGTGGGTCAACGGCTTGCATTAAAAGACCCCAATGTTGAGGGACAGCCAATTTTAGCGATCATGCAGGTAGACGCTATTGAGACGGTTTCAGATCAGCAGATGGATGCTATGGTTGAACAAGTGTTCGGTACATTAGATTCTGAGCATCCAGGTGTAGCTGCATTTACTTCTCAGGGCAGGGTGTTGCTTTCAGGCCCGATTGAAGTGCTGAGTTATTCTTATTTTCAAAGTGATTTTCCTGATACCTATCGAACCGCCGTTGAAATTCGCGCTGAAATGGAGTCTCTTGGTTGGCAAAAAGCAGTGGCTTTTCAAACCAGAAACCCTATGCACCGTGCGCACGAAGAACTGTGCCGTATGGCGTTAGAAGATTTAGACGCAGATGGCTGTTTAGTTCACATGCTGCTTGGTAAGTTAAAGCCGGGTGATATTCCGGCGGATGTTCGCGATGCATCAATACGTAAAATGGTTGAATTGTACTTTCCGCCTAACTCTGTGATGGTGACGGGTTATGGCTTTGATATGCTTTATGCTGGTCCAAGAGAAGCTGTTTTACATGCCGTTTTCCGTCAAAACTGCGGTTGCACGCATTTAATTGTTGGTCGTGATCATGCTGGCGTTGGTGATTATTACGGTGCCTTTGACGCGCAGACGATCTTTGATGAGAGAGTACCTGAGGGAGCATTAGAGATTGCTATCTATGAGGCTGACCATACCGCTTATTCTAAAAAGCTCAACAAAGTTGTGATGATGAAAGATGCACCCGATCATGATAAAGAAGACTTTGTCTTACTGTCCGGCACTAAAGTGCGTGAAATGTTGGGTAATGGTATCGCGCCTCCGCCTGAGTTTTCACGACCTGAAGTGGCAGAAATATTGATGGATTATTATCAATCGCTTTAGGGATTTAAATTTTAGCGATAAATAGCCTGGTAGGAATATTATGAGTGAAAATAAGAATAGTCAGCAGGCAATTGAGGCGGCGGTCTTCCGTCGCTTGATCGCTCATTTGGATGATAATAAATCAGTGCAAAATATTGACTTGATGAACTTGGCTAACTTCTGCAGAAACTGTTTGTCTAAGTGGTATATGGCTGCGGCAGAAGAGCAAGGGCAAGCGATTGACTACGACGGCGCCCGAGAAATTATTTATGGCATGCCCTATTCAGAATGGAAGCAAGCTTATCAGCAAGAGGCTACTGCCGAACAACTAGCGAAATTTAATCAGCCCAAAGACTGAGTTAAATCTGTTGCAGTGTGAGTTCTTTTACAGCGGAGAGCCGTTGGGAATGAAACGGTTGTCAGTATTATCTCTTATCCACAGTAAGGTCTCTTTTTTTAATTTTTCACCCCGGCTTCGCAGCTCTCTGTTGATCAAGATGGCTGGCGATTTTGCGCCAGCAGTCCAATTGGGTAGTTGAGTTTCAATCACCGTAAAAAATTGAATCAGTGAAATCAATTCTTCATTGCTGAATGTCTTAATGGCAATCTGCCAAGCTGAGGCGCTAGCCTCGATGATTTGGGATTGTTGAAGCTGTTCATTACTGAGTTTTGCGCTTAATTCACAGGGTAGGTCACTTGTCGCGGCTATAAAGCAGGCTAATAATTCAGTGCTAACCGTGTCATCAGGTGTTGATACTTTTTTGTTTGGATCCCAAGAGCCAATAGTCATGGTATGCCTTGTTAGTCGTGTGCCTAAATAAATGAAGGGTTATTGGCTAGGTAAGCGGACGCCTACTGCCCACTGATGTTAATCGATAGTCTCTGCATGAATCAATAGCGTGTCGGCACAGACTCAGTGTAACTAAAATTCCAACTGAGAATAATGGTCGATTGCTCCATTTGTTTGCCAAAAAAAGGGTAATAATTAGCGTTTTAACCTAGCTTGGATGCGATCATAATAACATGGTTTTATTCTGCTAGAATATAGAATTATTATCGTTGATAGATTCAGGTGAATTGATGCTAGGCTCTGAAAAAAAACCATTCTACTATGTGATCGTTTTGTTACTGGGGTCTCTTATAGCGTGGCTGATTGCGACCAGTAAACCGGCCCCAATCGTTACCCCCCTTGCAGTGCCAAAAGATGTGGTTGTTGATGTTGCTCTTTTTGATGTCAAGAGCCATCGCGTTTGGCTTAAAAGCCAAGGCTTAGTGACGGCTGAAATTACTAGTGTATTGTCCGCTCAGGTTGCAGGTCGAATCAAACAGATAGACAATGCCTTTGTCGCAGGAGGTCGTTTCGAGGACGGCCAAGTATTATTGAGCCTTGAAGATGATGACTACCGCAATGCCATTTTTAATGCTGAAGCCGAGTTAGCAAATGCACAGCAATTACTGGCGTCAGAGCTAGGTAAGGTTAAACAGGCTAAGCGTGAGTGGCGTGATCTTGGTGATAAGGCCTCTAATGATTTATTTTTACGCACCCCTCAATTGGCCAGCGCTCGTTCCGCTGTTGCGGGTGCCGAGGCTTACTTACAACAGGCTCAACTGAATTTATCCCGCACTAAAATTAAAGCGCCATTCACTGGCCAGCTATTATCCAAGCATGCTGATTTAGGTCAGTATGTTAGTCAAGGTATGCCGCTGGCTGATATTTACAGTACAGCCTCAGCCGAAGTCAGATTGCCGATCACTGCTGATCAGCGAGCGCTGATAACCGTAGGCTCGAAAGGTTCACATCAAGTAAATTTGTTTGCTAAATACGGAGCTAAGCAGGTTAAGTGGACAGCTTATATCGATCGTATTGAGGCGGCTGTTGACGTCAACAGTCGTCAATATTATTTGGTTGCCAGTCTTAAGAACCCATTTCAACCATTAACCAAACCCCAGCTCGAAACAAACAGCCTAGAGCCGCCTAATCCACCGTTGGCGATTGGTCAATACTTGACGGCAAAGATTGAAGGCGATTATGTTGATGGCTCGATTCGCATTCCCAGAAAAGCTTTGAGGCAACAGAATTTGATTTGGCTGTTGATTAATGGGCGATTAGTGAATCAGGCGATTATTCCCCTGCAAATTGATCGTGACTTTGCCTTAGTACAACTTCCTAAATCATTTGATGGTCAACGCGACCTTGCAGTGATTGTTTCAGACTTGCCGTTTGCATTTGAGGGTATGCAGTTGTTAGCTTCAAACGCTGAACAGCGACATAATACACAAGCAGACTCGATGCCTGTCAGTGATACCAATGCTCTACCAGAATAAGCGAGTTTTTTCATGAGAAGCGTTGTCACCTGGTTTATTGACAATCCTATAGCCGCCAAATTATTTATGGTGTTTATTTTGGTTTCAGGTTTGTTGACTTTTCCTCTTCTTGATAAAGAGTTTTTCCCACAAATAAAGATTGATACTATTAAAGTGTCAGTCAATTATCCTGGCGCTGGCCCTAAAGAAGTCGAAGTGCACATCTGCAAGCGGATAGAGGAGGCGGTAAAGCAATTAGGCGGTATAAAAGAGATCCGCTCATCAGCGATTGAAGGGCGCGGCGAAGTCATCATCGAGCTTAAGCAGGGAGAGGATACCCAAATACTGCTGAACGATATTAAAGCGAATGTTGATGCGATCGATAGTTTCCCACCGGGTGCTGAGCCGCCTTCGATTGTCGATCAGCGTTGGCGAAATACGATGATGCGACTTCAGCTTTCAGGCAAGGTTTCAGAGCGAGACCTTAAAGAGCTCGCTGAAACTATGAGAGAGGATTTAGCTGCCTTTCCATCGGTTGCGATAGCCGAGCTTCATACCCCTAGAGATTACGAGCTGGGAATTGAGATATCTCGAGATGCTTTGTTAGCGTATGACATTACTTTTGATGATGTGGCGCAAGCAATACGGTCTTATTCTTTTAATCAACCCGCAGGTAAGATAAGAGATGAGGCGGGTGATATTACCATGCAAGCGCGTGGTCAAGCCTATCAAGCGGTTGACTTTGAAGAGCTGCCGATTCGTCGTCATTCTGATGGTGCGATTTTAAGGGTGAGTGATGTAGCAGAGGTTGTCGATGGTTTTGTTGATACCGACATACACAGTGAACTGGATGGCCGTCGATCATTAGAAATATGGATTATCAATCAAAACAATCCCAATATCCTGATTACCAGTGCAGCGGTGAGAGATTATGTTGAGCAGCAGCAATCGCTATTACCTGATGGTGTCGAGTTATCGATTTGGTCTGATGCATCGATAAGCTATCAAGGCCGGCTAGACACCCTCATTTATAATGGTTCCAGTGGCTTGCTGTTAGTTTTTATTGTGTTACTTGTATTTCTTAGGCCGTCATTGGCGTTTTGGGTCTGCAGTGGTATTGCTGTTGCCTTTATGGGCGCCATATGGCTACTTATTCTTACTCCGGTATCGTTGAATATCATTTCAATGTTTTCCTTTATTATGATTTTAGGTATCGTTGTCGACGATGCAATTATTGTCGGTGAGTCGATTTATAGTCAGCAAGAAATGACTGGTGATAAACGCCAAGGCGCTATTAATGGCACTTTGTCGGTCATGTTACCGGTGTGGTTTGCTGTGATGAGTACGATGATTTTTTTCACACCATTCTTTTTTATTGGTGAGCGGCCGGAGGCTGCGACCATGGCAACGCCCGTCATTTTAGCGTTATTCTTTTCTTTATTCGAATCTCTATTACTATTGCCCTCGCACATTGCGAATACCCAGCAATCGCTATTAGCTCGTATGGACCTGGTGCGACTAAATCCAGCGATTGTCTCGCTTCGTCAGCAGCTGTCTCGACTTGAATCGGTTCGCCTTAACATTGCAGGCTCGATTCCACGATTTGCGTCTTCTCACTACAAGCAAACTTTATTATGGACCATAAGTTACAAGCGACTCACTTTATTGATCTTCGGGTTTTTCTTTTTATTTGCACTGGCCTCCATTAGGGGAGGCTGGCTACCGTTCAGTTTTTTCCCGCGTGTTACTTCAGACTATGTGACAGCGGAAGTCGTATTGCCAGAATCCAGCTCCTTTAGTCAGCTGATGTTAATTGCTGATCATGTTGAGGCCTCTGCTTATAGGCTCAAACAGGAGGTGAATGAAAAATATCAATACGAGTTGGTAAAAGGTGTCCATGTGGCCGCTTATGGATCTAAGGCACGTGTCACCGTGCTATTAGAGGACGGCAACGACCGCCCTGTTGGTTCAGATGTTTTGGCGCGAGATCTGCAACGATTGATTGGTGATTTACCTTTAGTCAAAGATCTCAATGTTGGTTTTACAATTTTCAATTTACCCAAGCCGATCGAATTTGTCATTCGGAGTAATGATCAGCAGCAGCTAGAGTTATTTTCGACCGCCTTGTCGAATAAAATGGCCAAAGTTGAGGGCGTTTATAATATTGGTACCTCATTGGACAGCCCCTCGACTGAAATTAATTTTCATTTAAAGCCAGAAGCTGCCAGTTTATCTGTCAGCTTGGCTGATGCGGTTAGTCAAGTTAGGCGAGCATTCTATGGTGAACAAGTTCAACGTATTCCCCGTCAGCGTGAAGACGTCAAAGTGTTAGTCCGCTATCCTAAACAAGACAGATCCTATGAAGAGCTGCTTGATGAAATGTATATTGCGACCAATTTAGGCGCTGAGAGTGCAGGGCGTTCGCAAGTCCCACTAAGCGCAGTGGTTGATACGGTTTACAGTGATGGTTTTAAAAAGATTGAACGGCTTGACCTGAAGCGGGTTGCTCGGGTATCCAGCGACGTTCATCGAGGTTTCAATGCTGGAGACATTATCAGTTCGCTTGAGCAAGGCACTATTGCTGACTTATTGATTCAGTATCCTGATGTCGATCTCAAGCTAGCGGGTGAAGAGCAAGAAAATATTGATTTTCTGAGTCAGGTGTTATTTTTTACTGTACTATCGATGTTGGGTATATTTGGCGTTATGGCGATTATGTTTCGCTCCTATTGGCAGCCTTTATTAGTTCTGACTGCAGTACCGTTTGGTTTTATGGGTGGCATTTTCGGCCATTTAATTGTTGGTGTCGGTTTAAGCATGTTTTCTATTCTAGGTATGATGGCTTGTGCTGGTGTGGTCGTAAATGACAATGTGGTTTTAATTGATCGGATAAATACGCTGAGGCGGTCTGGTTTTTCAGCTAAACGGGCGGTGTTAACCGGTGCTATTCAACGCTTCAGACCTATTGTATTAACATCGGTGACTACATTCCTAGGTTTGACGCCGATCTTACTTGAAACCAGTGTTCAAGCGCAGTTTCTCATTCCGATGGTGTCATCACTTTCATTTGGCGTGCTATTTGCGACATTTGTAACTCTTTTGTTTGTTCCCGCGCTTTATTTGGTCGGAGACGATATTCAATCAAGAGTTCGAAAACGACTGCAGTTACAAGATCCGCTGACGAATACTTGAGCAAATTTTATGTTTTGTGAGGATGTCTCAATAACTTGCTTACAATTTCGCCATTTGAATGGCTATAATTACTGTATCATAATATTAAATCGTTAAAGAATTTTTGAAGTACGGCCTTAGTTAACACAGTGTGATTGGATATGAACCCCAATTTTTTAGACTTTGAACAACCCATTGCTGACCTTCAAGTTAAGATTGAAGAGCTGCGCTCCGTCGGAGCCGACAATGATCTTAATATTAGTGATGAGATCGCAAAGTTAACTGAAAAAAGCGCAAAGTTAACGGCCAAAATATATTCCTCACTGACTCCTTGGGATATTGTACGTGTCGCAAGACATCCGCAAAGACCTTATACCATGGACTATATCAATCTTGTTTTTGATGATTTTGACGAACTGCATGGCGATCGGCAGTTTGCTGATGATGCCGCTATTGTTGGTGGTTTAGCGCGTTTACAAGGTCAGTCAGTGATGGTTATCGGTCAAGAAAAAGGTCGTGCTGTCGCTGACAAAGTCAGTCGTAATTTTGGTATGCCAAGACCCGAAGGCTATCGAAAAGCCTTGCGTCTGATGGAAATGGCAGAGCGCTTTTCTTTGCCAGTTATTACTTTGATTGATACCCCTGGCGCTTATCCTGGCATTGATTCTGAAGAGCGGGGGATTTCTTATGCTATCGCTAAGAACCTGTCGGTCATGTCTTGTCTCAAAACGCCAATCATTTCTGTGGTGATTGGTGAGGGAAGCTCAGGCGGGGCTCTAGGTATTGGCGTGGGTGATAAGTTGGCCATGTTGCAGTACTCGACTTATTTTGTCATCTCGCCAGAGGGTTGCGCGAATATTATTTGGAAGACCTCTGACAAAGCCCCTGAAGCTGCCGAAGCCATGGGTCTAACATCAAAGGTACTTGAAGATCTTGGTATTGTGGATGATACGATTGATGAGCCTGAAGGCGGTGCACATCGTGACCCTGAATTAGCGGCTGTTCGTGTTAAAGAATTTCTTGTTAAACAGCTTGGCGAACTGTCGCAGCTTTCAATTGACGAACTGCTGGCGGTCCGTTACCAGCGATTAATGTCTTACGGTAATCCTTAGGTTGCCGGTCGGCGCTTAATAGCCCATTATGAAAAATCATTATGGTTGCATCAGAGTTTGATATTATGCATGACGATGCCTCCCTGTTTAGAGAGTTATTGGTTTACGAGCATTGGTATATTGGTTTTTCTGGCGGTTTAGATTCAACGGCTTTACTCTTTGCTTGCGCTGAGTTCCTTTCCCATCAAACAGACACAGCGATTCCAAGTCTAACGGCGATACATATTAATCATCAAATTGATTCAGCTAGCGATAAATGGCAAGCCCATTGCGAGGCTTTTTGCGCTAAGCTAGGTATTGCATTTATTACTCAAAAGATTACCGTTGAAGCAGCTAATAAGGGCCTAGAGGCAGGCGCTAGAGAGGGCCGTTATAAGGCCTTTGAAGAGTTAATATCATCAGCTGATAGCCATTCAAGCGTGTTACTGCTAGGTCATCATGGCGATGATCAAGCCGAAACCCTATTGTTACGATTGATGCGCGGCAGCGGTTTGCGCGGTGCTGCTGGTATACCACGAAGTCGTAGTTTGGGCGACTCAGGTATTGATTTGCTACGGCCATTGCTGACGCAACCTAAGAGCAAACTGCAACAGTATGTTATCGAGCATGACCTCGAATACCTTGATGATCCCTCCAACCAGAACCTCCGCTTTGATCGTAATTATATGCGGCACAAGATTTTGCCGTCTTTGATTTCAAGATGGCCTAAAGCGGTAGAGGTTTTAACGCGGTTTGTTGAGCATCTAAGAGCTGAGCTTGAACTCCTTGATGATTTAGCTGCTATTGATCTATCCTCTGCAGCTCGTTCTGAGCATCCCTATGGCGAAAGTATTTCCTTGATTCTCTGTGGCCAATTGACTGTTCGACGGCGTTCTAATTTACTGCGTTATTGGCTGCTTAAGAATGGTTTGCAGATGCCATCGACAGCATTAATGAGCCAGATCAATGGTTTAATTACCACCAGTAGTGTTGACGGCCATATTGAGATCGCTCACTGTAAGCTCTGTATTTATCGTAATCGACTTTATCTAATCAAAAGCCATCAGCTTACACAACTGGCTCAATGCTTAGAAGCCAAATACGACTGGTCGTTGACTAAGCCCTTGGCCGCAGTGGAACTCTCTCGCTTAACAGCATTCTATAGTTCATCCCGCAGCAACTTACTGATCGAGGGCGACTACTGGGTATCTAATCGCGCACACAGTTCAAAAGTACGTTATCAGGGTATTAATCGAAGTTTAAAGAATATTTTTCAAGAGCACGGTGTACCTATCTGGTTGCGAGACAGTTATCCCATTGTTTATTCCACTGATCGTATTGCTGCTATCCCTGGCATACTTGTGGCTGATGACTTTGTTTCGCCAGATGGTTACCTACTCAGTTGGTCTTGGTAGTGATTGATATCATTTTTGAAGACGATGATTTATTGTTTGTTGAAAAACCTGCCAATCTTCTTAGTGTCCCGGGTAAGGGGCCAGCGGGAAAGCACTGCTTAAGTGCCATTTTGCAACAGCGTTATGAAACCTTAAAAGTGGTACACCGACTTGATATGGCTACCTCAGGTCTAATGGTGTTTGCAAAAAATCACCCCACTCAAAAGGCGATTAACGCGCAGTTCGAACAGCGCCAAGTGGATAAAAGTTATATTGCCGTTGTTGACGGAAAAATTGATGCGTCAGGTTCTGTCGATTTACCTTTGATAACAGATTGGCCTAATCGACCCAAACAAAAGGTTTGCCATCAGCAAGGTCGAAAATCGTTAACTTATTACCAGCCAATTACTTACAATGAAGATAATAACAGCACTCGGCTTTTACTACTGCCTAAGACAGGCCGCTCTCATCAGCTTCGCGTGCACATGATGGCGTTAGGACATGCTATTTTGGGTGATGAGTTTTATGCTGGCGCTTCGGCTTTTGAGAAAAGCGCTCGCTTACTCTTGCATGCCCATAACTTAACCCTATCGCACCCCGTGACCGGACAACAACTGTCAATTTCGTCTGAGGTACCATTTTAGCTGCTTTAAAGACTGATTATTTTTTGCATGGAGCTTTTGTTAGACTTTTCGGGCAGTTTTTTTGGTTTAATTAACTCATTCTTGAATGATGTGAAATTGATGAGGATTATATTATGGCCAAATGCAGAGTTGTCGACATGCAATTTTTTGACACCGCCCCTAAAGTATTTACCAATGAGCTAGAATTAAATGTTAGCGCTGAAACAGTCTTCGCCTCATTTCAGCGGGCTGACGATTGGCCATTGTGGGTTGATTCAATTGGTGGCGTTGAGTGGACCACGCCAGCGCCGTTTGGTATCGGAACGACGCGACGCGTCACCTTTACCAATAATAAATTTGCTGATGAGTTATTTATTGCTTGGCAAGAAAATAAGCAGATGGCGTTTTGCTTCACTGAGACTGACCAGCCCGGTACCAATGCCTTTGCCGAAGATTATCAGTTAACTGAATTGGCCAATGGCCACTGTAAACTTGTGTGGCGAGTTGCCTTTGATCCAGCGGGTATTAGTAAATTAGTTTTCTTGTTATTTGGTTTTGCTGTTAATAAAGTTTTCAAAACAGCACTGGCTGAATTTAAAGTTTTCATTGAGCAGCAATAATTAAGATAGAGTAAGCGCTATGATTGAATTCGAAAATAAAGTGGCCGTTGTAACTGGTGCGGCTAGCGGTATTGGTTTGGCTATGGCCAGAGAGTTTTACCAACAAGGTATGCGTGTGGTTATGGCAGATATTGAGCATCACGCTTTGACTGTAGCGGCCACGAGTCTAAATGATTCGGCAAGAGTGCTTGCTGTGGTTACCGATGTCAGTGATCCTAAAGCTGTCGATGCGTTGGCTGATTCTGCTTTTGAATCGTTTGGTGGCGTTCATATCGTTTGTAATAATGCGGGGGTATTTGTAGGTGGTGCGAGCTGGGAATGTTCCGATGCTGATTATCGCTGGTTGATTGATGTTAATGTCATGGGTATTGCTAATGGCATTCGTAGTTTTGTACCAAGAATGATCGCGGCAGGTGAAGAGGGGCATATTGTTAATACCGCTTCGATGGCAGCCATGACCACGATGCCATTTTCCTCTGTTTACTGCATGAGTAAGGCTGCTGCGCTGTCCTTGAGTGAGTGTTTGTTCAAAGAGCTTGAGGCTGTAGCCCCTCAGTTAGGTGTGTCTGTTTTATGTCCAGAACTGATTAATACGGGTCTAGCTTCGGCGCAGCGAAATCGTCCCGGTCACTATTCTCAACAAGGCGACTTAACTGAGACTGAAATGAGTAAAATGACTGAGCAGGCGATTTCTGAAGGGATAGCGAGCGGTATTGAGCCCGCGGTTATGGCTGAGCGAGTACTGCAAGGGATTAAAGACAAAAAGTTTTATTTACTACCCCAAGATGGTTGGAAAAAAGCGGCAATGATTCGTCAAGATGAAATCCGACAAGAGGCCAATCCCACTTTTACTTATGTTGAGTAATGTATTCAAGGACGTCGATGTTTTATAAGCTGGCTATTCGCGATCTAAGTTTTATTGTTATCCTTTTCTTGGCATGGCAGTGGTTGTCACCTTGGCTCATAGATGACAGTTTGATGGCTGACTTTATCGGCGTATTATTGGGTGGTCTGACCGCGCTTTCATTCCATTTAATTCATGAATGGGGCCATATCGCGGGCGGTTTTATTGGTGGTAGTGACATGAGTGCCGCG
>MDTC01081948.1_pt1 | contig 12361 bp, 10 predicted proteins | sample 811181 | NCBI WGS metagenome assembly MDTC01 (sample SAMN05326644, study PRJNA326480) | marine metagenome | isolation source: seawater | place: Pacific Ocean: North | collected 2011
TATCCTGCTGCTATGCCTGATATGCCTGCTCCCACGACAATGACATCTTTGTGAGTATTTATATTATTTATGACCTATATTATTTTTAAGTTAAAATCTTTTTTATGAAATATATATTACTATTTATTTTTATATTTTCTAATTTTTTATTTGCTTCATCAGTTCAAGTAACTAGCTTAAATAATAAGACACCTGAAAGAATTTTATATATCGGCAATAGCTATCTTTACTATAACGACAGTCTTCACAATCATGTAAGACGAATGCTCGAAGAAGTTTATGATAAAGAAATAGATACAGGTAACTATAAATCTGTAACAATAAGTGGTTCTAGATCTTGGCATCACAATATTGACTACTCAATTAAATATAAAAATCTGGGTGCTGAGAAGCCTTTTGAGCTTGTTATTTTTCAAGGCGGTAGTGGAGAGACGGACACATTTTCAGAAAGGAAGATTTTTTCAGAAACTTTAAAAAAGGTCATTAAAACTATCAATAAATCAGGTGCTGAAGTAGCTTTGTATATGATTCACGCATACTCAGAACCTCACGAGAATGCGAATCCTCAAATGATTGAGGATATAAAAAAAATGTATATTAATGCTGGTAATGAAAACAATTCAATGGTCATACCTGTTGGAATAGCATTTGAAAATGCTTATATGGAAAATCCAGACATCCAGTTACATAAATCATTTGATGGCAGTCATCCAAGCTTGCTTGGAACATATCTAGCTGCTTGTGTAGTCTTTTCAAGTATCACTCACGAGACACCCTTAAATATTCAATATAACTATTTCAATAATATCAGTGATGAAGATAGAAAATTCCTTCAAAAAATCGCGCACAAAACTGTAGAAAATTTTTTCAACATACAGCTTTAGACCATAGTTCTATAAATTCTTTTTTAATTAAATAAAAGTGTATAATTTTTACATGAAAATTGGCGTACCTAAGGAAGTAAAAAATAATGAATATCGAGTAGGCCTTACTCCTAAATCAGTCAGTGAGCTTGTTAAAAATAATCATGAAGTTTTTATTCAAAAAGATGCTGGTGCTGAAATAGGTTTTGATAATGAACAATATAAAAAGGCTGGAGCTTTAATAATTGATACAGCTGAAAAGTTATATGAAAGTTCTGAATTAATAATAAAAGTTAAAGAGCCAATTCCAGAAGAATTTAAACATTTAAATAAAAAACATACTGTTTTTGCGTATTTGCATTTAGCAGGAAATCCAAAGACTGCACTTGAGTTAGCCGCTACAGGTATTACTGGAATTGCTCTTGAAACAGTCACAGCTGATGATGGCAGTATGCCTTTGTTGTCACCAATGAGCTCAATAGCCGGTCAATTAAGCATTGTTGTAGGCTCATATCACTTACTAAAACCAAACAAAGGAATGGGAACTTTAATTGGTGCAATTGATGACGTTGACAAGAGGGTTGTTACTGTAATAGGAGCGGGGGTAGCTGGAACTATGGCTATTGAAAAAGCAATAAATAATAAGGCCCATCTTAAAATAATTGACTTATCTCAAAAAAGGTTAGATGAACTTCGTTCAATTTATGGAGAATCTGATGTTGAATATATTATATCAACTGATACCTCTATAAAAGAGGCTTTAAAAGAATCTGATTTGGTAATTGGTGCTGTTTATGTCATTGGCAAACAAGCACCAAAAGTTGTGAAAAATTCTATGTTAAAAGAAATGAAACCTGGTGCAGTTATGGTTGATATCTCAATTGATCAAGGTGGGTGTTTTGAATCAAGTAAGCCTACTACACATGATAACCCAACGTATGAACAGGATCGTATTATTCATTATTGCGTAACTAATATGCCAGGAGCAGTTCCTTTAACTGCAACCCAAGCCTTAAATAGAGCAACTCTTCCGTATATTCTTGAACTAGCTAACAAGGGTGTAGAGCAAGCATTAAATGATAACAAACATTTAGCAAATGGCTTAAATATTAAAACTTATGAAATAGTGCATGACGCTGTAAAAGAAGCACTTAATTAATGTCTAAAATTATGTATATATAATAATCATATATATTTATGCACTTTAATTTGACAATATATTGAAATAACGGTCTAATTATACAAATATCGGGAATTACCTGTGTTTCCTTGTGAATCATAGTAATTAACGTGTTAAAAAAAATTATTATCTAAAGGGGATATATATAATGGATATTTTTAAAAAATTTACCTTATTAACGTTTTCTCTTGTGGCTATAACAGCTTTCGCTGATGCACCAGGTGACGAGGTTGATAATGCTGAATCAAGTGATGATGCTGTTGAGACTACAGTAGCATCTGATGAAACCGCATCTAGTTCTACTGAGATGCAAACAGCTGTAGATGCTGGTGATGGAGATGTTGAAAACGTCGTTGTTACTGGTTCAAAGTTTGAAATCTCACAGTATAAAACCAGTCAGCCAGTTACAATAATTAGTGGTGATGAAATTCAAAGAAGAGGATTCACTAACGCTGCTGCTGCTCTGTTTGATTTACCTCAAATTTCAGTAAGTGCAAGTACATCTGGTAACCAGAATGGACTTCAGGCCGGTCAAAGAATTGCAAACAATTTTGGTCTGGGCTCTGGAAGAACTTTAACTTTGATAGATGGTAAGCGATTTGTAAGTTCAACACCTCTAAATTATGGTGGTACTTCAACTGGCGCTGTTGACTTAAACAATATCCCCGTGACTCTTATTAAAAGGGTTGAGGTTCTATCAGCAGGTGGTAGTGCAGTATATGGTTCTGATGCAATTGCTGGTGTTGTCAACTATGTTATAGATCGTGAATATACTGGTTTTGATGTTCAGGCAAATTATAGTCAAGCATATTTAGGTGATATACAAGATTATGATGGGAATAAAAGCATCACCATTACTATGGGTGGTGAGTTTAATGATGGTAGAGGTCATCTTGCCATTGCCTTACAAAGAGACACTCAAGAAGAAATTAATTATGGACAATTAGACAGATACAGAGATTGTAAAGAAGATCTAATTAGCACTAGAACATATGCTGATGGTAAGCCTTATCAGGTAGGTTATTATGATGGCAGCATGACATTGCCATATGGTAGCGGTCCTCAAGGTGAAATTGGAATGTGTTCAGTTTTAAAAATTCTTCCTTTTGAAGGAGCACCTATGGACTGGTATGGAGTTACTCCAAGAGGTAATTTCTTATTCACTCCAGAAGGTGAGCTTATCCCTCATGATGTAGGAACCTTTACTGGTAGCTCATTCTTTTATAGAGGTGGTAATCAGTTAGCATCTGATAATGGTGAAACTGTTCAAGCTGCTCTTGAAAGAGAAAATTTAGCTGCGTTTTTATCATATGAGCTGACTGAAAATGTAAATCTAAAAATAGATGTATTCAGAAACCAACAATTTTCAGAAGAAGCTGGTGATGCAACTCCTGGACCATATTTATATTGGGGTTTTGGTGGTGATGTAGATGGAGGATATTACAACAACCCATTCTTACCATGTGACTACCCATACTTTGCTCAATCCGCAATTGATTTTTGTAAAGGTAACATATACAAGGACTCAAGATATGGTGGCCAAGAGGGTATTTTATTAGCTAAAACGGGCAGAGACTTATATAGAAATGGTTCTCCTGAAGTCATGACTGATACAACAGTTGATTCTATATCTGCAAAGCTTGATGGAACTTTTGAAGTTGCAAATCGTGCCATGTCATGGGAAGTTGGATTCTCCAAAGGAGAAGCATTCTCACTTAATACAACTTTTGATATTAATCGTGAAAGATGGGTAATGGCTATGGATGTGGGCATCAATCCAAATACAGGTGAAATAGATTGTAAAATGAACTACGTAGCTGGGTATTTAGGTATCACCTACAGTAGCTTATCAAATCCATACTTCAGTTCTACAAGTGGCTATCAACCTCAAGGTTTTGGTTCAGCAGGACTTCCTGGAGACTGTAAGCCATATAATCCGTTAGGTTATAATCCTGGTCAAACTGAAGCTATTGATTACATTATGGTTCCTCAGGTTCGAAGAGCTCAAAATGAACAAACAATTCATTTTGCTTCATTATCCGGAAGCTTATATACATTACCAGCGGGTGATATTCAATTCAGTGTTGGTGTTGAACAAAGAGAAGAGTCTTTAGAATTCTGGTCAGATGCTGCTCAGAATATGAAGCTTACTAGATCTTCAGTTCAGCCAAATAATAGTGCCGGTTATGATACTGATGAAACATACATAGAATTATCTATACCAGTTATAGATGAATCTATGGGTCTTACATTCGGTGGTTATGGTATTCAAGAACTTAGGGTTGACTACTCTAGAAGAGAAATTGAGAACTCTTTCAGTGGAGAATATACAGTTGAATCTGAAAACCTATACTGGCAAATTTCTGATGATCTAGCGCTACGTGGTGGTTCGCAGAATGCTGTAAGAACTCCTGATCTTGGTGATGTATTTGGTCCACAAGCAACTACATACAGAAGAGCTAACGATCCATGTGATTACCGTTATATTGATAGTGGTATCTATCCTGATGTAAGGAGAGCAAATTGTGAAGCTGAGCCATGGTGGTTTAGTGGTTGGCAGAGTCAAATTGTTAACAGAACTGAAGAAGGTGTATCCGGTGGTAATCCTAATCTATTAAATGAGCTAGGTGATACAACAACATTGGGTATTATCTTTACACCAGACTATGACTTTATACCTGGAACATTATCAGTTGCTTTTGATGTTGTAACTATTGATGTTGTAGATGTTGTTCAGGCTTTCTCTGTATCTCAGAATATGGCAGGTTGTTATGACTATGTTGAAAGGCCAGATAAATTCTGTAGCACTTTTACAAGGGTTTTAAATCAAGCCGATACCAATAATGGTAAATATGAGCTTGGAGATGTTAATTCCTTCTTGGTTGGTCCAAATAATGTAGGTGTAAGAAACTTTGAAACACATATCATAAGTTTAGATCATTCTATGGACACTGCATGGGGAGAGCTTTCAACAAGGTTCAGAGGATATCATCAACAGATATTTGAATCAGCTCCAACTGGTAATCCAGAAGATCTAGAAGATTTCACTGGTGACTATAGCGAGCCAGAATGGTTATATGATGTGACTATTGGTCTTACAAGAGATAAGCATGCTATTTTCTATCAAATTGATGGAAGATCTGGTGGTTATATTGAAAAATTCCAAAACATCGAAGACCAACCTGATAAATATATTGGTTTAAATGGTGAGCCAATCCTTACATGGGAAGGCTGGTGGACTGATGCAATTTCTTATGCATATACACCAAATGATGACTTAACAGTTGGCGTTAACTTATCTAACCCATTTGATTTAGATGGTGATGAGGATAGATTCCCTGCAGAGAGGAATTTAAGACTTAGCCAAACTCTAAGTGTTGGAGTTAGATATAGCTTTTAATTTAAACTAAGCTAAAAAGGAGGGCTTGCCCTCCTTTTTTTTTATAAACAGATGAAATATAAATATTACCAAGTTGACGCATTCACAGATAAGATTTTCAAAGGAAATCCTGCTGGTGTAATTTTTGCTAACATTAATGATGATGAATTAATGCAAAAGATAGCATTTGAAAACAACCTCTCAGAAACAGCCTTTGTCTCTAAAATTAATGATGAATATTTTATAAGATGGTTTACTCCATTTTGTGAGGTTAATCTTTGCGGTCATGCAACTTTAGCATCCGCATATGTTTTTTTTAATTTTATTAATAATAATGCGACTGAGTTTTGTGTTAATTCAAAATCTGGTGCCTTAAAAGTAATTAAAAGAAATAATAAATATTTTTTAGATTTTCCTTTAGATGAAATTAAGCCATATAGTGATTACGATCTTATTGAAAATATAGTTGGATTGAGGCCAGTGGATTTATATCAAGGACGAGATGATATTCTGGCAATCTTTGAAAATGAAACCGATATACATAATATTAATCCAAAATTTAATTTATTAGCAGATATAAATTCAAGAGGGTTGATTGTTACTGGACCATCCAAAGAATATGATTTTATCTCAAGATGCTTTTTTCCAGGTACTGGTGTTAATGAAGATCCTGTTACAGGTTCTGCTCATACAACTTTAATACCATATTGGTCTAAGGTATTGAATAAGTCAAAAATGTTGGCTAAACAGGTCTCTCAGAGAGGGGGTATATTACATTGTGATATATCTAGAGGCAGAGCAATAATTGGAGGTGAGGCAGTCTTATTTTTAATAGGTGAAATAGACTTGGACTAAAATATCCTTTGTGAAGCTATATTAATTTAGTTACTTCTCGAAAGTGCTTTCTACATAGAGTTTTATATCTCTCATTTCCACCCACTAATATTTTTTCTCCTTCAAGAACTACATCACCATTATCATCAAGTCTTACTACCATGGTCGCCTTCCTATCACACATACTGCATATTGTTTTTAATTCTTTCAGATTGTCTGCAATTGCTAGTAATTCAGAGCTGCCGGTAAATAATTTTCCTTGAAAATCAGTTCTTATCCCGTAACACATAACAGGAATATTTAATTTATCAGCAACTTTACTAAGATCATGAACTTGCTTTCGTGATAAAAATTGAGCTTCATCAATAAATATACAACTAGTATTTTTTTTAAGATTTTTGATATTTTTATAAAACTTATATTCTTTATTGAAGCTAATTGCACTAGCCTCTAATCCAATCCTAGAAACTATTTTACCGCCTGATGTATTTCCTATTTCAACTGGTATAAACAATAGTGTATTTAGATTATTTTCTTTGTAATTGTGATTTGATTGAAGCAAAGCAGTAGACTTGCCTGCATTCATTGTTGAATAAAAGAAATGAACTTTTGCCATATAATGATTATATCTTGATATAGATAATATGTATTAATGAATGTATTTGAAGAAAACGGAATAACTCACTTAGATCTTCATGGTCTTAGACACTATGAAGTAAAAGATGAGGTTATAGATTTTATATATCAATATCAGAATAAAATACCTCTTATCATAATTTGTGGTAATTCTAATAGAATGATTGAGATTGCTGAGAAATCATTAAAAAATGAATCTGTTGTGTTCTCTAAACCTAGATTTGGTATTATTAGAGTTGAAAAATTATGAAAACAGAAGATATTTTACTTTTTGATGATCAGCTTACAGAAGATGAATTACTAATAAAAAATTCTGCACACGATTATTGTCATCAAGAACTCTTACCTAGAATTATTGATGCAAATAGAAACGAAGTTTTTGATAAAGCAATCTATAAAGAAATGGGGCAAATGGGCTTTTTAGGAGCACCTATAAAAGGATATGATTGTGCAGGTACAAATTATGTATCATACGGATTAATTGCAAGAGAAATAGAAAGAGTAGATTCTAGTTATAGATCAGCTTACAGCGTTCAAACTTCATTAGCTATGCATGCAATATATCAATTTGGGTCAGATGCTCAAAAAGATTTCTATTTACCAAAAATGGCAAAAGGTGAATTAATTGGTTGTTTTGGTCTTACAGAGCCAGATGCTGGATCTGATCCAGGGTCGATGAAGACAAATGCTGTTGAAAAAGATGGCGGCTATGTACTAAATGGCTCTAAAACTTGGATTACAAATTCACCAATAGCTGATGTATTAATTATATGGGCTAAGGATGAACAAGAGGTATTAAGGGGTTTTATTGTAGATAGAGATTCTAAAGGTCTTACAACCCCAACAATCAAAGGTAAATTTTCACTAAGAGCATCTGTAACAGGCCAAATTTTCTTGGATAACGTGTTTGTTCCAGGTGACAAAATGCTTCCTAATGTTCAAAGCTTTAGAGGACCTTTTTCATGTTTAAATATGGCAAGATATGGAATTGCATGGGGTGCTATTGGTGCTGCAGAGTTTTGTTGGAATGCAGCCCTAGATTATTCACTAGAAAGAAAACAATTTGGCGAACCTCTGGGCTCGAAACAACTTGTTCAAAAAAAATTAGCTGATATGCAAACAGAAATAACTCTTGGTTTGCAATCTGTACTAAGGTTAGGACGACTAATTGATGCTGACAATATGAAGCCTGAAATGATATCACTGCTAAAAAGGAATAATTGTTATAAAGCCTTAGAAATTGCAAGAGTTTCTAGAGATATACATGGTGGGAATGGGATTAGTGACGAGTACCATGTTATACGTCATTGTTTAAATTTAGAAGCTGTCAAAACTTATGAAGGAACTGATGATATTCATGCATTGATTATTGGTAATGCCCAGACTGGGATGCCTGCTTTTTGAACCTTTTAATAACGGTATTGTCTAAATTATATAAATATTCAAAATGATAATAGAAACACAAAATCTCGTTAAAACTTTTCAAGTGGGTTCAGAAGAAGTTCAGGCTTTAAAAGGAGTTAATCTTTCAGTTAAAAAGGGTGAGTTCCTTTCAATCATGGGCCCATCAGGGTCAGGAAAAACTACATTAATGAACATTATAGGATGCTTAGATACACCTTCAAGTGGAAAATATTACTTGAATAATAAGTTAGTTAATGAACTTGATGATGATGATCTTGCAATGATTAGAAATAAAGAAATAGGGTTTGTTTTCCAATCATTTCATTTGTTAGCAAGAAACTCTGCTCTTAATAATGTGATGCTACCCTTAAAATATGCTGGAATAAAAGAATCTGATGCTTATCAAAGAGCTAAAGAGGTGCTTGAAAAAGTTGGCTTAATAAATAGAGTTAATCATTCACCTTCAGAGCTTTCTGGAGGTCAGCAACAAAGGGTTGCAATAGCAAGAGCTTTGGTAAATAAACCAAGCATTATTTTTGCTGATGAGCCAACAGGAAATCTAGATTCTCAGACAGGAAATGATGTGATGAAGCTATTTCAGGAGCTAAATGACCAAGGACAGACTATAATACTTATAACACACGAAGAGGACATCGCTATGCAATCAAAACGAATAATTACAATTAAAGATGGTCTAATCGAATCTGATATACAAAACTAAAAAATATGAAAAACATCAAAATATTACATATATCTTTTTTTATTCTCATACTCACTTCATGTGGTTCATCTAATGATGATACAAAAGAAACAACTTTTTATAAAAAAGAAAACGTATCAACAAAAAAACTAGAGTTATCGATTGAGGCTTCTGGAGTTATTGAAGCTATTTCATCGGTTGAAATTAAGTCTAAAGCTTCTGGAGAGGTCTTATATCTTGGTGCTGAAGTTGGTGATTTGGTAAAAAAGGGTTCAATATTAGGTCAAATTGATCAAAGAACACCTAAAAATATCCTAGATCAATCAAAATCAGACCTAGAGGCATCTAAAGTTCGACTAGAAAACGCAAAATCTCAATTTGAAAGAGGTAAAGAGTTGCATAGTCAAGGAAGTATTTCAGATAAAGAGTTTGAAGATATACAAGAAAGTTATGCTCAAGCAAAATCAACTGTTGTAAGAACTGAAGTAACATTTGAAAATGCCAAAATTGCACTTGACGACACAATTGTAAGATCACCAGTAGAAGGTACGATAATATCAAGACCTGTTGAGGTTGGACAAGTTATTTCCTCTCCAACCCAGGCTGTAGGTGGTGGAACTATTCTAATGACTATGGCCGACCTTTCTAAAGTTCGAGTTAGAGCCTTAGTTGACGAAATAGATGTTGGTAAAGTTTCAATTGGTCAAACAGTCTCAATAAAAGTTGCAGCTTACCGTGATCGAGAATTCTTTGGCATTGTTTCTAAAATTGAACCCATGGCAATGGTTGAACAAAATGTTACTACCTTTCCTGTTTTAATCGATATTGATAATGATGATAATTTACTTCTGCTAGGCATGAATACTGACGTCGTTATTGAGGTTTTAAATAAAGATGTGAGTTTAAGCACTCCTACTATGTCTTTAAGAACAAGAAAAGATATCTATTCTGCAGCTAATATTTTAAATATACCAAAACAAACAGTTGATCAATTTTTAGCCGAAAAGGTAGAAGGTGAAAATTTTAATAAATATATTGTGATCAAAGAAACTTCAAATGGACCTACTTTGACATGGGTTAAGATTGGGGATGCTGACTTATCACATGTTGAAGTTCTTAATGGTTTAGATAACGAAGATACGGTTTTTATTCTTCCAAGCAAAAGTTTATTTGATTATCAAAAAAGATTTAAAGAAAGAGTTCAAGCCTCGTTTAGTTTTGGATAATGTTATTTAAAGAATCTTTAACCTCTGCTATTTCCTCAATAAGGTCTAATATTGTTAGATCTTTTTTAACTACACTTGCAATAATTATTGGAACTGCAGCTGTAATAGCTGTAATAGGCATTGGTTCAAGTGCTAATAAAGCATTGGATGAGCAGATTGATGATTTTGGACCAAGAACTTTAACAGTGAGTCCGGGTCAAAATAGAAGAGGGGCTGTAACAAAGGGACTAATACCATTAGATATAAAGGATTCCTATGCCTTGGCTAGAAACAAAGAGCATGACTGGATGGTTTCTCCATACATTACACGAAACAGGCAGGTAAAATACAATAATGCCAATATTAATGAGAGAATTAGAGCAAATCTGCCTATTCATTTTAAAGTAAGAGGCTACGATATTGAGTATGGAAGAATTTTTACAGAGGAAGAGAATCTTGGAAGAAAAAGAGTAGTAGTAATTGGTTCTGCCGTACCAAAAGAGCTTCAAACATTTCCTCAGGCAATTCTAAATCAAGATATATTTATCGCAGGTACTGCATATAAAGTTATTGGAATTCTTCAAGAAGAAGGAAATACTGGATGGCAGAATCCTGATGAAGAATTATATATTCCTCTTATGACAGGTGCCCAAAGATTGTTTGGAACAAAAAGTTTAGATTCTCTTAACATCGGAATTGCTAAAGATGCAAATGTTGACGAAGTCATGATGACTATTGAAAGAATACTTCGATCACAACATGATATTGGTCCTGGTGAAGATAATGATTTTAGAATCAGTGACTATAGCCAATATTCTGATTTAAGAAGACAAGCCACCGGAATCTTTACTGCTTTAATTGCTGGAATCGCTGGTATAAGTCTTATTGTTGGAGGGATAGGTGTTATGAATATAATGCTTGTTTCTGTAACTGAAAGAACAAGGGAGATTGGATTAAGAAAAGCTCTTGGAGCAACTCATAAGGCTGTTATGCTTCAATTTATAGTTGAGGCGACACTTTTATGTGCTATTGGTGGGTGTATTGGAGTATTTTTAGGCACAAGTATTCTATATTTATTTGCATCATTTAATGATTGGCCATTTGCAATGCCATTTAGTGCTATGTTTGGTTCAATAACATTCTCTGCAATGGTTGGGCTATTTTTTGGAATATGGCCAGCTAGAAAGGCTGCAAGGCTTGATCCTGCTACCTCACTTCGTTATGAATAATTTTTAAAAACCTAAAGTTTGTTTGTATATTTCATCAATTTTTGAAGCTTGGTTTTTAAGACTAAATTCCTCTCTTACATATTTAAATATTGATTCTTGATTTAAAGAATCAATATTATCGACATATAACTCTAAAAACTCTTTTAGCTTTTTTTGATTATTTGGCTCAACCAACATCTCTTCAGGAAAAATGGAGCTCATATGCCCAACTTTTGTTGATAATACTGGGGTTTTTAAAGCAAGTGCCTCTAGAGCAACACGAGGACCACCTTCATTTCTTGATGAAAGAATAAAAACTTTAGCCTTGGCAAACTCCTTAAGAATATCTTCATAAGGTAAGAAATTTTTTAGAGTAATCTTATGGCTCAAGTTCATATCTTTTATGAGTTTTTCTAATGTCCCATACTCAGACCCATCACCAATAATTATTAACTCTCTTTCAATGTTTTCCCATGATTTAATTAACAGATCAAAACCTTTAGCTTTTTCAAACCTACCTACAGCAAGAGCATGATTTTCCTTATTTAGGTTAGATGTGATCTCTTCAATATTAAAATCAATCCAATTTGTTACAACACTAAAATTATCAAGGCCCTTTGTTATTTCATTGCTGACTGCAATAACGTGATCTGCTTTATTATAAATTTTTACATTACTTTTAATGTTATGAATTGTTGTGATATGTGAAGCTTCGATGAAATTCTTAATTTTAGAATATATTGACGTTGTTTTAGAGCCGTGCGTATGAACAATATCAGGATTATGAGCATTTATAGCTTTATACAAACTAAATAAATAAAAATAATTATGCCTACTAAAATTTTTAACTATTGAAACATTAAACTCATCAACGAAATATTGTGATAGAAATTCATTACAGATAATAATTACCTCATGAGTGCTTTTTTGAAAAGCACTTAATTCCTTAACA
>MDTC01098022.1_pt1 | contig 12360 bp, 8 predicted proteins | sample 811181 | NCBI WGS metagenome assembly MDTC01 (sample SAMN05326644, study PRJNA326480) | marine metagenome | isolation source: seawater | place: Pacific Ocean: North | collected 2011
GTGGTTGCTTATAATGGGTATACGGCCAGTGCCAAAAGAAATGCAACTTTACAACAGCATGAGCAAGCAATTAAATTTATAAATCAATCATTGAAATTATGTGATGCTGATGGAGGAGCTACAATAAAACTAAATGACAAAAGAATAATAAACTGTAATTCGACAAATAATGCATCAAGTATTAATTCTATGAATGCTGTCTTCATTCAATATTTCTTGGACCAAGGCTATAAAAATCCCTACGACAATAGTATCGTTCCTGTTTACACAGCAAGAAATGGAACTAATGATACTGATGGTAGAATGAGATTTGATGAAACAGATTGTCCAGGAGATCCGTCTAGAAAGCGAATTGCGTTATGGGTTAAAACACATAAGGATTACTATCCTATATTGATTGCAAAAGATGGCTGGTGTGATTAGATAAAATAATTGCTAGATGGATAAATTTCTTTTTAATATTGTCATCTTTGTTTTAAAATATGTTTGTGAATAATTATGGAAAGTTACTGTCTATTTAAGGTTTTTTTTCACTTTAAACAGTGAAAATGCTAAATATTCTGATAATAATTAAAAGTAAAATATAAAACAATGTTTGAAAAACTAGAAGATTTAGCAAAAAATAATAAAAAAATTTCTGATTTCCATATTAGAGCAGGTTCTCCATTGGCTTACAGGCAAACCGGTGAAATTATAGTGGTCAAAGAAGTCATTATAAAAGAACAAGATTTAAAAGATTTAATGTCGATGAATTGTAATGAAGTTGAAACAAAAAGATTTGAAGATACTCATGAATTAGATTCAGCGGTGATGTTAAGTGACCTTAGATTCAGGGCAAATTTTTATAAAACAATTAATGGACCAGCTGCTGTTCTTAGAAGGGTTGAAAGTAAAATTCCTGAAATGGATCAATTTAATTTGCCACAATCACTTTACGATGTTGTAGATTTTCATAAAGGTTTGGTTTTACTTACAGGACCAACAGGTTCAGGAAAATCAACAACACTTGCTGCAATAATAAATGAAATAAATAAAACCAGATCAGCAAATATTGTAACTGTAGAAGATCCTGTAGAATTCATTCATAAGGATAATAGAAGTATAGTTTCTCACAGAGAAGTTGGGAAGCAAACAAAGTCTTTTGCTTCAGCTTTAAGGGCAGCGCTAAGAGAAGACCCTGATGTAATTCTTGTTGGAGAAATGAGAGATCTTGAAACAATTAGTCTAGCGTTAACAGCAGCTGAAACTGGCCACTTGGTTTTTGGAACTTTGCACACTAGTGGTGCCCCAAGCACAATTAACAGAATTATTGATGTGTTTCCATCAGAACAACAAGAACAAATTCGTGCACAAATTTCTACATCTTTAAAAATGGTAATAACACAAAGATTATTAAAAACAAAAGATGGCCAAGAAAGAGTTGCTGCATTTGAAGTAATGAAATGTACTGCTCCAATTCAAAACCTAATTAGGGAAGCTAAGATCCACCAAATACCAAGCATCATGCAAACTGCTGTTAGAGATGGTATGGTCACGATGGAAAAATCCTTAGAAGAATTAGTTAAATCAGGAAAAGTAGATCAAAGTGTCGCAAGATCAGGAAATTAGAGGCTTTACACTTTTAGAATTACTTGTTGTTATAGTAATTATATCAGTTGTTTCTGCCGTTGGTTATCCAAAATTTACATCATGGAAAAAAGATAGAGAGGTTAGATATGCTGCAGAAAAAGTTGCAAATTTGATAACAAACATAAGCACTCAAGCACAAAGAGGTTCTTATCCTTTTGTACAATTTTATATAAAGCCATCTACAGCAAAAGATCCAGATGGTACTGCAAAAAAAGTTGAATTTATAACAAAAGGTCAAACTACTGAAAAATATAATAGTAACTTAAATAAGGGAATCCAACCAACATGCTCGACTGCTGCAAATTCGGGTGTTTTTGATAATAATGAATTTGACAAATATGATAGTGAAGATGAGAAAATTTCCATACAAATAAGTGATGTTGGCACAGTTTGTTTTTCACAGAATGGTAAATATTTTGAAAGAGCAGGAAATATGTCTAGTAATCAAAAGCTAAAAATAGAAGGAACTACAGAAACTAGAAATTACGTAATAATTTGTTCAAAGGATAGTGCGGCTAAAACAAGTAAAAAAAAATGTGCCAGAACAGGTTTAGAAAAACCTGCCTACCTGGTAGAATGGTCAAGATTTGGCAACATAAGTAAATTTAAATGGAGCGGAAGTGATTGGACTAGACAGTAATAGATTAAAAGAAAAAGGAATAACTCTTATTGAGGCTTTAGTTTCTACAGTCATAATAGGAATTGGATTTGTAGCAGTGTTTCAAATGGTAAATTACTCTGTACAGTCGATTGATGTTTCGGGGGAAAGAACCAAAACAAACTACTTAGTTAGTATGGTGGCTGAGGATATAATTAGTGATAAATTATCAGAAAATTCTGGAGTAAAATTGTATGATTATTTAGTTTCTCAAAGATATTCGAGTGACCATACCTCATGGAGAATGGGTAGCTGTTCATCAGGAACTACAGCCAGTGGATCATTTAATAACGCACAGCAAAATAAATGGCAAAAATGGGACAACCGTTTTTCAAAAAAAAGAATTAAATGTAGAGGAGGAAGTACAACAGAAAATAAAAAATTCTTAAAAGTTTATGATATCTGTAAAAGTGGATGTAGATACAAAAATACTACAGAGAAGTTCATTTTAGTTAATGGTACAGAAAAATTGCTTATAGGTAAGATGGAAGCAAATATAACAACCAGAGGAACAAAAAAAGATTCTTCTGGTAATGAAGTATTAAAAACAAAGAAAAAATATCTTTATTTTCAAATTTATTAATGAAAAAAAAATTAAAAAACATTGCTGGCGTTACATTAATTGAAATTTTAATTGGAATTGTAATTTCAGTTGTAATGATGGCTGCAATGTTTTCATCTTATAATGTAGTAAATAGCGTCTTCCAACAAGTTACTGATAAAGCAAAAATTAGTCAGTCTGGAAGAAATGTTCTAGGAATGCTGTTAAGAGATATTAGGATGGCAGGATATAAAGATTTTGGAGATACCATTAAAACATCAAACGAACATCAGCCAATTTTAATAACTAAAAGTTCATCATTTGGATCTAGTTGTGACAAAATTGATATTGTTTATGGAGGTGTTGATTATGACGAAAGAAAAGATGAAGGTGCAAGATATACTTATGAAAGATACAAAATTACCTATGAATGTAAAAAATCTATAATAATTGATAAAAAAATTTCTGATGATTTAAAAAAATATTATATAGATGCATTTGCAATCTATAAGTCAAAAAGAAAATGGAATGAAGATAATGGTGATTGGGATACAGTGGATAGTAAAAAAACTTATGAGAACCAAAAAGTAATTGATTATGTACAAGATTTAATTTTTAATGCAGTTGATGAAAATGGAAAACTTATTAAACCGCCTCCCTCACAAACCCAAAACAAAGATAAAATTTATAAAATAAGAACTGTTGATATTGGTTTAACCGTAAGATCAACGCAAGAGTTTTTTAAAAAAAAAAATGTTAGAAAAAAATTTGGTCTTAATGATGGTACTAGACACATTTCTAAAAATGATAAATATTTAAGAGATACAATTATAGTTACAGCACATGCAAGAAATTTGGGATTATAATGAATAGAAAAAACGAAAAAGGATTTGCTTTAATTTTATCACTTGTGCTTTTACTTGTAATGTCATTGATGGGTGGATCGTTGATTGTGATTTCTTCTGGAGATCATCAAAGCAACAATACAAGCGATGAATTTCAACAAACTTTTTATGTGGCTGAGACAGCTTTATTAGAAGGAGAAAAATATATTGAAAATCAATTTAAAGGACCATGGAAAACAAACGCAAAAAGAGATGTTTCAGCAGGATTACCGGACAACAAAGGTACTTGGGAAGGTGAAATGGATATAATAAATTACGACAAATCTAATCCACTAGATGATGATATTTGTTTTAACAGTTTTCCTGATTTGGATCGTAAAAAATTTAAAAAAAATGGAATTGTTGTTGCAGAAAGTTTTAATTTTGGAATATTAGTCAGAACTAGCTTTAATAGCAATACAAGTCCGGAAGAAAAAGATGAAGCTGATGATTTAAAAAAATATTATTATGAATATTTTATCGAAAGAATTGGGGATGCATCATATAAAGGTTATGGGTCTAGTGTTAAAAAAAAACAACAAGATGGCGGCAAAGATGGCATGGCCTATAGAGTATATGGTTGTGGAATAAATTCTGCAGCAGATCGTATGGTTATTGCACTAGAAAGTACTGTAGTTTTGCCAAAAAAATAAACCATTATGGATTTAAAGTATCTTTAATTTTGATAAATTAAGAAGTAAATTATAAAAAAAAATATGAAAATAATTTTTAAAATACTATTTTTATTTTTAATTTTAAATTCATCTGCTTATTCAGCGTGTAATTTTAAGGCTCAATTTGGAGAGAACAAAGCTGGTTTTGAGGAAAAAATTGGAGGAAGATCTTTTCCTTTACAATATCCAGGTCTAGAAGTGTTTCCTATACTTGCAAATGATATCTGCCCAAATGAGAAGTTGGATGATATTGGCATTGAGTTTAAATTTTTAAATGATGCTCTTGTAGCAATTAATCTTGTAGCTTTAAATGATGAAAAAAATCATGTCTCAGAAAAATTAACATTAATGAAGTATGCTAAAAAAGTTTATGGAAAATTTGATACAACTCAAAATCCAAAATCTTATTCTGGTTTTGAAGTTTTTGAAAAATCAAATGAATTTGCTGTTTACCAAAGATTACCGAATGAAGGTGGAGAGATAGATGAACAGCTTTATATTTCTACTCCAGCCCTTGATACAAAGTTAATGGAATTCTACTCAAAGATGGAAACGGAGCTGTTAGAAAGTAGTAATGAAAATTAAAAAATTAATTTTAGCTATCTTTTTATTTACTTTTGCCTTAAGTGAAAACTTATTTGCAAAAGCCTTACCTCCTGGAACTGGAATAGGAGATGTTCCTGCAAACGTGTTAATCTTGTTGGATAAATCAGGGAGTATGGGTTGGAGAATGAGCGGTGGTACTACAGGAATGAAGTACCCTTACGATGCTGCAGCAGACAGTAATGGGGATATTTTAGTTTCACAATTTGACAGAGATGGAGTTAAAAAATTTGTTTATGACACAGCAACTCTTGACAGTGGTTTCGGTAATAACGGTATATCTGGAAAAGGTAATTCTACCTATGAAGGTAATAACCGATGTAGAACGTCCTATTCTTATAGCGGAGAAGTTTATAACGATGTTTATTACACCACAGCTTATTATGAAAGAGCTGTTGTAGCTATTAATGCAAGCACTGGAAAATGTGTAAGAAAATATAATCTAGGTTTTTATCCATATAGTATGACAATTGATCAAAGCACAGGCTATTTGTATGTAGGAGGAGGCATTAACGGATTTAAAACAATTAATTTAGCAAATAACTCGATGAGTAATTGCAGTTTACATCGAATTTTTAAAGAAGGTTTTTCATCAACTGTTAGTGGAGGTTATTATTATTTTTATACAAGAAGTCACATATGGAGATCTACATTATATACTAGCGGATCTAGATGTCCGATGAATTCCTGGAGTTACTTTAGATATAATGCAGGTAACTATGTTGGTTTAGAAGCTAATCCTAATAGCGCTACTGAATTATGGACATTGTCTTGGAATAACAGCAGGATGGAAAAGATTACTGTGAACTCTGCTGGAAATGGATATACACGAAATTCTCAATGGGGTTCAAGATCAATGAGCAGCACTACAGCATCTTCAACTTATTTTTATTACCCTTGGGGTTTGGGTTGGGACTCAACAAACAACAGAGTAATAGCAGCTGACTTAAACAAAGGAGCTGTACAGATTTTTGATACCAATGGTACGTGGATTAAAACTTTTGGTGGTACACCAACAACCCGAATGCAAGCAGCTGCTAAAGCGATCAAGTCCTTAGTAACTGATGCATCCTTAACATCAGGGGTTAATTTTGGATTTGCTTATTGGTCTAGTAGCGGTTCATCAGGTTTTACTAGATGGAATGGTAATCACAAAACAGGAACAGGAAATGCAAGTCCTTGCAACTACTGGAATTGTTTAAAAGTTCCAATCTTTAAAGGGGGAGCCGCAAAAATTTCTGGAATGATAAACACGATAAACCCAGGTGGCGGAACTAATGCCGATGCTTTTATGAGAATTGCTCAACAATATTACTTAAATAATACATATACTCCAATTGATAAAAATTCACCTTGTCAAAATAGTTATATTTTGGTTATTGGTGATGGAGATTGGAGCAATCATAATGCAGCCGAAAATAAAGTCAGAAGTTTATATAACAATCATAAAATAAAAACTTTTGCTGTAGCATTTGGAACGGGAATTAGTTCTTCCGGTTTAAGAAACTTTAATAATATAGCAAGAGCAGGTGGAACAACAAAAGCAATAGAAGCAAAAACTGCTGAAAAACTAAAAACAGAGTTAAAAGCAGCAATATCACAAATTATTGCATCAAAATTATCATTTACAGCACCTGCGATAACAGCAACACTTACATCTGGAGGTTCGTTGTATCAAGCTCAATTTGATTATCAGCAAAATAAGGAATGGTCAGGAACAATTAGTAGAACTAAAATAAATCCAGACGGTAGTTTAGATAAATCAGATATTGGTAATTGGACTGCTAAAGACGAAGTACCAAGTCCTTCTAATAGAAAAATATGGAGTGTAATACCAGGAACAGATTATAAAACAGACTATAACAACTTTAAAACTTCAAATGCTACTGAAATTGGAAATGTATTTAATTTATACGGAAATGACATTTTAGACTACCATAGAGATAGCAATAATGCTGATGGATCTACAAACAATAGAAGATGTGCTACGTCAACGGGAGTAATTGATGGAACATCGGATGATTTAGAAGGATTAATTAATTTTGTAAGAGGAACAGATTATTTTGATTATGATCATGATTGCCAATTAGAAGAGGAAAGAGATAATCCGATGGGAGATGTTTATCACTCTCAACTTGTTGTAGTTGGCGCGCCATCGGCAGACAGCGATTATACTGGAAACAATCAAGAAGCGTTCTGGAGATCAATTAAAAATTATGGCGACTTTGTTACAACTAATAAAAGCAGAAAAGAAGTGCTTTATGCTGGATCTAATAGCGGAATACTTCATGCAATTGATGCTAAAACAGGTGTCGAAATATGGGGATTTGTTCCGCCATTAATTGCTCCAAATTTACCATTAGTAATGAATACAAATTTAAATACATCAAGCAAAGGAGGATCAAATGCAATCTTTGGTGTAGATGGATCAATTGTTGTTCATGATATGTATTTTAAAACTCCTGGATCGACAAGTGAAGGATGGCACACAATTTTATTTGCGCCTTACGGCAGAGGTGGAGCTGGTTTTAGTGTCTTAGAAGTAACAGACCCTGATAAACCGCTTCACTTATACTCAATTTACAATGATGTTATTAATAACCGAGTTTACAGAGTAGATCACTATCAAAATATTTACGCTTATGACTACATTTCAGGTTCATATTCGATGGCTTCACTTCAAGAAGCAATTATAGCAACAGATAATTATAATGACGACAATAGCGTCTCTGATACTTGCAACGATTCAGGAAACACTTCATGCTACAAAAGTAAAGTTTGGACATTACCTGTTCAAGGATTAAGCAAAAACGATTTAAAAGTAATATATAATGGAAGCAACTATGATAGATTTTCAGTAACAACAAATGGAAACGGAGATACTGTTTTAACTTTTGTTCATGAAATGACTTATTCCGCGGATCCTGGAGACAGTGGCACAAGTTCTGAACTTGGAATTACAATCAAACCAGGTTCTAAAGCAACTGGGGTACAAACAAACCCTGAATATGACTATAGTAAATTAGGTGAAACTTGGTCTGACCCTAGAATCTTTAGAATACCTAATAACGGTGCCGGAGATACAAATATTGAAGATGATGTTTATGTCGCTGCAATGGGTGGTGGATATGGAACACAATTCGAAGGCGTTGGTTCAAACTTAACAATTATTGATCTAGAAGATACAACAAACCCTGGAAGATTATACGAAGGAGTTTACAAATATAATAAGAACAAAGGTACACCAACCGAATCTAGAGTATTAGATATAGAAGATTTAGCAGCAGGTGAAATTGTAAATTCAACACCGGGATCTCCGGTACTAATTACTCCAGATACTGCTAGAGGAATTAGTTGGAATGGTGCAATGTTGTATTTAAACGATCTTGAAGGAAAAATTACAAAATTTAATTTAACCAATATGATCCAAGATGGTAACGGCAATAATATTAAAATGTTCGATCACACAACTTTATTTACTGCAGGATCATCAAATGCAAATGGAAGATATATGTATCACTCAATGGATGCAACAATAGGTCAAAAGACTAATTCATTATGGTTGTTTGCAGGTACAGGTGATTATGAAAGAATAAACGATACTACCCATGGAGTTTCAAATTATGCAATAGGTATTAAAGACCCTGACTATCCATTGTATAGAGAGATCGCAATTCCCACTAAAGCTGATGACATTACAAAATGTAAAAATACTTCTAACGACACTACAGGCGCACAATGTCCTGAAAATGCTGACAGAGGATGGTACGCTGTTCTAGATAATTTTGCTAAAGTAACAGCTGAACCAACTGTATATAGATCGACAGCATTATTCCCACTTTATGTACCAACAAGTTCACTTAACAAGTGTAGTTTGGGAGACGCATTGCTTTGCGCTAGAGATGCTGAGTGCGGTACAAATTTATCAAAAGTAGTACTTGGAGAAAATACTGGAAGCCACACATCTAAAAAATGTTTATATGTTGGACAAGGAGTATTGTCTAAAGTTATTGTCTTTGCAGATTCCTATTATATCAACATCGCTGGTCAAACAATAGACGGCGGGGACTTAGTAACTGGCAAGGTTAAGGGAGGATCGGCTTCAACTTACAGAAGTTCTTGGAAAAGTAATTAAGATATTATATTCTAAAGTGATTTTTTATTAAATTTCTAATAAAAGTTGAAATTTTAATAAAATTTTTATATTTCTTATCTTTTTCTAATACAACTTGTGATATTATTGAAATTTCTTGCTTTAAAAAATAACAACTTTACAATTTTCACTCTAATATTTTATAACTTAGAAAAATTATTATACTCTAACACAATAATTTTTTACTCTAACACAAAAAATCTATTTTAGATTGAAAAATATAAAAACATTGATTTTATTATCTTTTTTAACATTTTATAAATTATTTATTCTCTAACACAAAATTCTATGAGCGAAAAAATTTAAATTGTGTTAGAGTTTTTCAAATTTGTGTTAGAGTATTCAAATAATTTAAAAAAATTATAAAAATTGTTTTTTTTTTATAAAATTAAAAAAACCTTGATTTTATTAGCTAATTTACAATTTTTACCTATTTTGACCTAATATGGACACCCAATCTATAATTTTGTGTTAGACATTTTATTATTTTGTGGTAGAGTTTGACGTGTTTTGTGTTAGAGAATAAATATATTTTATAAAATTATGAACGAAGAAGAAAAAGATAAAATTAATATAGAAGATATAGAAGATAAAGTAGAAGAAGTTAGCAGTGAAGAAAATCAATCTCAGGGAGAAACTACTTCAACTGATGATCAATCTACTGAATCATCAGATTTGTCTAATGAAAACAATGAAAGCGCAACTGAATCACAATCAATAGTAGAAGAAAAGAAAGAAAACGAAGTAATTCATAAAAAAGATGGAAGGCTACATATATACGTAAGACAAGATAAGTATAAAGGTGAACTAAAATCAAAAAATTGGGTTGGTAGACTTTATGTTGATGGAAAACAAAAAATTTCCTCATCAGGTACTCCTAATCTAGATGATGCAATACCAATATTAGAGAAGTGGTTTGACGGTGTTCATTCAAATAAAGAAAAAGAAGAACAAACTTCTCAAAAAACAACGGAAACAACAAGCGAACAATCGTCTGTGTCACCAGAACAAACAACACCTCAAGTCACAGAAACACCTAAACAAACAGAAGTTCTTACTGCATATGCTGCTCCCGCTTCAGCAGAAGACAACAAAGAATCTTCGGAGATAAAATCTACCTCAAACATATTTGATAAATTTAAAAATATTAAGTTTAAAAAAAAAAGTTCTGCCAAACAAGATTCAACACCAAAAAATTCATCATCAGAGAAAAACAGTATTAGAAAAAAATTTGAAAATTTCTTTAAATCTAAACTAGGAAAATCTTCTGTACAAGGAGAGGAAATAGTTGGTGTTGAATTAACTGGAACAGAAATAAAATTAGCTCAATTATCTAATGATAAAAGCAACAAATGGATTTTAGATAAATTTTATATTCATCCAATTGAAGGATTGCCTGATAATTTCAATGTTTTGGATAATCCAGATAAAATTGCTGAAGAACTTCAGGTAGCATTACAAAAATCAAAAATCACTACAACTAATGCCGCAATAGCAATTCCAGTTACTAGTGCAATTATTAGAGTGGTTACATCACCTTTATTGAACGATGAGGAATTAACTAAAGCAATTGATACAGATTCACTTTGGGAAAATTTAGTACAGTTAACAGATAATTTAGATGACTATTCTGTTTTTCATCAAGTGATAAATAGAAATAAAACTGCAAACACAATGGATATTTTATTTGTTGCATCAAAATTATCAGACATAAACAGTTATACGTCCATAATTAAAAAAGGTGGATTAAATGCAGTAATAATTGACGTTAAATGTTTTGCAGTTAAAGCAGCGGTGGACCAAATGAATCAAATTGCTGGTTCCATTGATGAAAGTAATTTGACTGCAGTGTTAGAATTTGGATTAGATGAAAATTATATAATGATACTATACGAAAACAATCCAATCATTACAGATATTTTTATTAGAGCTCAGGATAGAAATACATTGTTAAAGTCAGATAACCAAGAAGAAATGAATGCTTTGGTTAGAAGATACACGACACAAGTAAAACAAGCCATTCAAGATTTTGAGTCAAAATATGAAAAAAGAATTCGTTCTTTGAGAGTTGTTTCAAACTTAGTCAATGTTGATACATATCTAGCAAACTTTAGAAAAAATTTAGCTAATACCGGGTTTAATTTATTTGATCCTATTAAAGAAGTTAAAGTTCCAGCTCAGATTGAGGAAAGAGTTAAGATGGAAAATAGATCATATCTTTCAACAGTAATAGGATTAGCATTTAGAAAACTTGATGTGTTTGGTTACTACAAATTTGTAACTGCAGTAAAAAATATTAACTTACTACCCAACAGACACAGCATGATAGCTCAAAAGAAAGCAAAGATTTTCTCCAACTTTGCTTTTAAGGGAATAGTAGGAGCGGTCGCGGCTATCTACATAATTTTATTTGGCCTATCATTTTGGCAAATTCAGTCTTTGAATAAAAAATTAACAGATTATGATCAAGTAGTTCAAGAACACGAATTAAAAATTATAGAAAAAAATAAATATGCAAAAGAAGTTGCAATTATGGTTAAATCTTTAAAGCTAAGCCAATCAATTAAATCGAATAAAAAATTTAGTTTTAGAATATTAGCTCAAATAGCTTCTTCAGTGCCAAAGAGAGTTAAATTTAATTCAATTGACTATAATGGATCAAATCAAGTTATAATTGTAGGTATAGCGTCTACTGACCAAGATATTTTAAAACTTATAAATAACTTAAATGGTCAAAAATTAATTTTACAAGCTTCACTTGCAAGCATGATGTTGCCTGAAAGTAGTGAAGCGGGAAAACCAAAAATGAAAGGCTTCAAGATAGCCTGTGTTGTGGAGAATATTTAAATGGATCTAAAAAATATAAAGTTGGAAGACATCAAGTCAAAATTAGCAGCAGTCGAAAAAAAAACTTTAATTAAATATGGAATTGGTTTTGGGGCAGTTATTATATTTTTAATTGTTTATTACGCAATCTTAAACCCTATAGTTAACAAGAAGAAAGAGTTGTTTCAGGATAAAATATTAAAACAAGATGAAATTAATCTGATGAATACTGAAATAATAACCTATAAAAAAACTATAAAGAAAAAAAAGCCAGAATTTAAAGAGAGTTCTAAGTTATTTCATTCAAAAGCCGAGGTCGAAGGTTTATATAACAGTTTAAGTAGATACGCTGGAGTAAATGGACTTGTTATATCTAAAATTGAGAAGAAAAA
>MDTC01264802.1_pt1 | contig 12360 bp, 9 predicted proteins | sample 811181 | NCBI WGS metagenome assembly MDTC01 (sample SAMN05326644, study PRJNA326480) | marine metagenome | isolation source: seawater | place: Pacific Ocean: North | collected 2011
ACCGTTCTCGTGGTAACTCTCAAACGGACCATCCCACTTTCCGTCCCTTAGGTAACCGGTCATTCTTTTCCCGTTGTTCTCCCCGAACACCGGACCAGAATAGGGTTGACCCTCCTCAGGGTTCAAATACAACCCATCGACTCCTCGAAGAGTCCCCATATCCCGTGGTTCCGGATCTTGAAGAGTCTCCATATCTCGTGGTTCCGGTCCACCACACCCCACCACCAGAACCACACCGATCAACGATAGAATCCGGGTCATACTGTACCTCCTGAAACAATTCACCTTCTCAGATTACGTTGACCTCCTGAGAAGGACCAGTTTTACCCTCCGGATGACCCTCAAATATCCACCTTACCCAGGGATAAGAGTCAATAACAACTGGGGTTTCAGGGTTGTTTAGAGGCCGAGCCAGTAGTTCATCTTGATAATGAACCTGTTGTCTGCTGGCGCCTCAAGCAGTGCAGTGGCGTCTCTCTGGAAATCTAAATCCCCCGCGAACGCATAATCAGACTGCCTGCGTTGCCATACTAGGAAAAGCGTCGATCCTGGTCTGTATTCCCAACGCAGGACAGCGTTGCCCACAAGAGAGCGGACATTAAAGTCTCTATCACGGAAAGAATAATCAGCAGTGCCATCACCATCGAAGTCGACGTACTGCCTGCCTGCCAAATCGCATATTCCTGGGCAAGCTACCCCTCCTGCTGTATTAGAGCCTGCTCCCGAATTGAATTCCAAAAAATCATAGGACTTCGATGTGGCCAGTTGCTTGTACTGAACGTAGTCACCCGAAGACAGCAGGGGCTGTGCAAAAAGCTGCAGAGATAGCCGAGGAGTGAACGTCCAATCTAATCGGGTCTCCATTGATACCGTCCGCCGACTAAGGTCAGCAAAGAGGTAACGAACTCCGAATGTTGGGCTATACGGCATGGTTTCTGTCGCAGCAACATACTGGTGCCCTGAATTGTCTTCGTTATACCTCGGCGTTACTACAACTTGAAGTCTTTCGGAGGGTTGAACTTTCACATCACTCCGAACCGTCCAACCACCGCCGACACCCTGACGGTCATCCTCCATCTCAAAATGAGAGCCAAAGCTTACCGCCTTCCGCCGATCACTACTTAGGTTAACCGACCACTTCGTAGAACCCGGACGCACCATCATTGGACCGCCGCGAGTGGCAGACCGGCTCATCGCCCGAGGTGTATACGTCCCACTAGTTCGGAGATTCCAGTAGTTCAGGAATTGACCGTTAGCATTTGCAGTAAAGGCACCCCGGACCCGGGCATCGCGCCATGATCCACTAGACCAGAAGTCATCGAGTACTTCGTGGCTCCAGTTGTGATAAGTCCAACCACCAAAGCTATAGCCCCGAAATAATCGTCCCGGCACGATCTCCTTGTAATTGATCCTTGCACCAGCGTCGAGGCGCTCTCCAGTAGGATAAAAACCCAATTCATTGATCTCGAAGCCGTTTGTGATCTGAGAAGTCCAGACTGATCCCGTCCAGTGCTCACCTTCCCGTTTTTCGAGATTCAAACGCCAGGCTAGTCCGCTAATTGTAGTGGCGGTCTCATCTAAGGATGCCCGAGTCACATCTGGCCGCTGGAAGTAGTGATTACTTGCCTTTTGAATCCTTGTAATCGCTTCTTCTGCCCCTCGCACGTGACTGCCCGTCACAAAAGCGAACATTCCATACTTCCCACTCCGCCACCGATGGTCGATTCGGAGGCCCCCGTTAAAAGCTGATGATGCAAGCCAGTTATAGGATTCATCGCTGGGGAGAGCACGACGTAAGCCGCTCACAAGGGCCCGAACCTGTGAAGCCCCATCGCCGAAGTCTTTTGCGAGACTCAGCACCCCTACCTCAGACCGAGGTTCGACAAGGAACTTATTTTCTGATCCGTCAGCAAAAACTCCCTGGCCGAACTCATCTCCGGTAACCGCACCAAGAACGCCAATCGAAAGGCCCTTAGTAGTTCTTCCAGACAGCTTTGCGGCACCTAGAATTGTCGCATTCTCAGGAACCTGGCTGTGCTCAGCTTCGTAAGGCGCACGACCGTGGGGCGCACGGCCAACCCGGCGGCTGTAAAAGAGTTGATTGTTCTTGCCCGACAGTGTGAAGTCGAAGATCCGTGCGTCTTCAACGAAGAACGGGCGCCGCTCACCTTGAAATGTCTCGAATGCGCTGAGATTAATCACTGCGGGGTCGGCTTCTACTTGACCGAAATCAGGGTTAATTGTGGCATCTAGGGTAAACGAGGCCCCTAGGCCATAGCTTAGATCAAGACCAATTCTCCCATTTGTAGCAGTGCCATCAAAAAACGGGTCGCCCGGGGTAGCGGGTGCACTGTGGTGACTACTGACGGCGTAGGGCAGAAGCTCAAAGCGTCGAGACGGGTTATCTACGAGCACGCCTTCCATTTCTGCCATCCGACTCGCGATGCCTTTCTCGAGTTTTGAGAGCAAAGCGTAGTAGGACTCTTCCGCGCTAGCGACACGCCGGCGGAAGAAGTTAATCCCCCACGTTTGGAGGTCATCGCTCGCCTCATAACGAATCTGGGAGAGCGGAATGCGGATCTCCGCTGACCAGCCCTCCTCATCTTGCTGGACTGCAGAGGACCAAACCGCATCCCATGCACCATCTAGCTTGTCGTCATCATACAGGTAGTGGTCTCGCTGAACATTCGCGACACTCACCGAGAAGATATAACCGGTTAGATGATCATGATTTGGATCAAGATGTACAGAGAATTTGTCGAAGATACCATCGGAGTCACGCCGAGTAAGTCGTGACACAATCTCCCCTGGCTCAGAATCCCACATCCGAGCACCAATCCAGATGGCCCCGTCGCCGAGAAGAACTCTCACCTCGGTATCATCTTTTGCTGGCTCTCCCTCTACCGGTTCCTTCGCTGTGAACCCGGTGAAGACTTTCGCCGTTCGCCAGTCTGGCTCATCGATACGCCCGTCGATTTCAATCGGTCCGAGTTTTCGGGTAGCATCAAGGGCCTCATTCGAAAACTCCTCAGCAAGCTTATCAGATTTATTATCTGATTCAGCATCTGCAGGTGTTATTCGGTCCAACAACTGGGGATCCGGAACACCCTGTGTCAGTGACTCCTGTGGAACGAGGACGGCCAAGGCCATAGCCACCAAGAAGGAAGACTTAGAACATCCGCTAGCTACCAACATTTATCTCGCTATTACCCAGCGCTCGGTGGCAGCATGGAGCGTGATCGGTGCACTTGAAAGTCGAGCAAGGTCAATCTGAGCAGCCATGTCGTGTACTTGTTCCAGTGATGCCCTGTCATTCGCGAGAATGTTCAGCAGGATGTCAACCACCTCATCATCCAATGTATCCATAGCAACAATCCAATTATGTACTGCTGCTGTTGTGAGGGTTTCGTCCACTCCCGGATAGGCTCCGGCTGGAATCTCAGCAACCGAATAGTAAGGATGCTCTTCTCTCATCGACGTCACAATTTCAGGATCGACCGGTAGCAGTCGGACACCTGCGATGGTTGTCGCTTCAAGCACGGCAGCAGCGGGGTAACCCACAGAAATCACCGCTGCATCAATAGCTCCATCCCGGAGTGCTGACGAAGATTCGCTGAAAGATAGGTAGCGGGGTTCCAGGTCCTCGTAAGTTAAACCGTGTGCTGCCAACAGGTGGCGAGCCATCTGTTCTGTGCCACTTCCTGGAGGACCCACAGAAACTCTCTTGCCTCCGAGATCACCAATCCCCACATCTGTGGAATTTCGCGGAACCATAACGTGGGTGAGGTTCGGATACAGTGGAGCAACAATCCTGAGTCCGGGTACGGGTTCCATGTCTCCGGAACCGAATTGCGCTTGGTACGCAGTAACTGCCAGAACCATCCCAAGGTCCATCTGGCCATCAGCAAGTCGATTGATGTTCTCTACTGAACCACCGCTAACCTCTGCAGTGTACTGCCTTATAGGATCAGCCAGCGACATACGATTCGCCAACGCACCACCAAGGGGATAATAGATCCCACCGGTCCCAGCAGTCCCCAATGACAAGAATTGCTGCCCATCTCCACAGCCAGCCAATAAGAAGAGGCATGCCAACAGAGAAGTGATGGGTTTATTACACAGTATTTTCACTCGACCAACTCGCATTTGAATCAAGCTATGGAAGTGACGTCCATTCTAATTAACAAACAATGGTTTGACTGTAGGTCAACGACGGGAAGTAAAGATGAACGCTAATAGAAGCAAGCCGACGGCATCTGTTGGGAGTCCGGGATAAACTAAGAATAGGGCAGCGCATATAGCGATCGCTCGTTCCCAAACCCTGAGCGCGCGGCGGGCATATCCCATACCTGCAGATGCGAGTGCAATGACGCCTAATAGCGCCGTCACAAAAGCCAGCATAATTTCGACAGGGCTGCCTATTAGAAGTAGTTCCGGCCCGTATACAAACATAAACGGCACCAGGAATCCCGCCCCTGCAAGGAGCGCGGCAGATACAGCCGTCTTGAGCGCCGGCGACCCGGAAATACCTGCGGCTGCAAACGCCGCCAAAGAAACCGGAGGTGTCACATTGGAAATACAGCCGAAGTAGAAAATAAATAGATGAGCTGCAAGCAGCGGAACGCCGAGTTGCACCAGCGCAGGAGCACCCAAAGCTGCAAGGACAACGTATGCGGCAGTTGTCGGGAGCCCCATACCAAGAATAATTGAGCCTATCGCTGTGAGCATGAGAGCTGCTAAAAGATTACCGCCCGAAATCGTCACTATTAGTTCCGACATCCGGAGGCCAATACCCGTCAGTGACGCCACGCCTACCACAATCCCGGCTGCAGCACATGCCGCAGCGACCTGAACAGCACCACGACCCCCACGTTCCATCACCTCGCCCAATTCAGGCAATGAGGGCCGTGTGGTGGGTCGAAGACATGCCATGACTAAAGCGGATGTCACTCCCCAAAAAGCTGCCCTCATCGGTGAGCGCCCCATGGCCAGCAGCAGCACTATGGCCCCCAGGGGTAATAATAAATGCAGTTTATCTCTTATCTTCTCTGGGGCTACTTCCCTGACCGGCTCGATACCCATTGCAGAAGCTCGGAAGTGGATGGCGGCCAAAAGGGCTGCGTAGTATAGGATTGCCGGAATGACAGCTGCAGCAGCAACCTCCAAGTACGGGATATTCGTCCAGGTAGCGAGAATGAAGGCTCCGGCTCCCATCACAGGTGGCATTAATTGGCCACCCGTGCTTGCGGCTGCTTCAATCGCCCCAGCAAAAAACGGTCGGAAGCCTGCACGCTTCATCAGGGGAATAGTGAATGTGCCTGTCGTTACGACATTTGCGACTGCGCTACCCGACAGTGAGCCCATAAACGCACTCGCTACTGCCGCCGTCTTAGCGGGGCCACCTCGAGTCCTCCCCGCCACCTTATTTGCTAACGCAATAAGTAGGGCGCCCCCACCTGCGGTATCCAGGACGACACCAAAAAGAACAAAGAGATAGACGAAATCCGCAGAGACACCGAGAGGCACACCCCATATTCCCTCGGTTGAGAGAAAGAGCTGCTCCACAATCCGAGTGACTCCGTACCCGCGATGAGCAAGAAAGCCAGGGAGGTATGGGCCACTGACTGCATAGACCAGCGCCATGATGCATACAGTAACCAGACCCCACCCCGTTGCTCGACGAGCAAGTTCTAGTACTAAGACCACCATCATGCCGCCAGCGACCAAGTCCAGGGCCGTGGGATTACCAGAACGACTTACAAGTTCCTGGTTCTCAGAGGCAAGATAGAGACATGCCAGTACCGATAGGCCAGCAAGCACCCAATTGAGCGGGCCGATGCGAGGTGGCCCGGATTCTTGATCAAGCTCCCCTTCTTTTCTTGAGCGCTGGTGAAACTGCACACCCACGCCCAAGAAACCTAGAGTTGCCATCAATGCGAGATGGACCGGTCGCTGGACAAGTGCTGTAAATGGTGATACGCCCGCAGCATACAAGTGGAATACAGCTGCTGTCAGCGATGTACCAACGATTACCCATCCGATCACTTTCGGGCGAGGAGTATTCATGCGTCAGTACTTAGCTTGGCATCAAGCGCCCAATTATAAGCGCCATAGCTAACATCAGGCTCAAAAGGATTACAGCGGCACTCGTGAAACTCCTTCTCCTGTCGATACAGTGGGCTCCTTGGGCAATAACTAGTGACGACCATATCTGAGTCAGGTCCATAGCTGTGAGAACACTAATCCAGTACCCAGAGGGAAGAAAGAAAAAGAAACTTCCAAGATTAAGCGTTAACTGAGGGTCTTGAGTCGCGATCTTGAGAGGTATGCTAAAGAGCCCCACAAGGGCCGGAATGAAAAACGAGTGAGCAGTAACCGCAAGGTATTGTCGGTAACCCCCCGTGTCTCCAAGAACGAAAGCGAAGATGCCCGTGAGGACTCCCGCTCCAATCGGTATCGCTATCGATGTACTCAGTGCCGCCCCTACTACTGTTAGAATACTCATCCAACCCGTAACCCGATCCGGCATCGGAAATGGTGTGCCACCTCCGGCCAACACCTGCTCTCTCATGAGGCCTTCCCAAACCTCTGATGGGATAAGAGCTACCTGCAGACTCATGAGCGCTGCGCTAAGCACCAAAGCCATAACCCACCTGGGCTTAGCAACCAGATATGCATTCATCTTTGCGGGACTGAAGAATGTGTCTAAGAAACGCCTGTGAATTCCGGGTATCGTGACCAGATCAATCGAATCTGCCCGCTCTTTACCGTTAGATTCTTGTCCGGTCTGGTCCATATATAGTCTCCTGTCCTTGGCTGTTCGATGACGACCCTGTATCCTCTTAGGCTCTAGTTTCCCTATGTTTACATGTCATAACTGACCCTTAATTACAGTGCTTCCCCAAACAATCGTATGAGCTACCGGACCAATCCAGACCGGATTCTCGATAATATCGATCGAGCCAGAAATCGCGATGCGGAAAGTGCACGCTTTCAGGTTGACCGACAGGCACTAGGCCGAGACTTAGAGACTGAGATGCCTGACGTAGATGCCACGACATCCGAACGTCTTAAGCGGATCTTCGCAGTTCTGGAGAAAGCATACACCAAAGCTGCACAGCGCTCAGAAATGGGCAGACTGGCTGCTCGATTCCAAGCAGTCGGCGATATCCATCACCACCATGCACGTGGGGACGTGAGTATTTCAGTCCAATACTTGGATCATGAGCGATTCGATGATGTTGGTGTTTCCCCGTTTGAAATTCGCCCGTACGAAGTCGCGGATGCGAAAAAAGAAACCAAGACCAGTCGTGCTGACGTGAACGCCCTAAGGGTTCTTCGCAAAGAGCTCCGCGGCGGTGTCCTTGCCGCGTACCAAAAGCTCGAGCCACGGGTTAGAGATGCAATCCGAGACCGAGCAGACATGGGCCACATACAGGTCCAGGTAACCGTCGACTTGCGACCAGGAGAGTATCTAGCGCCCCCCTCACAGAAGCTTCTCGACGATAAGCCAAGTGAAGAATCGAGTTAACTGAAGGACACCTCACGAACCGTTAGACTCTGAATGCGACCTAGATCTAGGTCGACCCCGATCCCAAGGCCACTCGGAACCTTCATTGCTCCATCTTCTACTTCAAACTCAGGCGATACAATATCACGGTCCCAATAGCGACGACTTGCTGAAATATCCCCTGGAAGCGTGAAGCCAGGTAAGGATGCCAGGGCCACATTGTGAGCGCGCCCCACTCCCGACTCCAGCATCCCACCACACCAGACCGGCAAGCTCGCTGAACGCATGGTATCGTGAATCCTACGGCTTACAGCGAAGCCCCCCACCCGACCTGGCTTGATGTTAACAACCTTGCAGCTTCCGAGATGTAGAGCGAGCGCTAGATCACCCACAGATTTGATCGACTCATCCAGACAAACTGGCGTCTCAATTTGTTCCTGAAGATGAGCGTGATCGAGAAAATCACTATACGACAGTGGCTGCTCAATCATCGTCAGGCCCAAGGCATCGAACTCTTTCAATCGGTCGATATCAGACAATGAATATGCTGAATTAGCATCGGCCATGAATGCAGTGTCTGGAAAGCGTTCTCGCAAACCTGCGAGCATTTCAATGTCTCGACCTGGTTTGATCTTAATTTTCACCCGAGCGTAGCCTTCTTCGATATAGCCCTGGACCTGGTCGTGGAGTTCAGCGTCTGTCGGCTTGAGTCCCACGCTAACACCAACCGGTACGTACTCTCGCTCACCCCTAAGCTTCTTCGAAAGCGAAATCCCTTCCGCTCGTGCCGCTAAGTCCCAGCCTGCCATCTCAACAGCAGCCTTTGCCATTGGGTGACCCCTAACCCAGCTGACCGGGTCTAAAAGTTTCTCAGGCGCATTAGCTTCACGCCCAATCATCTGGGGGAGGATATAATCGGTGAGAACATGCCAGGCAGTTTCAGTGGTCTCATACGCATAAGATGGTTCCTCTGATGCGACACACTCACTCCAACCCTCGAGTCCTTCTGCAAAAAGGGTTAGCAGGAGGATACGTCGGTCCTGTTGACCCCCACTACTAATCTCAAAGAATTCCTTGAGGCGAAGCGGGATCTCCCGCAGAACTGCTCGCTCGATCTTCATCCGATCTCCGGCCAGTTGGTTTCTGCTCTATTGAGAAGTGAAACGGCTTAGAATAGTGGTCGCTCACCCGACCTAGTCCGCGACTTGGTATCAGGTCATGGCATCCCGGGCTGCACTAACAGATAGTCTGAAGTCCGCTCTCCCCAGAAGATCTCGTGCACCTCATACCCCTTACTCATATAGTGAACCAAAGTCTCTCGTGTAGCTTCGCGCCAGCGACCTGCAAGCCCGATATCTAGATTCATCACCTGCACGATATCTGATGGAATTGCGACCAGAACTTCCTTTTCTTCACTTTGCAGGTCTGGTATTCCTGGCTCTGGCAAAGAGTAACGCCCTGCCTCTGATAGGACTTGTGCAGCATGTTCCGATGGCTGGGCTGGAGGGTTACTGCCCACCAGCCGACGTGAGGCACGCAGCGAGGTTAGCTCCCACAAAGCTACAAACCGGTCAGTTCCTACCCCCCGATGAAGTGGGGAGTCCGTTTCCCCATACATGTTTTCCACGTATTCCTGGACCACAATGCCTAATTTGGCAAAGTTGAGATAGGCATTACGTGACTGCAGGGGGTCGAATGTCCAGAGCATCTTCTCGACACCCCGCGCTAGCACCTGCTCTCGCTGGTAAGCCTTAAGTTGTGTACCCAAACCGGCATCTCGCGCATGCTCAATAACTGCGAGCATATCTGACCAATGCACAAGTTGCCCATCCCTGATCCCGGTCATACCAAATACGAAACCTTCCAGATCTCCATCTTCACTATATGCCCCAGCTGCCACGCCACCCAAAATCTGAGAAACCTTCAGAATCGCGGTCGGAACTCGCTCGGAAAAACCGAGCCCCCACGTCTGTTCTTGAAGCTCAACACAGCTGTGAAATTCCTGCATCGTCTCAAATGGGCGAATTACGTGTGAGCCAGCTTCTTGGCCCGCTACCATTCATCACCTGAGGAGACAGGACTAAGCAGCAATTCAGCTAATAGAGCCGCGCGGCTTGGTAGTGCCTTGGCAACAACATGCTCGTGGAGGGCATGGGCACCATCACCAAGCGAGCCAAGGCCATCAAGGGTTGCCGCGTATTGGCTCGTAGTATTTCCGTCAGATGCACCTCCGGAAGTGCCCTCTTCTAGTTCGATTCCAAGTCGATGTCCTGCAGCCCGAGCAGCTTCCCAGAGCCTGCGATTCCGGGGGGTCCGCTCTAGCGGGGGAGCCTGGATACCTCCCAAAATCTCGAGTGATGTACCTGGCGTTCTGGCGGTCAAGCCTCGAATTGCTCGTGTGACTGCTTCTCCGTCATCCATGGACGCAACTCGAACATCCACATCCGCCTCCGCCTCCGCTGCCTTGACGTTGACACGTGTACCACCTTGGACAACACCAACGTTCACCGTAATACCTCTCTCAAGATCAGTCAGGCCGTGCAGTTGATGCACTACATTGGCCAGTTCCTGTATGGCAGAGGCTCCACTCGTAGGATCTAACCCAGAGTGTGCGGCCTCACCATGGATAAGTATGCGGAAACGGCCAACACCTTTTCGAGCTGTCTTAAGTTTTCCTTCCGTGCCTAAACCGGGCTCAAGAATGAAAGCCCTGATAGCAGCTCGCGAGATCATTCGTACGTACCGCTGGGACTCTGGGCTACCGATTTCTTCATCGGAATTAATGAACCAGATAGGGGTAGCAGGAAACTCAAAACCCAGAGATCGGATGGCGCGTAGAGCAAAAATCGCTTGCACGATACCGCCCTTCATATCGAAGGTACCTGGACCGCGAACGATTCCATTTTCTATCACAACTGGCATGGAATCTGTAGTCCCAAGTGGCCAGACGGTGTCCGTATGACCGACGAGTAATTGAACGGGCATATCTCGGTCTCGATTTATTGGAACCGCGAAAAGGTGCCCCCCAGTTTTTCGGCCTGGTACGTGTCGGATTCTAAAGTCCATTTCCTGAAGGAATTTAGTCAATTGACCTTGAACTCCGACCTGGGACTCAGGCACATCACTAGGTGATTCATGAGATGCGAGATCCATTAACATCTCAATCATCGCATCTACTTGATCTTCTAAGTAAGCCAAAATCGCCGTAGCCCTATCACCCGCCTTGCTCACTCAGCGCCTCTAACCCGGTAGAAGCCCGCTCTCTGATAACTCTCATCAAGAAGCTCAACCGGGTGGATAACACCTTCGTTAGAGGCTTCTAGTCGGAGACCCGCACCAATCTGCATCATACAACCGGGATTGGGCGTAGCGACTGCGTCCGCAAGACAAGCCCTAACCGCAGCAACTTTATCTCCACCAATCAATCCGCCGAGTTCAGGATGCGTGATGCCATAGATCCCAGCACCCCCGCAACATTCCTCAGCATCCGTAACTATGTGAACCTCAGCATCCGGCACAGCTTCCAATACAGTGATTGGTGCGTGTTCCACACCCTGGGCATGGAGTAGGTGGCAGGGATGATCATACGCGATTTTACAGGGGATACTCGCACCAATCCTGGGACCTGAACTTGCTAGTATCTCCGACACATCTCTCACAGCCAGCGCTACCTCTTCAGCCCTTTGAACAAAATCCGGATCCCCCTCAAGAAGGGTCCCATAATCCTTCATGGCTGCCCCACACCCCGCAGCATTTACAGCAATAAACTCCGCTCCCGATGCCTCAAACACCCTTATGTTTGTGCGAGCAAGCATCCGCGCACGTTCAAGGTCTCCTCCATGCGCATGCAGAGCTCCGCAGCAGTCCTGACCTTCAACCAATACCACCTCGTACCCGTTCGCCTCTAGGACTCGCACAGTAGCGCTGTTGATGCGTGTAAAGAGTCCCTCCTGCACACAACCCAAGAGAACTGCAACGCGGCTTCTTCGACTAACGTCATCGCTTCCTGAATCAGTGTTTCCTGATATCGCATCTCCCGAAGCCATTGGCTGCCAACGCGTCGTTGACGCCAACATTGCAAGAACAAGACGGCCTGCTCGAAGGGGTCCGTATGAAGGCAGGACGGTGGCCCCCAGTGCAGCGAGTCTAGTTCCTCGAAGCAGACGCCCTATAAAGAAAAAGGGGCTTCGGAGTGCACGATTGCCCAAAACCTTGAGCAAAACTCTTGTAGGCAAGCCTTGCGGTGCTGCTTTAGCCGCCGTCTCACGTGCGAGCTCAAGTAAGGTCCCATACTCAACGCCCGAGGGACAAACTGGCTCGCAGGCACGACAACCTAAACAACGATCAATGTGTGTTCTGAATGCTTCAGAACTAGGCTCAAGCCTGCCCTCAACAACTGCCTGCATGAGGTGAAGCCGACCCCTTGGCGAATCCGCCTCATTCCCAAGGCGGTTGTACGTGGGACAGGCAGGAAGGCAGAAGCCGCAATGCACGCAAGGAAGTAGGCGTTCCTGTTGCGCGTCCAGAGCCTGTCCGAGCGCCTCGTATACTGGCGCGCCGGTCACTCGATGCCCCACAGTACAGCATGTGGATCAAACGCACGCTTCAAGCCCGCGGCAAGCTCCCCCTCATCCACTAAAGGTTTAGCAAAGTACGAGGAAGCATCGACTTCAGCAGGAATTCGGAGTACCCGAATTGTACCGCCCAATTCTTCGATATCCTTTTGTAGGCCTGCGAGGCTGGACTCGATGTCCGAGAGGTTCACAGGTAAATAAGCCCGAACTGATCCGCCGTACACATCTGCGTTCAAACTCACCCCTGGAACCTGCTTAAGAAGATCCAATAGCACG
>MDTC01087624.1_pt1 | contig 12359 bp, 13 predicted proteins | sample 811181 | NCBI WGS metagenome assembly MDTC01 (sample SAMN05326644, study PRJNA326480) | marine metagenome | isolation source: seawater | place: Pacific Ocean: North | collected 2011
ATCTGAAAATCCATCTGGTAAGGAAAATTTCTCTAAATTAAGAAGATGACTCAGGGGTTCATTTAATTCGTATAAATCATATTCTTGAAGGAGGGTGGGTGATATTATATTTTCACGATAAAATGGAAATAAAAGTGCCACTGAAGTAAATTTATCATCTATTTTTAATGGCTCAAGTATTTCAGTCAGCTGGAGACTTTCCTGTTTAATATGAAGCGGCGCTTTCTTGAGCAGCGGCTGCTCAAGAAACAATCTTGTTTGCTCAAGAATTAGTTTAAATTTATGTTCTTTCATAATGCGGAGTTTTTTTATCTTAATTATCCACTTTCGTTGATGCTTGCTAGCAATTTAAACGGTATGATAACAACTTATAGAATTATTAAGAAATGGTAATGATTTATGGCGGGTCATAGTAAGTGGGCTAATATTCAGCATAGGAAAGGCGCACAAGATAAAAAAAGAGGTAAGTTGTTCACAAAATTAATTCGTGAAATTACCATTGCTGCTAAGCTTGGTGGCTCTGACTTAAATTCTAATCCAAGATTAAGATTAGCAATCGATAAAGCAAAATCACAAAGCATGCCAAAAGATAACATCTCTAAAGCGATCAAACGTGGTGCAGGTGAACTGGAAGGTATTGATTATTTGGAAATTCGTTATGAAGGTTATGGGCCAGGTGGAGTAGCAGTTCTTGTTGATTGTCTTACTGACAATAAAAATAGAACCGTGGCTGATGTAAGGCATGCATTTTCAAAGTTTGGTGGCAATTTAGGTGCAGACGGTTCAGTGGCATACTTGTTTTCTTCATTGGGTGTTTTGTCATACAGCCAGGATGAAGATGAAGATATTCTAATGGAAACGGCTATCGATGCTGGCGCAGATGATTTTATTGTTGATAATGATGGTTCATTTGAGGTGATAGTTGATCCCAGTAAGTATGAAGTATTTTGTTCAGCAATGACTGAAAAAGGTTTCTTGCCTATTCAGCGTGAAATAACAATGCGTTGTTCAACTATTGCCAACTTAGACGAAGGAAATGCTGCTACCATGATAAAACTGACTGGCGCTTTGGAGGATTTGGATGATGTTCAAGCAGTCTTTAGCAATGCGGATATATCAGATGAGATTTTAGCAAAGATATGAAGTAATGAAATACAATGATGAGCGTATATTAGGTATTGATCCGGGATCTAGAATAACTGGTTTTGGGATTATCGATATAGTGGAGGGAAAAACCAAATATATTACTAGTGGCATCATTAATAGTATAAAAGGTGACTTTATAGAGCGATTAAAACTCATTAACGAATCTATTCAAAAGATTATTGATGAATACAAACCCAGCATAATGGTTATTGAGAATGTATTTGTTCATAAGAATCCATCCAGCGCTCTTAAATTAGGGCATGCCAGAGCAGCTGCTATCTGCGCTACTTTTAAGTCAGATATCTCGGTACATGAGTTCTCACCAAGAGAAATCAAAAAAGCTGTTGTTGGGACAGGGGCAGCTACAAAAGAACAAGTGCAACATATGATAGTTTCATTATTGAGTCTTGATGGAGTGCCGTCTGAGGATGCTGCGGATGCCATTGCTGCAGCACTCTGCTATTCCAATCATAGAGCGGTTCAAAACTCACTCAACCAAATTGCTAGTAAGGAGCTGTAATGATTGGGTCAATTAAAGGTAAACTTTTAGCTAAGCATTCTCCTCAGGTATTGGTTGAGGCTTCTGGTATTGGCTACGAAATAGAGTTATCTACTGCAACTTTTGTCGCTCAACCAGAAATAGGGAGTGAAATATTTCTCTATACTCACTTTCAAGTTAGAGAGGATGCTCAGACATTATTTGGCTTTAGTGATATTGATGATCGTCAATTTTTTAGGAATCTTCTTAAAATTAATGGCGTTGGCGCAAAATTAGCACTTGCTATTCTGTCATCAATGACCATCAGTATTTTTGAGCAATATGTTCGAATGGAAGATAGTGATGCACTGGTAAAAATACCTGGAGTTGGAAAAAAAACCGCTGACAGACTTGTCATTGAGATGAGAGATCGACTTATTACGTCAGAAGATGGAGTGATCGAGAGTGTTGATATTACAGAGAAAAATAACGCAAAAAGTGAAGCCTTTGATGCATTAATAGCACTTGGCTATAAAACGGCACAGGTGAAGAAATTAATGTCATCTGTAAAAGGTGATGATTTAACCGCCAGTGATATAATTAGACAGGCGCTAAAAAGAGCCAATGATTAAATGGATAATATTGAACATGACAGATTAATTAGTGGTGATGAATCAAAGGATGATAAGGCATTTGATCGCGCCATAAGACCGCAATCTCTTCAAGAATATGTTGGTCAGAAGAATATGTGCGATCAAATGGAAATATTTATACAAGCAGCTACAAATAGATCAGAGTCATTAGATCATGTTTTAATTTTTGGACCACCAGGCCTGGGTAAAACGACTTTAGCTCATATTATTGCTAATGAGATGAGCGTAAAACTTAGACAGACATCAGGTCCTGTTCTCGAAAAGCCAGGTGATTTAGCTGCCTTACTAACGAATTTAGAGCCTAATGATGTTTTATTCATCGATGAGATTCATCGCTTAAATCCAGTTGTTGAGGAAGTCTTATACCCAGCAATGGAGGATTTTCAGTTAGATATAATGATTGGTGAAGGTCCAGCTGCGCGATCAATAAAACTGGATTTACCTCGATTTACATTGGTTGGCGCAACTACTAGGGCAGGTTTACTGACTTCACCATTAAGGGATAGATTTGGAATTGTTCAAAGATTGAATTTTTATGAAACTAGTGAACTTGCCCAAATTGCAGAACGTTCAGCAGATATTTTGGATCTGTCATTAGATAAGGGTGGAAGTAAGCAGCTATCGAATCGTGCGAGAGGTACGCCCAGGATAGTTAATCGTTTATTGAGAAGGGTTAGGGATTATGCGGAAGTAAAAGCTGATGGAATTGTCACTGAAAAAGTTGCTAAAGACGCGCTCGATATGCTTGAGGTCGATCCAAATGGCTTTGACTCAATGGACAGGAGGCTGCTTCTAGCCGTGATTGAGAAGTTTGATGGCGGGCCAGTTGGTATAGAGAGTCTTGCCGCAGCTGTTGGTGAGGAACGAGGAACCATTGAAGATGTAATAGAGCCATATTTAATTCAACAAGGTTTCATAATGAGAACCTCACGTGGCAGAGTTGCAACAAAAAATGCTTATTTACATTTTGGGCTTAATCCAGTTAGTAAAGATTATGATGCTGATCTTCATGGTAATGGGTAAAATAGGATTAATTAAAATAGAGGTTAGAGTATGACTACTAATATGTCTTTTTTGAATTTAATTCTCAATGCAAGTTTTGTTGTGCAATTAGTTATGTTCTCATTGCTGGTTGCATCAGTGGCTTCATGGAGTATTATTTTTACTAAACAGAAATTGATTAAAAAAATTAAAGCAGCATCAGATTCGTTTGAATCTAATTTCTGGGCGGGAGGCGACTTAACTGCTCTTTATCAAACTTCAAATAAAAATAATGATAATGATTTAGGAATGGCTGCTATTTTTAGATCGGGTTTTCAAGCTTTTAATCGCATCTCAACCAAACCATCTGTTGCAAAAGATAAAGTTGTAGAAGAATGTTCACGTGCGATGCGTGTTGCTCAAATGCGTGAAGTGGACAAATTGGAGCAAAGTCTCGCGACACTAGCTTCTATTGGTTCAATTAGCCCCTATGTAGGGTTATTTGGAACAGTGATAGGGATTATGAATTCATTTCGAGCTCTAGCAGGCGTGCAATCAGCAACCTTAGCTATGGTTGCTCCTGGTATAGCTGAAGCTTTAATTGCTACCGCAATGGGCCTTTTCGCTGCAATACCAGCTGTAGTAGCTTATAACAGATTTGCTGATAAGGTTACACGATTAGAGATACGGTATGATGGTTTTTCGGAAGAGTTTGCAAGCATCCTCCAGCGACATGAATTGCATAAAAGTGAGTAGTAATCGATCGTGTTAAAGAAAAGAAAAGTAATTAGTGAGATTAATGTAGTGCCATACATTGATGTCATGCTTGTTTTATTGATAATTTTCATGGTGACAGCACCGCTACTTACTCAAGGGATAAAAGTTAATTTACCTCAGGCTGGGGCAGAACCAATTGCTGATTCTTCTAGTTTAACTCCGCTTATTTTGAGTATCGATGCACAAGGTGGTTTGTATATTAACGTTGGTGATGACGAAGAAAAACCACAAGATGCTGAATCAATTGTTACGCGAACTAGAGCTGTCTTAAATAGCCAGCCCAGTACAATGGTGTTGGTTAAAGCTGATCGTTCGGTACCTTATGGGAACGTAGTTGGCGCAATGGTTCTATTGCAGCAAGGAGGAGCAAGAAATATTGGTTTTGTAACGGACCCATTAAATACATATCCAATACCAGAGTAATAGAGTGAAGATTTCTATGCATGATAAATATAATATTATCCCAATGACACTGGCTTGCTTTCTTCATATCGTTATTTTCGCAACAATGATATTGGTTTTTAAAGAATCAGATGCAAACATATCAACCAGACCATTAATGATTGAAGCATCATTAATAGATGAAAAAAACCTAATCACTCCCAAAAAAAAACGTGAGCAAGAAAGAAAAGCAGCTGAAGAAAAAAAGCGACTTGCAGATGCTGAGGATGAAAGAATTCGAATCTCAAAGAAGAAAAAAAGAGCACAGGATGATAAAAGGAAAGCTGAGCAAAAACGTCTTAATGACCAAAAGATAGCTGAGGAAAAAAAGATAAAAGAAGCTCAAGCTAAATTAAAAAAAGAACAAGAGCTTGAGAAGCAACGAATTGACGCTGAAAAAGAACGGCAAGATGACATAAAAAGACAGCGAGCTGAGAACGAAAAAAAAAGAAAAGAGTCAGAAGAAGCAGAAAAACAAGCGCAACTGGATAGGGAGCTAGCAAATGAGCAAAAACGTCTAGATGCTCTTCGATCAGGAGCATTAACAAGGTATACTTTTGCCTTAGGTAGAAAAATAGAAAATAATTGGATTCAGCCAGCATCAGCAGAGAAAGGAATTAGTTGTATAGTCAGTGTTAGGCAGCTCCCTGGCGGAGAGGTTATAAGTGTCATAGTTGAGCGATGTAATGGGGATGAATCAGTCCGTCGATCTGTTGAAGCTGCTGTTTATAAAGCGTCACCACTTCCGGATCCCGAAGATCCTGCATTATTTGAAAGAAACTTACGTTTTATTTTTGAGCCATATCAATAAGTTCGAAAAGGGAAATAGATGCAAATTAAACGAATAATAACTTTATTTTTAGTTTTAATATCTTGTGAAGGCTTACATGCGGAGCTCACCATAAGAATCACTCAAGGTGTTGGAAAACAAACACCAGTTGCTATTGTTCCATTTGGGCTCTCAAAAGACATGCCTGAACTGTCCATCGATATTACTGAGATAATATCTAATGACTTAAAGCGAAGTGGTAGATTCTCGACAACGCCAGTTGAAAATATGTTACAAAAACCTACTACTGGCGCTGAAATTGATTTTGATGACTGGTCAATCTTGGGTGTTGAAGCTGTAATTGTAGGTCGAATTACTAAGGCAAAAGGAAATTCATTTAATATACAATTTCAGTTATTTGACATATATAAAGGTGAGCAAATAGTTGGATATCGAATGCCCGCTAACTTAAACACCTTGAGACGATCAGGTCATCGAATCGCAGATATGATTTATGAGGAGTTAACTGGTGTAAGAGGTGTTTTTGATACTAAAGTTGCCTATGTTAAAGCTAATATATCCAAAGATAATACAAATTATTCATTAATAGTTTCAGATTCAGATGGTGAGAATGAGCAAATTATTGTGTCTTCTAAGGATCCGATAATGTCACCAGCTTGGTCGCCAGATAGTCGGCAGCTAGCCTATGTATCTTTCGAAGGCGATGCTGCTTCTATATTTTTACAGACGCTAAGAACAGGCAATCGAAGGAAAATCTCTGAGCGACCTGGTATAAATGGTTCGCCAGCATTTTCTCCTGATGGAAGAAAGTTGGTTCTTACTCTTGGCGGAAAAGATGGAAATTTAGATATATATGTTCTTGATATAGCCACAAGAGAGCTTAAAAGAATTACTTATAATAGATCTATAGATACAGAGGGAACTTGGGCGCCTAGCGGAAAAGAAATCTATTTCACTTCAGATAGGGGTGGTGCACCACAAATATATAAAATTGCACTTGATAGCGATAAAGCTGAAAGAGTGACATTTCAGGGCACTTATAATGCGAGACCAAGGTTATCGTCCGACGGAAAAAAACTTGCAATGGTGCATTTATACCGAGGTGATTATAGAATCGCAGTTTATGATTTAGCAAAAAAGGATCTGTTGGTTCTTTCTTATGGAATGCAAGATGAATCACCAAGTTTTGCCCCAAATAGTGATACACTGATTTATGCGACAAAGATGAGATCAAATGGTGTCTTGGAGACAGTAACTGCGGATGGCCTGGTGAGGCAAAGAATGGCATCGAAAAATGGTGATATAAGAGAACCTGTCTGGTCCCCATTTTTAAAATTATAGTTATATGTTAAATTATGCATATATTAAATTGTTTAAGCTTAAAAAAAGTAAGGAGTTAGAGATGAAGCGGTTGAAATGGTTGTTGGTAGGATCTTTATTATTTACGATGTCGGCGTGTACGCTTTATTCGCCACCAAAGGGCGGATCTGGCGCTAGCTCAACTATGGACAGCGCTTCTAATGATGACACATCTACTTATGGCATGGGTATGGATGGTAGTGATTCATATGAAACTATGTCTGATGACAGTATGTCAGATGATTTGGGGACAATCATATATTTTGATTTCGACCGCTCTGAACTTCGCGCTGAATATGATGACTTAATAGCGGCACATGCAGCTAATATGAATGCAAATACATTAATGACTGTTCGTCTTGAGGGTCATGCTGATGAAAGAGGATCACGTGAGTATAATGTTGGCTTAGGTGAAAGAAGAGCGCAAACAGTGAGAAGAATGTTATTACTTAATGGTGTGGCGCCGAATCAAATTTCTACAGTTAGTTATGGTGAAGAGCAACCTGTTGAATTTGGAAGTAATGAGTCTTCATATACAAAGAATCGTCGGGTTGAGCTTGTAATAAATTAAAGTTGCTTCAACGATATGTATAGATACTTACTGATTATTATCAGTTTCTTGATGATGGCTGCCTGCGCTGACTTACCTGTGGATAATTCATATGCTAATGACCGTATATCTTCCTCTAATTCATTACCTTCTCAAAGACCAAATGATCAAAGTTTAATCGAAATTGTACGCCAATTAGATGAAATTCAACGTCAAGTTGGTCAGATTCAAGGGCAAACAGAAGATTTAGCTTATCAGTCTCAAACAACACAGGAGAGACAAAGAGCGCTTTATATCGATCTAGATGATCGTTTACAGGACCTAGAGCGATCCATTAGTGCGCTGAATACGATGAATGTGGTTAATGAAGAGGAAATTGTATTTGGAGAGTTGCCGGTTCCTGGCGGCACAGATGAAGAAAATTATGCAGCTGCTTTTGAGCTTCTCAAAGAACAAAATTACGAATTGGCGTCATTGGCTTTTATTCGATTCATGACAGCCTATCCAGGCAGTAGTCTGATCGATAATGCTCAATATTGGTTATCTGAATCTTATTATGCTTCCAAGCAATATGAGCAAGCATTATTGCAGTTTACAAAAGTTATAAATGAGTACCCCAGATCAAGAAAAATACCAGACGCACTTTTAAAAATTGGATATTGTAATTTTGAACTGGGAAATTTCAGTGAGGCACGACTTGTTCTCATGAGAACGCAAAATAATTACCCTCAATCTACCGCTGCCAAGAATGCTGAGCAACGTATAAAAATAATGGACGATAGGGGTATTTAGGTTAAAATTAACAAAGTAAGCATGAATAGTTTAGAGAGATGCTGATATATAAATTTATTCTCTTGAGATTTGCGTGTGGTTAGGTATCATCCTCGACAAATATTTAAAAAGATTAACTATAACTAACTGGACAATTGGGGCGTTAGCTCAGAGGTAGAGCATTCGGCTTTTAACCGACCGGTCGTAGGTTCGATCCCTACACGCCCCACCATCCCTTGTCCTGCTAACCGAAACAGTTATATCTCTCTGAACTTAGTGTTGATGTTTTTTTACACGAATTAAATTACGACAAAAATTAGATATTTTCTAAGAGAAAGAGAGAAAAAAATGAACCTTGATATTGATTTTGTAAGATCACATTTTCCCGCTTTTCGTGATCCAACCCTACATGGGTGGTCATTTTTTGAAAATGCTGGTGGTTCATATATGTGTCAGCAGGTCATCGATCGATTAATGACTTTTTATACACAAACTAAGGTGCAACCTGGCTATCCCTATCCGGCATCAACTGAAGCCGAGAACAGGATGGAAGAGTCTTATACTCGTTTATCAGCTTATTTGAATATTAAACAAGATGAGCTTAGTTTTGGGCCTTCAACATCACAGAACGTTTATGTTTTAGCTCAAGCATTATACCCAATGTGGCAAGAAGGCGATGAGATCATTATCTCATGCCAAAATCATGAGGCTAACTCTGGCGCCTGGCGACGTTTGAAATATCATGGCATTGTAGTCATTGACTGGCATGTCAATGATAAAACTGGGCAATTAAGCATAGATGACCTTGATGAGCTCATTACAGATCGCACTCGATTAATTGCATTCCCTCATACATCTAATCTTGTTGCGCAAATAAATCCAGTGCGAGAAATCGTCAACAAGGCTCATAAATCTGACATCATAGTTGTTGCTGATGGTGTTTCTTATGCACCTCATGGATTACCTGACATTAAAGAATTGGGCGCAGATATATACTTATTTTCACTCTATAAAACGTGGGGTCCTCACTTGGGAGCAATGTATGTGAAGCGTGAACTGGCTAATAAAATGACTAATCAATCGCATTTTTATTATAATGATGAGCCACATTACCGCTTATATCCGGCTGGACCTGACCATGCTCAGGTAGCTGCTGTAGCGGGAGTAGTTGATTACCTGGATGCAGTCTATGCGCATCATTTTGATGGCAACCCTAAGAGTGCTGTTAAAGGTCAAAAACTCCATCAGTTATTTAAAGGTCATGAAATCTCATTACTAACACCATTACTTGATTTTCTAAAAACACGCAAAGATGTTTTGATTATAGGTCCTGATGATCCGACTATTCGTGCATCAACAGTGACTATTTTACCGCTTGTGAAATCTGTCAAATTTGTTGCGACTGAGCTAGAGAAACAAAAACTGATGGTTGCTTACGGCGATTTCGATGCCACCAGGATTTTCAAAGATATGAACATAGAAGAGGATCCAGGTGCCATCAGGTTATCATTTCTCCACTATACAACGCATGAGGATGTTAATAAATTAATTAGTGGTTTAAAGATTGCCCTTGGCTGATGAGTGATTATTTTTCGTGATAAAAAGTACTAAAATTATTCCTTTGCCCCCCGTGGATTGGGGTGATGGCATAGAAAAAAATACGACTCTTATAGAATTAACTACTTCAGAAGGCATTACTGGTCTTGGTTCTGCTTATTCGAATGAGGGTCAAATGCATGATGTTCTGGAATTGTATCAACAAGACCCAACTATAATTCACCACCATGATAACAAGATGGCAATCTCAATGAGCGCTATTGATATTGCACTATGGGATATTCGTGGTAAAGAGCAAAATCAACCCATCAGTGAATTATTTGGCGGAAGAAAGCGTGATCGTGTGTTAGCTTATGCGACAGTCCTTTTACCCTTTACGCTAGCGACACCTGGAGATGCATTTGATCTGAGATTGCGTGCAATACTAGCACAAGGCTTTAAAGCCATTAAGTTGAGTATTGATAATTTTGGTCATCGAGGTAGTAACAAAACAGATAGTGAGTGGGATCTTTGTGAAGCCAAATTATTAAAGTTTGCACGCAGTATCGTCGGTGAAAATATTCCTTTAATGCTGGATGTTTTTGGCTCAGATCAAAATTGGATACCTGAATATGATTGGGCTGTTAAAACAACAAAGGTATTAGAAGAGTTAAATTACCTCTGGTTTGAAGAGCCACTCTCACCAGATGCATTTGATGACTATACGAAACTAACAACAGTCAGTCGCGTTGCGATTGCAGGTGCTGAAGATTTTATCTTCTTGCAGGATTTTGAGAAACTAGCAAAGCTAAATGCGATGAATATTATTCAACCTGACTGCACTAGAGTAGGGGGTTTAACAAAGATGCAAGCTATTCGCGCCGTTGCTAATCAATATAAGCTTCATCTGATCCCCCATGGTTGGAATACTGCTATTGGGTTAGCCGCTGATTTGCAATTACAAGCAACATTGACCGATGATAAATTCTGTATGGTTGAATATATGCCGCACAGTATTATTACCGATCTTCTTGAGCATAATCCTTTTGCATTAGATAGTGATGGAAAAATAACTCTACCCAAGAAAGCTGGACTAGGGATAGAGTTAAAGGATGAATTTAAATAGTAGATATCAAACACAAAGTGGTTAATCTAAAATACATAGAGTGATTTTAGATAAAAATATTGATTTGGATCATTTAAACTAAGTTAAAAAAATTTGATAATCTAAATGAATTTCCTTAAAAGTACTGCTGCTATATTCTATAAGATTACAATCGAGGGAAGAAATGGTTAAATCATACGATAAAAAAACATCAGCAGATGTTATTGCCGCGACACTATTGCAGGAGGGTGGTGTTATTGTTCGTAATTTGGCCTCCAAAAGCGTAATCAATAAAGTTAAAGAAGAATTACGGAAACCATTAGATGCACAAGGTAAAGATTTTGAAAATGATTTTAATGGTTATAAAACCCTCAGGTTAGGGGCGGTATTGATGTCATCCCGTTCATCAGCTGAGTTATTAACTAATCCCACTGCTTTGGGGGTTGCTGATGCTGTACTGAAAAGATATTGTGATAATTATCAGGTTGGCAGTATGACCGCTATTGAAATCCATCCTGGAGAAGAGGCTCAGATATTACATCGCGATGGTGATTTTTATCCTACACATCTTACTAAACCTGGTGTTGAGTTTCAGTTGCAGTCAATGTGGGCACTAACTGATTTTACCGAAGAAAATGGTGCTACCCGTGTTGTGAATGACCCAGAGGTTCTTAAGGGAGTCAAGAATAAAGATACTGAGGCATTTAGAAACATTGATGATGCCAAGGTATCTAAAGCTATTATGCCAAAAGGGTCGGTATTGTTTTGGTTGCAATCAACAATCCATGGTGGTGGAGCAAACTCTTCTGCGACACCACGCATGGGTTTATTTATCTCCTATGCTCTGGGCTGGGTTCGTCAGGAAGATAATCAATATTTACTTATGCCAAGAGAAGTTGCGGAAAGCTATCCAGAGCAGGTTAGTAGGCTACTAGGTTATCAAGCGCATGGTAATTTTTTGGGAATTTATCCCGGTGATCCTGATGGGCTTTGGTGGGAAGGGTAACGATAAACTAATAGCGGTGCGGCACTTTAGATTAGATCATACTGGAGAAAAATGACAATCGGTTGAGGTAAGCGCCACTATTTTATCTTGCCTTTACTTTTTGAAGTTTTCGATAAATAAAATAAGCTGCAATTAGGCCAATCAAGTTTAAGAAGGAAATGATTAGAAACAAGTATTGATAACCAATAGCACCCGGATAAGTATCCAAAATAACACCTCCTATAGTGGGCATAAATATATCTGGTGTATACGCAGTCACTGAAATGATACCTGTTGCGGTGCCTGTGATTGCCAGTGGCACGTTACTTTGCTCCAAGAGAGAAAAATAAGTTCCCCTAAGAGCGTAAACAGCAGCTGTGAGAGCGGCAACATTAATAATCAAAAAAGGTAAAAGTTTTGGCGACCCAGGAATAAGGGTAAAAATTAAGAAGCCAATAGTCATTACAGTACAAAACCCTAGAATAGCTTTTGCGGGTCCAATTTTATCAGCAAAATAACCAGCTGCAATGGCTGCAAAAGGTGTGACCCAATATTTACCTACACCTATAGCGCCACCACCAACTTCACCTAATTCATATACTTCAGTCGCATAAGGTGTAAAAAAAAGCGTTCCCCACATTGCGGTATTGGTGGCCATTATTATGAGCGCGATCAGCCAAATGACAGGTAATTTTAAGATATAAATGATTTCATTTATGGTCACTTTTGGCTGTTTTTTGTCGTTAGATATATCATCTCTCATGGTTCGCCAAACAAAAAATGCCAG